>ENA-ORUM01000136-ORUM01000136.1-human-gut-metagenome-genome-assembly--contig:-NODE-136-length-105725-cov-16.103700_pt1 | contig 105725 bp, 95 predicted proteins | sample MGYA00242083_ERZ509217 | MGnify/ENA primary metagenome ERZ509217 (study PRJEB26280, sample SAMEA2338831) | human gut metagenome | biome: human gut; feature: human-associated habitat; material...
CGACAATAGTTGGGCCTGCCCCTGCCAAGATAGCACGTTGCCGGGTCATTTTTTTTATCCAGTAATTGATACTGGATTTTTTTGTTTATATAGTGTCCTTTTTAGCTGTTTTTATTAATACTATTGTATTTTTATGTATAGAATCTTATAGTGTATTAAAGAGGTGATCAAAATGTCAGAAACTATAAAAAAATTTGATGGTGTTTCATTTGATACAAAGGAAAAAACGATGATGATTGAAAATGGCACAGAAGGCACATACGATTATCGAAAGATTAAAAGAGCTTTGGTGTTAAATGAAAAGGCTAAATTTAAAGGAAGCCAGCCTCCTTTTACTCAGCTTTTACCGCATGGCCCTGGCATTCCGGCAATCTTGACAGATCCATATGTTTACGTTGGTGTCAAGATCGTAATGGATGATGAAACAATTCTTTGTGTTTATACTTCCAAAGAAAAGACGCAGACGGGTACTAATCAATATATTGAAGATCGAAAACGTGCGAAAGAAATAGAAGAATTTCTTTTAAAGATTATTCATAAGTATCATACTAACGATTCAAACAATTGAATACTATGCAGAATCCAAAGTTAATTCTATTTGATTCTGTAGTATTTAATACGACAGATAAGACAATGCATATTTTAGATGGATCTCTGGGTTTTTATGATTATCGTCATATAAAAAGGGCTGTCATTCTCAATGAAAGAGCTAATCATCGAGGTAAATCTACTCCTTTTTTGGCTGTGGTTCCGAAGGGACCTGGACGTCCGGGAGTCTTATTGTATTCTTTTTTATATGTTGGCATCAAAATTGTGATGGCAGATCATTCGATATTGGCCATTTACATTTCTAAGGAAAAAACACAGGTTGGAACGAATCAATATTGGGAAGATCAAACAAAGGCAAAAGAAATCTTGATGCTTATTCAAAAAATCATTCATAAGTACGCAAAGGAAGAGGCCTATCTGGGTGGATAGATCTCTTTCTTTGTTTTATACTGTATACGGAGGAGATATGAAACGAAAATTAAATATAAAACACTTACTTTTATTATGCATTCCTATATGTTTGATCATCACATTGTGCTTATCCATGCTGCATAGAAATGCTTCGCCTTCCAGTCATTCAGAAACGAGTACATCATCAAAACAATCGAATTTGTCTTTAGAACGCTTTTTAGAGATTGCGATTGAACCGGTCGGACAAACGATGTATGTCTGGGGCGGAGGATGGAACGAAGAGGATACCGGTGCCGGAGTGGAAGCCGTCACTATTGGTGTTTCTGATCACTGGGCCTCTTTTTTTGAAGAACAGGATGCATCGTATGATTATCAAAATACCTTGTATCAGATTCACGATGGATTGGATTGTTCCGGTTATGTAGGATGGGCTATCTATAATCTCATGCAGACTGAATCGGGGCAAGAAGGATATGTAATGAAATCTGGTGAGATGGCGAAGGCATTTGCGGACTTTGGGTGGGGTTCCTATACGCCCAGAAATGCTGTCTCCGACTTTAAACCTGGCGATATTATGTCGAATGAAGAACATGTGTATATTGTTTTAGGCGTTTGTGAAGATGGAAGTGTTTTGTTGGTGCACGCATCGCCTCCTGGTGTCCGAATTTGCGGAACCGATTTGGATCAGACAGGGAACTCGGATGCAATCGTGTTGGCACAGCAAACCATGGCAGAACAGTATCCGAAATGGTTTGAAAAGTATCCGTCTTGTTCTGTCGATGTTTCGTATTTACATAATTACGATCAGTTTCGATGGAATACAGATACACTTTCAGACGCATCAAAAATACAAGCGCTTGATGCTTCCGATATTATAAAAAGTCTCTACAACGAGTAGAGATTTTTTTTAATGAGTGTAAATCCATACAAACTGACAAGAATTTCTGTGACGGGAAAAGAAAGCCAAATACCGGGAATGCCAAGGGTAAACGCAAGAAGCAATGCCATCGGAACAATCAAAATCAAACTACGTAACAGAGAGAGGATTTGTCCATACACTGTCAACTGTGTAGAAGAAAAAGTAATCGATGTAATGATATTAAAACCGGCAAACGGACAGGCAATGAAATATAGTACAATTCCCTGATTGGCTAAGACTTGTAAATGTTCATTTTGTTGTGAATTGAAAATTGTCGTGATTCCATCGGATTTCCACACTAAAAAGAGAAAGACAAATATAGCATAGACTAGCATGGTTTTGATGGCATATCCATATATTTTTTGTAAGGCTCTATGGTTTTGTTGGCCATAGGCTTTGGATAGGATGGGTTGGATTCCCTGGGCAATGCCGGTAAAGACAGATAAGACCACTAAGGAAATATTTGCGACGATACCATAAGCGGCTACGGCCGTATTGCCATCTAAATGCATAAAAAGCATATTAAACAAAATGATCACGATGGCAGAAGCTGCCTCTGTCACAAGAGAAGGAAGACCCATAGATACGATTTGTAGCGCTTGAGGCATGGAAAAAGTACAGCGTGAAACATGAAAGGTATTCTTTTTTTGAAGAAAGTGCATAGAAGTGATGCATAAACTGATGATCGGTGCTAAACCGGTCGCAAAGGCAGCTCCAAACATTCCCCAGCCACAAGGAAAGATAAAAACCCAGTCCAAGAGAATATTGGAAAAACTTCCAATGATCATACCAGCCATGGAGAGTTGTGGGGAGCCGTCATTGCGATCAAAACATAGACGATCGCAAAAAAGGCGCCAAGATACAAAGCATACATAAATGCCTGGTTAGCACGATCATGCTCGTTCTGCCCTTTTAGAATGGAAAATTTTGAACTGGCTCCCATGCCAATCATGAGCCCGGTTCCATGAATGAAACTATAAATGGGGATTGCCAAATTTAGAGCGGTCAGTCCGTTGGTACCTAATCCCTGGGATACAAAGAAGGTATCGGCCAGTATATAACAGGATAAGGCAATCATTCCCAGCACATTGAGTGATACGTATTTACAAAATGTTTTGAACATTGTCTGATCCTCCCCAAAAAAAAGCATCGATGTTCATATCTTCAAAGGCCTACGATATGAACTTCAATGCTTGATTACCCGGCGGTAAATAGTGATTGTATTGAATCATGAATAAATTTGAATGTCAAATTATTTCTGAACTTTTGTCTTATGAAACGGTTCAATGGAATTAATGTCGTACGGTGTATCTTGATACACGATGAAGTTTAACCAGTTGGAGTACAGTAAATTGGCTCCACTTTTCCATGTGACAATTGGATCTTGTGTATCATCATCGCCTGGATAATAGTTTTCCGGTACTTGAATGGGAAGCCCTTTTTCTTTATCGCGTAAATATTCTTTTTCTAACGTTCGACGATCGTATTCAGAATGACCGGTGATGAAAATTTGACGGCACCCTTCAGTAGCACAGGCATATACACCGGCTTGTTTGCTGCTGGCCAAGATTTTTAAATAGGGACAGTCTTCAATTGCCTGGGTTGCATTGGCGGTATGGCGCGAATGCGGAACCATGAAGGTATCGTCAAATCCACGAAAAAGGATAGAGGATTTACGAACAACCTGATGTGGAAATACACCAAACAGCTTTTTTGGAAGTTGTATTTTAGGAATTCCATAGTGATAATAAAGACCTGCCTGTGCACCCCAACAGATGTGAAAAGTCGAATGCACATGTGTTTTTGACCATTCCATAACTTCGCATAACTCATCCCAATAGTCGACTTCCTCAAACTCTAAGTGTTCTAAAGGTGCACCGGTGATGACCATACCATCAAAATAACGATCTTTAAAGGCATCAAATGTTTGATAGAATTTGAGCATATGTTCTTGTGATACGTTTTTTGATTTATGATTTTTCATCTGCATGAGTTCCAGCTCGACCTGAATAGGCGTATTTCCTAATAAACGGGCAAGCTGTGTTTCGGTTTCAATCTTTGTGGGCATAAGATTTAAAACTAAGATATAAAGGGGTCGTATATCTTGGGTTGTAGCCCTGGTTTCATCCATGACAAAGATATTCTCGTCGGTCAGTGTTCGAGTGGCTGGCAGTGCATTAGGAATCTTAATCGGCATAATGGCCTCCTAAGCATTCAATGCTTGATCAATGTCATCGATTAAATCTTGTGCGTCTTCCAAGCCACAGGAGAAACGAACCATATCAGCACTGATACCGGCTGCTTTTAATTCTTCGTCATTCATTTGTCTGTGGGTCGTGCTGGCAGGATGAAGGCAGCACGTACGAGCATCCGCTACATGGGTTTCAATAGCCGCCAGTTTTAAATGTTTCATGAATTTTTCGGCTGCACTTCTACCACCCTGGATTTCAAAGCTAACGACACCACAAGATCCGTCAGGCAGATATTTTTGTGCTAAATCGTAGTAGGTATCCCCTTTTAATCCACTGTATTGAACCGAACGAATTTTTGGATGTTTGGATAAGAATTGAGCCACGGCCAATGCATTTTGACTGTGACGAGGCATACGAACATGCAGGCTTTCCAGACCCAGATTTAAATAAAAAGCATTTTGAGGAGACTGTATACAGCCTAAGTCGCGCATCAGCTGAGCGGTTGCCTTTGTGATATAAGCTCCCTCCAAGCCAAAACGTTCGGTATACGTAATGCCATGATAGCTTTCATCAGGTGTGGTCAATCCAGGGAATTTATCCGGGTATTTGGTCCAGTCAAATTTTCCGGAATCTACAATACATCCACCGACGGCCACTCCATGCCCGTCCATATATTTAGTCGTGGAATGTGTGATGATATCGGCTCCCCATTCAAAAGGACGACAAAGGATGGGGGTTGCAAACGTATTGTCCACGATCAAAGGGACTCCATGAGCATGGGCTGCCTGTGCAAATTTTTCGATGTCTAAGACGGTTAATGCCGGATTGGCGATGGTTTCTCCAAATACAGCCTTTGTGTTTTCTTGAAAAGCGGCATCCAGTTCTTCACTAGAACAATCTGGATCCACAAACGTAAAATCGATGCCCATACGTTTCATAGTAACCGCAAACAAGTTATAAGTTCCGCCATAAATACTATTGGATGCGACGATATGATCTCCGTTTCCGGCAATGTTGAAGATGGCAAATAGATTGGCTGCCTGACCACTGCTTGTCAACATGGCGGCTGTACCACCTTCTAACTCGGCGATTTTAGCAGCTACTGCATCATTTGTGGGATTTTGAAGGCGAGTGTAGAAATACCCGCTAGCTTCCAAATCAAATAATTTTCCCATATCCTCGCTGGTAGCATATTTAAATGTTGTGCTTTGTACAATGGGAATCTGACGAGGTTCTCCATTACCTGGCGTATATCCGCCTTGTACACATTGAGTTCCAATTCCTTGATGTTTCATATAAAGTCCTCTTTCCTATATATAGGTTTATTTTAATTTTCCTTGTTTAGATTGTCAAAATATATTCACGGATCTAAAAGAGAGTATGGATTGTAATACAGTAAGAATGTGTTAAAATACTGTAACTGACCGCAATACTAAAACGGTCAAAAAGGAGAATAGGATGATGAAAAGAGCGAAAATGTATATTGTATATATATGTATTATATGTTGTGTTTGTTTGGGTGGCAGTTCTGTCTATGCACAATCAGAAGCACAGAATATCGATATCCAACCCGATAATGTACATCAAGAAATTACGTATGGGATATGGAAACTTCCGGATTCATGGAAATCAATCTTTTTGAATCGAGAAACAGATGCAAAAGGGCAGAAACAATATGATCAGACCTTAAAAGAATTGGATCAACAATCTCAAAAAGAACTGGATTCCTCTTATACACTTATCAATGCTTCTTTTAAAAGTGATGAAAATGGAAGCCTTCACTGCTCATTGGAAAAAGGGGTGTACTATGTTCGTCAAATGGATGCCACAGACACTTTACAAGTAGTCTCGGTCTTGTTTATCAGTCCATTGTCACAAACAAGTAATGTGATCCATCCGAAAGTTATTGTATCATCAGATGCATCTCATCCATCCGCGCCAGATTTTAAACAAGAAGCTTCTAGTAAAGGGGCCTCTACAAGTGCAAATATGGATCAAAAAATATGGTTGATGTCGGGTATAGTCGCCTTAGGAATCGTGGTATGGATCATTTGGAGAAGAAAGGGGAGTCGCAGATGAAGAAAAGAAAGAAAAAGCTATATAGCAGTGGTTTATCATTTTTAACCGCATCCACGATGTTGATACAGACAGTGGGGGTGCAGGCACAGGAAACGGAATCGTCTTCTGCCAACGAAGCTAATACTTCTTCTCTTCCACCGGAAGATTCATCGAAAGTCGAAACCAATCCGGATTTGAATACAGAGAAAAAACCAGAAGAGCAGACTTTGCCGGCTGCAGAAGATGTACAACCGGTTGAAGAGTCACCGGCTACAGAGGCGGTTGGAAGTGCGAATGCTATTGATATGACACCTACGACAAACACCATTGATCATGAGATTTCTTATACATTGGATCCTGCGGGATTGAATTGGCCAAGTGCTGATAATAAGGCGGCACAATTTCAGGTTTCATTGATGGTCAAAGGATATGAGTCTTTTACGGTTTATCTGCCGGCAGGTCTATCGGAGGTGAATCATGATACACCGGATGGTTATAAGGTTGTAAAGTCGATGGATCAAAACAATGGTACCCTCTTGACATATACAAACAGTTCTCCCAATGATGCTTTGATTACTTTTAATGTGTCTTATAAGTTTGGATTGTATCCATATGGTTCTAACGGCAATTATAACAACTATCAATTTGCCCCGGGAAACACGGATTTAAAAGTGATTGTAGAGGCACCGAGTGCACATTTAGAAGGAACCATTCATGTCAACAACCCGGAAACCATGGATTTTGTGGCAGATGTAAGAAACAATGCCCGACCGGATAATACATTTACAGCCGATGGCAAATCCATTTACACTTTTACTATGGATATCGTACATGATCCTGCACGCAATGATCCTATCATGGGATTTGGTGTAGCCAACAACCCAACGATGAATGGTGTGATTCACGTACCAAAGGGATTTGTATTAAAAGGGGCCTCGATGCATAATTGGTGGGGCAATTCCAACAATATTGACTCGGATGAAAAAAATGTACCGGGGATTCCAACAGGGGTATCTCAACCGGACGGACCTGGCGGAGATATTGTGATTACTAATATACAAGGTGCAGGTTACAGCAACTATCCCGTATCTCACCATTATTTTTATGGTTATTTTGAAAAAGGTACTCCAAAAGGTACCTATCAATTTACACCGGAACTAACCTTGTCCCCTAAATTTTTAGGTGGAGGTGAAATGACAGTACCGGTTCAAAATCGAAATCTATCGACGGTGATTCTTGGTCAGGCCAACCCTGGTGTTATGACGGGTAAATATGGTTTTGTTCTGGAAGGCTATAGTAAAAATGATGTGGATCTCGAACATGAAGGATTTTATGCGAAATCCATCAGCGATGAATATAAAGTGACAGGTTTCTTGACTGGGAAGAGTGATAAACCCGGTGTGAATGAGAAAATGCCGTATATTGGTGTGGATTTTGAAGATGAAAAAACGAACCAAACCAATACTTTGCGTACCTATAAAATTACACTTCCGCAAAATTGGTGTGGAAATATTACGGATGTGATTATCAGCACGGGAGTAAGAGGAAGTGTTTCTCAATCGAACAATGAAGGAGACAATGGACCTTTTCAAATTACTTTGGATACAGGTGAAGTCATTGAAGTGAATTCTATTAAATCAAGCAATGCCCAGATTGATGCTGCTCTTTCCAATGGAGCCCACATTGTCAGCATTGAAGGAGAAGCCAACATTTTACCAGGCAACAATATTTCTGTACGATTAAAAAATGCGGTTATTAAAGATGGAACGTACCAAAGTGGTCAGCAGGTTCCCATTCAAATACATGTTCATAGTGTAACATCGGATACGGATATTGATGTCGTAGGGCATTTAAAATATTTTGATGACTATGCGATTGCGGGTACGGCTTATAGTATTGCGAATAGTATGAATTATGATATGAGTGGAACCTATACCCAGGGCCAATTGATTTCAGGTAAATATGGATGGTCTGGCTTGGGGATGGAAACAGCAGTACCCGAGGATACTGAAAATAAAATCATATTGCCTGAATCGGCCATTGATCGCCCTCATTATGTGCGCTTACCTGTCGTTCAAGTACGAAGCATTGCCCATCAAGCCATTGATGTAGATTATTCTAAATTGGGGGATTATGGATGGACACATCCGGAAAGTAAGAAAAAATATTATCCCGTGATTACTGATTTAGGCATCGATGAAAGTGGAGAACATGTGACGCAATTTGATTTTTCAATGTACGAGGTCAACGTGCCTAAAAATGCCAATATGGGTTCGTTTTTCTATCCAAATCAGATTCCATTTAAAGTCAGTGACATGGCTGTATCGGCTCAAGGAACAACGGACTGGGTCACTCGTGTGATTGATCAAAATGATCCTGCCACGCATCCTAAATATGGCGGAAAAGTATACGATGGAGGCAAAGGGAAAGCATGGAAAATTACGATTCCAACCATTGTAGGCTTTAAAAATGGGGTGTCTGGTGAAAAAACAAGTCTTACAGCCTATTATGGACAAGGAGCAGGAGCAGCCGGCTTTGATCGTGGTGTTAAAAGTGATACTAGCGATGATAAACCAAAAGGAATTCTTCGTTTAGCAATCACCAATAGTACAAACTATGACTATATCAATGGACAGGCGATTGCGATACTGCCTAGAAATGATTCGTATTCTTTGGTGTTGACAGGACCGGGAAGAGTAGAAACTGTTGGCACATTGTACTATTCTACAAAATCGCTTGACCTGCCAAAGGCAAATTCCAATGTGAGGATCGAATTAAATTCTGAAGATTGGATGACAGAGGATCAAGTGAAAGATTGGTCCAGTATTCGAAGTGTGGCATTAAACTCTTCCGCCATTCAAACCAAAGTACAGATGGTTGCCTATTTGCCAATTCAAGTTGAAAATATCAATGATCAAAGTATCGGACAAAAAGCTATTATACCAACTTATAGTTATGCCCATAACGATGATCAGGGATTGGGCACTTTAAGCAATCGAACAGATTTAGAAACGAAGATTTATGGTACGCCACAAATCCATGTTTACTACAAAGAAACCAAAGATGGGACCACTCCAACAGATGTGGATGTTGCGGATCCGAAAGTGATTACGGGTCGAAATATAGATGGAGCCTCTTATGATTCTTTTACAACATCACCTGTTGACCTGGATGATTATACCTATATAGGATTGGCGCAAGGAAAAGAAAAAGGTACCCTAGATGATCAGGCACAGGATGTTGTTTATCTTTATAAACAAAAAGAATACAAGGTGACGGTACACTATATTGACATAACGGGGGCAAGTCCTAAGGACACATGGACACCAAGTGATGGTACTGAAGTGGATAGCTTGAAACAAGAACTTAACGGTGTCAAAAATGAAACGTACCAAAATGACGTGCAGGCACCAGCAGGGTATCAAATTGTCCAACAAGATGATGCGGCTGCACAGGGAACCTTTACAGGGGAAATGGATGCGTATGTCTATATCAAAGCGGATACCCAAAAAGTGGTTTATACGATTATCGATGACAGTGCTAAGAAGACTTTAGAAGATAAAGTGTCTTTTGACAGCGGTGCTTCAGAAACCAACTTACATAAAACACAAAAGGATTTCTATGCGATAATCAAAACCTATACGGACAAAGGCTATGAAGTGGTTTCACAAGATGAACTACCAGGTACCTTTGATAGCGATACTTCAAAAGATCAAGAGATTGTCATTCATCTAAAACATGCGGCTGTTACGGTGACACCAGACCATCCACAAACCCCTGGAGATCCAATTGATGGTAGTGAGTCAAATTGGCCGGATGGAGTGGATCAAGTTTCTCTTCAAAAATCAATCACACGAACGATTGATTATGTAGATGGTCTAACCAAGGAAAAGGTGGCCGATTCGGTTGAACAAACTGTTACATTCACTCGTCATGTGGTTGTGGATAAAGTGACTGGTGAAGTACTAGGCTATGATACCAATGGGGATGGCACGGTGGATACTACAAGTGCAGATAAAGCCTGGATGACAAACTCCAATACCTGGGCTAAAGTAACCTCACCGGATTTATCTTCGAAAGGATATGAAGCACCCGATGTTTCTAAAGTTGATGAAAAGGTTGTGGCATCCAATACAAGTGATGAAACCGTTACAGTTACCTATAATCGTTCCCCACAAAAGGTGGTTTATACGATTATCGATGATACGGCTAAGAAAACACTGGAAGACAATGTTCTTTTAGATACCGGACCTTCCGGAGCATCTTTGAACAAGACTCAGGAGGATTTGCAGAAGATTGCAGATGGCTATGGTACAAAAGGGTATGCGATCGTGAGAGTGGATACACTGCCGGAACACTTTGACATAGATCCATCCACTGATCAGGTTGTAATCATCCATCTGGAACATACGTATGAAACAATCACTCCTGACAATGCGAAAACACCGGGAGATCCTATCGATGGCAGTGAAAGTGTCTGGCCTAAAGAAGCAAGCAAAGAAAATCTTCAAAAATCCACTACACGAACGATTGAATATATCGATGGAATGACAAAAGAAAATGTAGCGGATTCTGTGGAGCAGACAGTTGAATTTGAACGACATGTGATCATTGATAAAGTGACAGGTGAAGTGTTAGGCTATGATACCAATGATGATAATCAAGTAGATACCGAAGACCCAGATCAGGCTTGGATGCATACAGATGGAGAATGGAGCGAGGTTGTCTCTCCAGACTTGAGTTCACAGGGATATGAAAAACCTTCCATGGAGAAAGTGGAAGCAGAAAATGTCGATCCCTCTACGGAAACCAAGACGATCCAGATCGTCTATGAAATTTCTAATCGAATCATTCTTCCTTCTACGGGAGGAATAGGTTCTCTATTCTATACGATATCAGGTCTTATATTGACAGGAATCGGTTGGAAGGGATTCCGAAAGAATAAAAAGAAATAAGACAGGCAAAATAGCCTGTCTCAGCTTGTTGACAAACTACCTAATTTGAGAGCTGATAAAAACATTTAAAAAAAAGTGGTAGGAAAAGTCTAATTTATGATTTGTTTTGAACCAAATAAAACTTAAATTCACCTAATTTTTTAATAAAAGTGGAGTTTAAAAAAGGCCGAATGACAAAGTCAGCTCAAAGAGCGACTTTGTCAACGGCCTGAGACAGGCAAAATAGCCTGTCTTTTTAGAAAAGAATATGAAATTTAAAAAATATATTTATATAACATTGATTGTTTTGGGTGTTCTTTTAGTACTTTATCCAATAGTACGTCATTTTGAACATGAGCAAAGTAGTATGCAAAGTACTAATGATTTTGAAGAATATGTTCAATCCATACAAGATAAAGATCGAGAACAGCTGGCAAAGGAAATAGAAAAATATAACCAATCGACTTTAAATCAAAGTGTAAGTGATCCATACTCTTCCGGTCAGAAGGTATACAAGATCAATGATCGGCTGGCCGCTCATGATGTAATTGGAGAAATCATAATACCAAAAATTCAAGTTAAAGAACCTATTTACGAAGGAACATCGGATACCACCTTACAAAAGGGGATTGGCCATTTGAGTGGTACATCGTTTCCATCTGGTGGTATGGGTACACACACTATGTTGGCAGGCCATAGAGGACTACCAGGCGCTGCATTGTTTTCTAGATTGAACGAGTTGGAAATTGGAGATACATTTTCTATTTATACAGTCGAAGGACTTCATACATATGAAGTGATTTCTATAGATACCATTTTGCCGGATGCGTTTCAAATGGAACCACTAAACGAACACCAGGATTTAGCCACCCTTGTTACGTGTACCCCTTATATGATCAATTCACACCGATTATTAGTAACTGGTACAAGAGTTGAGAAGAGTGCAAATGTAGATATACTTAAGCCCTTGTCTATGAATTGGATAGTATTGGCAAGTGTTGGATTTTTATTGGTGGCAGGTTGGATATTGTGTTGGAAAATAGGATGTCGAAGAAAGTGAAACCATGTATAATAGGGACAAAGGAGATTGCCTATGAAACTGTTTGCTTCGGATTTAGACGGAACCTTATTGAATAAGAATCATCAATCGGATCATCGAATCAATGAAGGTATTGAAAAAATATTTGAAGCAGGCCATATTTTTACTGTGTGTACCGGTAGAAATTTATCGTTAACCCGTTCTGCGGGTTTGGTAGATACCTTTTTGATTGGCATGAACGGCGCTTGTATTTTAGATAAAGAAGGACGTATCATTTCTTCGCATCCAATGGATAAAGAAACCATCCGGCTTCTTCTATTTGAAACACCGTATAAATTTGAATACCAGACATTCGATGAAATTTATACGACAGGGGATGAGGAAACTTTCACGAAGATATATATGCAAAATCAAAGAATGAGAAATCGGGAAGTTCAAAAAAATATGGCAAAAAACTTGAGAAAATATCATTTTCAATGTGATCCTTTTGATATTTTATCGAAAGACATTTATAAAGTGAATCTGCATTGTACGCATGAAGATATGTATCAAGAAATTGAAGAATTATCAAAACACTATGCGGATAAAATGGTCAATGCACCGAGTGTGACCAGTTTAGCTGAAATAACAGGTTTTGGTGTGACAAAAGGAAATTCGGTCAAAGAACTTGCAGATTTTCTTCATATTCGTGATGAAGATGTGTATGTGTATGGAGATGGGTTAAATGATCTATCGATGTTAAAGCGTTTTGAACATTCCTATTGTCCATCTACAGGTACTGTGCAGGCTAAAGAAGCAGCAAGCTATCAAATTGGTCCATATGATGAATACTCTGTAATATCACATATGTTGGAGAACTTGTAAAATGTACATTCGTTCTTATAAGGAAGAAGATGCGCCAATTTTACGCGACTTATTTTGGAATACAGTGCATACGGTGAATGCAGTCGATTATACCAGGATACAATTGGATGCGTGGGTACCTGTAGAATACGATCGTAATGCGTGAAATCAGCGTTTTTTAGATCACACTACGTTTATTGTTGAAAACGATGGTCAGATCGTTGGCTTTGGGGATATAGATGCACAAGGGTATCTGGATCGATTGTTCGTACATAAAGATCATCAAAATGAAGGAATTGGCACTATGTTATGTGATGCCTTGGAAGCTTTGGCAACGAAAAGAGTTATCACACAAGCTTCTATAACGGCAAAGCCTTTTTTTGCGCATAGAGGCTATCGATGTATACAAAAACAAATAGTGTATGTACGAGGTGTGGCGATGGAAAATTATTGGATGGAAAAAATCATTTTATAAGCAGGTTTTATGTGAGAATTTGCATAGATACCTTAAAATCTCTTATTTGCATAGTGTTTCAATGTTATAATGACAAGGTGCATATAGGAGGTTGTTATGGGGAAAAATAAGAATTGGTGGAAAGATTTAATTTTTGTAGTATTAGGCAACTTGATCATTGCTTGCGAAGTTGCGTTCATTGTATTGCCAAATCATTTACTAGATGGAGGAATTGCCGGTTTATCTGTGGCTTTACAACCATTAGTTCCAGTAGATCCAGTTTGGATGATCAATATTTTGACTGTGGGACTCTTTATTTTAGGATTTATTTTTTTAGGAAAAGAATTTGCTTTGAAGACAGTGGTATCAGCCATTGCCTATCCAGTGCTAGTTACGCTTTTATCGGCAGTGGTAGAACAATTCCCTGCAGATACATTTGTTATGCCTGATTATTTGGCGGCAATTTATGCCGGTGTGTTGGCAGGGTTTGGCCTGGGATTGGCGTTTCGAGCCGGTGCCAGTACAGGAGGAATGGATATTCCGGCCTTGATTATACATAAGTATGCCCGGTTGTCCTCTGGAAATTCTGTCATGATCGTGGATATTTTAACAATTTTATTTGGTGTGATAACCTATGGTCTTCAAAAGGCACTGGTTGGAATCATTACTGTGTTTATTTCTGGTCAGGTTATCAATAAAACAGTTCTGTTAGGTTCACAGAGTGCCAAGAACGTTATGATCATTTCATCAAAGTGGGATGAAGTTCGTGATTATTTAATGAATACGATGAGCCGTGGAGTAACGATTCTTTCCGGAAAAGGTGGTTATACACAACAGGAACGTCCTGTTGTAATGTGTGTGATTTCTCGAAAAGAATATCCTTTGGTGGAACAAGAAATCAACCGGATTGATCCAGCCGCTTTTATGGTTGTCAGTGATGTCAATGAAATTCATGGTTCTGGTTTTACTTTTGAGGATGGAACGATCAATCGTAATGTATGGTAATTAAAAACAGGAAGCTTCCTGTTTTTTTAAGAGAGTTCAAACATACCGGTATAAAGCTGATAATATACACCATGCTGGTCAATCAGCTGTTCGTGATTTCCACGTTCAATGATTTGTCCATGATCTAAAACGATAATGACATCCGCATTGCGGACTGTGGATAAACGATGGGCAATCACAAATACAGTTCGCCCTTCCATCAATTGATCCATACCTTTTTCAATCAACTGTTCTGTTCGCGTATCGATGGAAGAAGTCGCTTCATCTAAAATTAATACCGGAGGATCGGCCACGGCAGCACGGGCAATGGCTAATAACTGTCTTTGTCCGGTGGAAAGATTGCTGCCATCGTTATGAATCATAGTTTGATAGCCTTGCGGTAATCGGCGAATAAAGGAATCCGCATTGGCTAATTTGGCTGCGCGAACGCATTCATCGTCTGTGGCTTCCAGATTCCCAAAACGAATATTATCTAAGATCGTACCGGTGAATAAGTGAGTATCCTGTAGTACGATACCCAAAGATCGTCTTAGATCGGCTTTCTTGATGAGCTTGATATCGATGCCATCATAAGTAATCGAACCATTTTGAATGTCATAGAAGCGGTTGATCAAATTGGTGATGGTTGTTTTACCTGCACCGGTTGCACCGACAAACGCAACTTTTTGTCCAGGTTTGGCATATAGGGAAATATCATGCAGAATCGTTTTCTTTGTCGTGTAACCAAAGCTGACATCGTGAAAACGAACATCTCCCTGCAGTAAAACGTATTCAATTCCTTGTTCTCTGGGGTGTCGCCATGCCCATTGTCCGGTATTTTCCTTGGTTTCGATGATTTGGTCGTTTTCTTTACGAATGCTGACAAGAGTTATTTTTCCTTGATCCACTTCCGGATCCATATTCATCAATTCGAAGATGCGTTCAGCCCCGGAAAGAGATGTCAATAATAAATTCATCTGCATCGTAAACTGGTTGATTGGCATAGCCGCCTGCCGCACGAAAATTAAATAACTGGCCAAAGAACCGACATCCATTTGTCCTCTTAAAACCATGTACCCACCTAGTACGGATACAATCGCATAATTGACATAGGACAAGGATACGACCATCGGAACGATTGTTTGGGCATAACCTTGTGCTTTGGCACTGCTGCGCTGCAGATTTTTATTTAACTTTTCAAAAACTTTTTGGTTTGCTTTTTCATGATTAAAAACTTTGACGACTTTTTGGCCGGAAATCATCTCTTCAGTAAAACCATTGATATCTCCGATGTTTTTTTGTTGTAAAGAGAAATAAGATTTGCTTTTTTTACTGGAAAATTGGATATAGATAAACATGATGATGTAAAAAAGTACTACGATTAAAGACAATCGCCAGCTTAATACAAAGAGCAGAATCAAAGTACCAACTACCTGGATAAAGCTTTGAATCATCATCGCAAAAGAGTTGTTTAACGCATCCGATACCGTATCTACATCGTTGGTAAAGCGTGACATTAGTTCACCGTGTGAGTGAGTGTCAAAGAAGGACAATGGCAGTTTTTGCAGTACATGAAATAAATCTTGTCGAATATCTTTGACCACTTTTTGGGCGGCGACTGCCATGATCTGTGTATAGCCTAAAGCGGATAAAACACCAATCAAAAAGATAAATGCCATGAGCAGGATTTGAAGGAAAGCTTTATCTAACCCGGTGTTCAGTACTTCGTTGACCACAGGACGAATCATATATGTACCAAGAAGATTTCCTAATGCGGAAAGGGCAACCAGAATGCCGACTAACACAAATAAAAGCGCATGATTTCCCATATAATGCATCAGTTTACGAATGGTTTGGGTGATGTTTTGTGGTTTCATAGACTGGCTCCTTTCTGTTGTGATTCATATAAACCGCGGTAGAAATCACTTGTTTGCAGGAGTTGTTCATGAGATCCTTTCGCAGCAATCTTTCCGTCTTCCAAGATCAAAATTTGATCACAATGACTGACAGAGCTGACACGCTGGGCAATGATGATCTGTGTCAATCCATGAATTTTTGAAAGTGAATTTCGAATTGCGTGATCGGTATTAGTATCAACCGCACTCGTTGAATCATCTAAAATTAAGATCCTTGGTTTCTTCAATAAAGCTCTGGCAATACATAAACGTTGTTTTTGACCACCGGATACGTTATTTCCACCTTGTTCGATGTATGTATCGTATTGATCCGGCATCTTTTGAATGAATTCATCAGCACATGCGATTTTACAAGCCTCTTGAATTTCTTCATCGCTTGCGTTTGAATCGCCCCAACGCATATTTTCTTTAATCGTACCTAAGAATAAGGTATTCTTTTGTAAGACCATTCCCACTCTGTTTCTAAGATCTTCCAAATTCATATCGCGAACATCGACCTGACCAATTTTGATGGAGCCTTCACTGACATCGTATAACCGGGCAATCAATTGTACCAAACTGGATTTGGCACTGCCGGTTGCTCCCATGATCCCTACTGTGGAACCGGCCGGAATATGCCAATCAATATCATTAAGCACGTATTCTTTGGCGTTTTGTGCATATTTAAAATACACGTGATGAAAATCGATGGAACTGTCCTTTGGCGTCAATGGAAGGGCACCGGAGATCAAAGTGACTTTTTCTTCCACAACTTGAGCAATACGGTTACAGGAAGCCAAAGAACGAGTAATCAATAAAAAGACATTGGAGATCATCATCAAAGAATTCATGATCTGAAGCACGTAGCTTAAAACACCGGTTAATTCTCCCACCTGCATTTGATTTTGTACAATTAAATGAATACCTAAGGTCATTAAACCAACGATGGCCATGTACATGGTCATTTGAAAGGCCGGGGTATTTAAAGAGGCAATATGGAAAGTATCTTGAGAAATTTTGGCAAGGTCCTGGTTCACTTTCTCAAATTGTTCTTCTTCATATTCGTCGCGCACAAAGGCTTTAATAGCCCGAATCGCCGTTAGATTTTCCTGAATCAAACGATTGACGGAATCAATGGCTTTTTGTAGTACAGAATACATTGGGGCTACCTTTCTGACCACAAAAAAGAGAATGACAGCCAGGATCGGGGTGGTAAACAAGAAAATCACAGAAAGTTCTTTATTGATCAGAAAAGACATCACAAGACCTAAAATTAATATAATCGGGCCACGGGCAAAAGGACGAATCCCATTGACCAGTGAATTCTGAATCACTGTCACGTCGCTTGTCAAACGTGTGATCAAAGAACTGGTTTCAAAGTGATCTAAATTGGCAAAAGAATAACTTTGAATTTTCTGATATTGTACAGATCGAAGCCTTTGACCAAATAAGGTAATGGCTTTAGCGGCATACCGAGCATACAGTAAACCAAAAATTAAAGATAAGATGGCACAGCCAATCATTTCAAGCCCCTGTTCCATAAAAACAGAAGGGTCTTTTTGTGCAATCCCCACATCGATGATCTCTGACATCAACAGTGGGATAAAAACTTCAAATGAAGTTTCAATCGCAACACATAAAATAGAAAAAACAAAATATCGTCGAATACCTTTTGTATAGGCAAATAATACTTTTAAAGATGACATATGGAATCCTTTCGTTTTCAATATTATACACCTAAATTTTAACCTGGGTCGAATCCGTGCATATTTCCTATGGTTAGGAAAAATCTTATTTTTTGATTTTAGAAAAATAGCCTATAATATATAAGTTGTCTGGAAAGGAATCTTTATGCATACATTATTTTTTGATTTTGATGGTACTTTACGTGTACCAGAAACCAATGAAGTTTCAAAAGAAACAATACAGAATTTAAGAACTTTGCGAAAAGAAGGGAATTTGATCTTTATTAATACTGGACGTTGTTTTTCTTCTTTAGAAGGACAGGCCAAAGATTTACCGTTAGATGGTGTTATTTGTGGATGTGGTACTTATATTCGATATCGAGGACAGATATTATATGAAGTACAAGCTACATCGATTCAAAAAGAGCGTGTGCTCAAGGCTTTACGCACATGTCGGCTCGATGCGTTTTTAGAAGGTCATGGTGGCCTGTTTGTCGATCAGACGTATTCAGATCAGCTGAACCAGGTGATTTCCTTTTTTAAACGAATGAATGTAAATATGTTGTCTACAGAGGATCCTTCTTTTGAGTTTTCTAAGATGAGTCTCTATTATACAGATCAAAAACAAAAAGATGAATTTGAAAGTCTGTTAAAGGAAGATTTTGACTTTATCAACTTCCCAAATCTTAAAGCGGAGGCTGTTTTAAAAGGGCACTCGAAAGCCAGTGGTATGCGCATGTTATTGAAAGAATTATCACTTCCATGTTCTACAAGTATCGCCTTTGGTGATAGTGATAATGACATGGAGATGTTAAAGGAAGCAAGCTGCAGTGTTTTAATTGGAAAGCATGCCCCGCATTTACAAGAGTTAGCCGATCTAAAAGCTCCGTCTGCCAAAGAAGAAGGAATCAGCTGGGCGTTACGAAAATTGAATTTGATTTAAAAAGTGGATACACACACAAAATTCTCCGGATAATGAAAATAGACCAGGAGAATTTTTTATATATTAAAAGGATGAATGAAAATTCAATTGTTCCAGAATTTTAGGCTGTAATTCGTTTTGAACATGAAGAATAGAAAAAGCTTGGTGGATATCTGAAATTGAGCTACTTTCCAATAAAATGGAAATGTTGTCAATTAAATTATCCAACTTTCTTTTTCCGTGCCAGAAAAGCGCCCTGGACAAATGTGCACATTTCTCAAATATGCATCTTTTTTAGGATTAATAGAATTTGGTTGAATTCTCTGTCGGATAGAAACAGTAAAGATAATAACTCCATGATATCTTTTGAGATTCCATAGATCTCTGGATCAAATCGAAAGTCTTCGTTTTTCTTTCTTTTCTTCGGTTGTATATTCTAACCAGTCGCTATCTTTTTTCTTCGCATTGCGCAAGCAGATCCAAATCGATCGAACATCGAGCCCTCATCGTACAACATGTTCTGAAATCCTGGAGAATGGTTTTGTTGGCCGGCAATGAGTCGATAGGCATATTAAAGACCACGGCGGAAAAGACGATACGTATAGGATCCTTCATCTTGGGCTTCAATACGAATCAGAATGCATCGCTCATCTTGGAAGGGATGAGACTGGCTGAATCAGAGAAGCTGTTTCTTGCAGGGAAAGATGTTTACATTTGTCTAAACATTGTTGAAGAAGAACAGCTTGAAGCAATTTAAAAGAAAGAATGATTTTGGACTGGGCATCAAAATACTGCTTGTCCAGTTCCAAAATATGACCTAATTCGTTTAAATGTGAGATGATTAAACCACCTATTAATCAATACGCATAAAATAGACAAAATCATACATTTTATTCGATATTATTTATATATTTAAAAGAACGCATTTTTTCAAAGAGGTATCGAACTTCAAAACTTTTTATTTTATTCAATGGGTTTTTGATAGAAAGCACCGTAGAAGTGATGCGTCTTATAGACATTGATCAAAACATCGGGTTTGACATTACGAATACAGTCAATAGCATCACGTTGTTCATAGGTGCTGATAACGGTTTTGCAGACATAATAAGGTTTTTTACTATAAGCTCCCTGCCCTTTTAAGATTGTCATTCCATGACGGAATTGATTAAGAAAAGCATCGCTGACCGTTTCCGGATCATCGGTGGTGATTTCCAGAGTTACCTGGGCATAACGATCATAAAAACCAGAAATGGTCTTGGTTGAGATAAACTGAAAAACCAGGGAATAACCGGCTGCTTCCCAACCAAAGAGAGCACCGAAGATCAATATCAAAGTAGCATTGAATAAAAATACATAATCCCATAAACTCTTATGGATTTTATTGGATACATAGAGAGCAATAAAATCGGTACCTCCGGTTGAGGCATCGGCTTTTAGGGCAAGAGAGATAGAAAGGCCGTATAAAAAGCCACCAAATAATATATTCAACATTTTGTCATCGAAAAAAGGCGTAAAGTCAAAGACTTGTAAGAATAAAGAGACTAAACCAAACTGCAGACAGCTTAAAAAAGTAAAGCGATGGGATACGCTTTTATAGCACAAAAGAGCGGCTGGAATATTTAAAACTAAGATGCCCAAGGATACGGAAAAATCAATGCCAAGCAGTTGAGTGATGCGACTGATCAGAATGGAAAGACCAGTAAATCCGCTAGAAAGCAGGTCGCAAGGATTCATAAAAACCTGTATGATATAAACCTGCATCCATGCACTGGCTATGATTAAAAGTACAGAGAATATAAAGCGTGCAATTTTGTTTTTTTGAAGTTGATGAATCTGAGAAGCCATAATGAACCTTCCTTTAGTACAGAAGCCATTATAGAGAAAAATACAGAGATTCTATCACAGATTGTCTTCCTAACAGATAAGGAAAAACCACAAAGATTTTATTTCCTAATATTAGGAAACAGGAAAAATGGACAAAATAAAGAGGATGCATACAATAAAGTAAGGGATTAGACTATGTTAAATAAACGACAGGAAAAAATCATCATGCTCTTGCAGGATTCGAAGAAATGGATCACGGGTAAGGAATTTGCCCGTTTGATGAATGTTTCAGATCGAACGATACGAAGTGATATCGATACGATCAATCGTACATACAATGCGCATTTGATCGAATCGAATTTACGCAGTGGTTATCGAATCAATGAAGAAATATTGACGACATTGCCAATCGAACTCAATGCGGTATCGATTCCGCAGACACCGGATGAGCGTTGTACATATATTTTGCAGGAGTTAATTTTAGAAAAGAAACAAATCAACTTGTTAGATCTTCAGGAACAAGTTTTTATTAGTGGATATTCTATTGATAACGATATCAAACGCATCAAAAAGATGTTGGAGCCTTACCAGGATCTTTCTTTGATTCGCTCTAAAAACTGTATTCGTTTGGATGGCAGTGAAGAAAGTAAACGGAAACTTTATAAGCAATTACTGTTTGAAGAAACACAGGGAAACTTTTTGAATTTAAATCGACTTTCCAGTATGTTTCATGATTTAGATTTGGAGTATGCCAAAGAAGTTTTGGACAAGATGTTTAAAAAGTACAATTTTCATGTTCGTGAAATGCAAAAGCCTATGTTGATGATTCATGTAGGAATAGCATTAGAGAGAATGATCCACCACAATTATGTGGAAACTTCCAGAGATACACCGGAGCTTAGAAACACCAAGGAATACAGCATCACCAAAGAATTCTTTGATACGATGGCACAATCGATCCATATCGATGTCAATGAAAATGAAGTTGTGTTACTGGCACTTCTTTTGCGCGGGAAGAAAGCCATTACGATGCATAATGACCTGGTACAAAGTGTAACTGATGGCATCAATGTCAATGATCTGGTGACAAAGATCGTCACGATGATCAAAGAAGATTTTGATATTGATTTTGTCAAAGATCTCGATCTAAGAACCGGTTTGGCTCTTCATATACAAGGCTTGATCGAACGAAAGAAAAAGGATATTGTCGTATCGAATCTATATTTACAGGAATTAAAGAGAAAATATCCGCTTGTCTTTGAATTGGCGATTCATGTCGGACAAATCTTAAATGAAACATTAGATATGCAGGTATCAGAAAATGAAGTTGGTTTTTTGGCACTGCATTTAGGAGCCGCTTATGAAAGATCGCATTCTTTTCAAAAGTATCGAGTTGTGATGATCTATCCGGTCGATCAGGCTTTTGGGGATATCTTGTTAAGAAAAGTCGATACGCTGTTTTCAGAGCGAATGACAGTAATTAACTGTTCCAGTTTCTTTGAAGAAAAGATGATTAAAGAGTTAAATCCGGATCTGATCTTGACAACACTGCAGCTGCAGCACAATTTAGATATTTCAACGATTCAGATTTCTTTGTTTATCAGTATCGAAGATGAAAGTAAGATCTTTCAGGCATTGAATGCTTTGGATAAAAAGCGCTATCAACAAAAATTTGAAGATGAGTTAATTGATCTGATTGAACCGGAGCTGTTTTATAAAAATCTGGAATTGCGCACACCTACGGAAGTGATTACTTATATGTGTGATAATTTGGAGAAAAAAGGCTATTGCGATGCTTCATTTAAAGAGGCGGTTTTGAAAAGAGAGGAAGTGGCTGCCACCAGTTTTGTCTATTCTTTTGCGGTACCGCATTCTTTGAATGTACCAAGCTTTCGGCCGGCCATTTCTGTTGGTTTCTTAAAGCGTCCGATCAAATGGGGCGAATTTGATGTCAAGATGGTTTTGTTGCTGGCGGTCAATGAAGAACATCAGGATCTTCTGATCATGTTCTTTGAGTGGTTGAGCGGTATGATCAATAATGCCAATCATTTTGCCGCTTTACTGGAAACAAAAGATTACGATGACTTTGTCGCCAAGATCGTTGAATAGGAGGACTGTAATGAGTAAAAAACATAATATAAGGGCCGGAATACAGCTGCAAAAGACAAGTGTGAATAACTTTTCTCGTGTAGGCGCCTACTTGATCGACTGGTATATCGCATCGATGTTTGCCGGTATTCCGATTACCTTGATTGCCACATCGATCAATCATAACACTACGATCACACAGGATTTAAGCACCTTACCATTAGGTTGGGCCGTTTTAGCCGGTATTTTAGCTATCGTCTTTTATCTGGGCTATTATTTTGTCGTAGAGCTGAAAGTCTATAAGGGACAAAGCTTTGGAAAGCGTATTTTTAAGCTGAAGGTCGTAAAAGATGATGGAAGTGATGTGGATTTTAAAACGATTCTTTTAAGAGAAGGCTTGGGAATCATGATCGTCGAAGGGTATTTAGCTAACAGCTCCAGCTATCTTCGTCAGATTCTGCAGCTGTTTACCGATTTTAATATCATGGATCTTGCGGTCTATTTATTTGGGATCATTTCCGCAGTTTCAATCTTGATCGGACTTGCCAGTCCTTCTCGAAAGATGATTCATGACTTTATAGCGCATACGCATATTATCAGTACAAAAGATGAGAATTGATTTCCTAGAGATAGGAAATCATTTATTTTGTATGAGTTTTCACAAAATGTTAACGTTATTTCAAGAAAGAGAGGGTATATTATGGATAAACTCGAAAAACTGCTCATGCCAATGGCAGATATTCTTACGAAAAACCGAGTTTTGATTGCGATTCGAGATGGATTCCTGATTACGACACCATTGTTGATCGTCGGATCGATTTTCTTGTTGATCGCAAACTTCCCGATTCCCGGATGGGAAGAGGCAATCTCATCTGTATTAGGTCCAGACTGGACAGGATGGTTTACAGCGGTATCTAAGGCATCCTTTAACTGTACCGGTTTATTGACAGCTTTAGGTACAGGGTATGCGATGGCTCGTGAATTTGGCGGCGATAAGATTCAGGGTGCAGCTGTTGCGGTCGTTGCGTTCTTTATTTTGATGCCAACGACACACATTGCCAGCGATGCAGATGGTAATTTGGTAGAAGGTGCTACCGTTGCCGGTTTGTCTTTTGACTATATCGGACCAGATGGTATCTTCATGGCGTTGATTTGTGCGATTTTAGGTGTATGGTTGTTCTGTTTTGCGTATAAAAAAGGCTGGACGATCAAAATGCCTAAGGGTGTTCCTCCGGCAGTTACAGATTCTTTTGCCGCTTTAGTACCAAGTGCAATGGTTATGGCAGCTGCCTTCCTGATTCGAATTCTGTTCTCCTTTACAGAATTTGGAACAATGCAGGACTTTGTTGTTGCGATCTTACAGACACCATTACAAGGTTTAGGTGATACATTGGGAGCCAATGCGTTATATACATTCATGTGTTCTTTCCTTTGGTTCTTTGGTATCAACGGTCCGGCTGTATGTAACTCTGTTTACTTCATCGGAAATGTATTAACTGCACAGCAATTATTGGCATTTGAGGCTGGAAAAGAATTACCATATATCTTTACCAACCCATTCAGTAACTTCTTTACCAACTTTGGAGGCGGAGGTTCCACATTAGGTCTTGTGATTTTGATGTGTACGGTTTGTAAGTCACAACGAATCAAACAATTGGGACGTTTGTCTATTGTACCAGGTTTCTTTGGAATCAACGAACCAATCATCTTTGGTTTACCGGTTGTATTGAACCCAATTATTGCGATTCCATTTATCCTGGCACCAATGTTGAACCTGACATTGTCTTATTTTGCCACACTTTGGGAAATCATTCCAAAGACAACCGGTGTAAACTTGCCTTGGACAACTCCGATCGGATTCTCCGGATGGCTTTCTACCGGTTCCTGGACAGCCAGTGTATGGCAGTTGTTTTTACTGGCACTGAACATGTTGATCTACTTCCCATTCTTAAAGACATTGGATAAAAAATATCTGCAGGATGAGGCTAATGCGGAAGCTGCCGGTGGCGAAGAAGAAGACATTTCTTTTGATGATTTAGATTTAGACGATCTATAAGATTGATACAAAAGCAGGCCATCTATCCTGATGCCTGTTTTTGTGCTTATATAGTATAATAACGATAAGGAGGCATACTGATGAAAGTAATGATGATTTTTGATCAGACCCAGGCAGGGTTAGGCGGTAAAGAAAGCCCGGATCTTGCGATGGGAGGAAAGGCAATGGCAATTGGCTCCTGTGGAATGTTTGAGCGTTTTATGCAACAAAATGATGGTAAGATCATTGCCACACTATATTGTGGAGATGGAACATTCAAAGAAGATCCGGAAAAGAATGCCAGGAAGTTTGCGGCCATGGCTAAAAAGTTTAATCCGGATGTAGTGATCTGTGGGCCATGTTTTAATTATCCAGGCTATGGCATGATGGCTGCCAAGACAGCACTAACGATCAACGAGCATACAGATATTCCGGCTTTTGCGATCATGTCCAAAGAATGTGAACAAGCCATTGAAGAATTCAAAGATAAAGTTACAATCTTGAAAATGCCAAAAAAAGGTGGAACCGGATTAAACGAAGCATTAAGCGAAATGTGCGTATTTGCGCGTATGTTAGCGAATAAAGAAGATACGACAGCGTTTATTCAGGAACACGCCTATTAAAATTAAACTTTCCAAAGAGGTCACTCCGCTATCCACAGACCTCTTTTTTTGACTTCCTATAAGCTAGGAAACAACCTTAAAATATGAAGAAACGAAAAAAGCCTATAATAAAACTGACAGGGAAAGGTGGCTTAACTATGTATAATGAATGGATGAAAGAATTAACGCAGATCATAGGTGTATCAGGAGATGAAAAAAGAGTTTCTCGCTACTTGGCCAATGCTTATCAAGGACTATGTGACAAAATTGTATATGATAATTTAGGTTCGGTATTTGCGTTCAAGAAAAGCAAAAATGAAAATGCGAAACGTGTCATGATTTGTGCACATATGGATGAAGTCGGTTTGATGATCACAGAAATTCAGGAGAATGGATTATTGTCTTTTATCAAGATCGGCCCAATTGAAGAAAAAGCTTTATATGGAAGCAGAGTGCGTATTCAGACACGAGAAGAGGAATTGGTCGGTGTAATCGTAGCTGATGAAGATACGATAAAAAATAATGATGTAAAAGGTATGCGTATTGATATCGGAGCTGCCAGTAAAGAAGAAGTACAGGCACTAGGTATCATGGCCGGCGATACAGCGGTTCTTGCCGGTGAATATACAACTTTAAACCAACATCGTATCATGGCAAAAGCAGCCGATGCTCGTCAGGGCTGTGTATTAGGGCTGGCCTTGTTACAGGCATTAAAGGATGTAGAGTTGGATTTTGACTTATATGTGGGTGCCAGCGTGATGGAAGAAGTCGGACAACGTGGAGGAACCACCGCAACCGGTTTGATTCATCCAGATCTTGGTATTGTCTTAGATGGTGGAGCTGCCGGCGACTATAAAGGAAAAGACAATGAAGTCGGACAGTTAGGAAAAGGCGTTTTGATTCGTTATTACGATAAGGGAATGATGCCAAATCGTGGATTATTGTTAGAACTGGAAACAGTCTGTAAAGAAAACAAGATCGATTCGCAATACTACTATACAATGGCGCTGACCGATTCTGCCTGGGTACATAAGCTGTTTAGCGGCTGTCCTACCTTGACATTGGGTGTTTGTGCCAGAAACTCTCATACCGGTAGTGTAGAGATCGATATGTATGATCTGGACTGTGCCGAAAAAGCACTGGTTGAAATTGTCAAAGGTTTAAACGAAGAAAAGATACAGAAGTTTAAGGAATATAATCGCTAGAAAGGATGTTTTCTATGACAAAAGAAGCAATAGGAGATATCAATTTAGAGATGCTGAAGGAATTCAGCGAAGCCCATGGTATTAGTGGCAATGAAAAAGAAGTCAGCCGCATCATGAAAAAATGGATGCAACCTTATGCTGATGAAATTACCTACGACAACAATGGTTCTATTATCGGTGTGCAGAAAGGTACAGAAAATGTATATTTGATGATTGCCGGCCACATGGATGAAGTGGGCTTTCTGGTTCGTGAAATCGATAAGGACGGTTTTATTCGATTGTTGCCGGTTGGAGGCTGGTGGGGACATGTACTGCCAAGCCAAACACTAGTCGTAACGACACGGGAAGGAAAACGATATCAGGGGGTCGTCGGCTCCAGTGCACCACATGGTCTTTCCAAGGAAGTAAAAGAGAAAGTTATTCATCCATTAGACTTGTTTTTGGATATGGGTGTAGAAAATGCACAGGAAATCTATGATATGGGGATTCAGATTGGTGACATGGTCACACCGGATACGCAGTTTACTGTCATGAATAATCCTAATTATTTGATGGGAAAAGCATGGGATGATCGTTTATGTGCTGCCATGGTAGTCGATGTTATGCGCATGCTTCGAAAAGAAGAACACGCTTGTACATTGTATGGCGTAGGTACAGTACAGGAAGAAGTTGGATTACGAGGAGCCAGAACTGCCAGCGATATGTTACATCCGGATGTGGCGATTGCCTTAGATGTAACCACAAGCATGGATACACCGATGGATCAAGGAGCTAATGGCCTAGGAAAAGGTGTCATACTCAGTGTGATGGATGCCGGTATCATCGGTAATAAAAACTTCCTGTATGAAATGGAGCGAATTTGTAAAGATTTAAATCTGGATATCAACTATGATATGATGACAGTCGGTGGAACGGATGCCGACAATATCCATAAGGCACATGATGGTGTTGTGACCATGACACTTTCCATTCCAACACGTTATATGCATTCGCATCGTTTGATCATTCATAGAAAGGACTACTGGCAAACGGTTTTACTGATGGCTGAATTTGCCCGTCGTCTGGATACAAATCTGTTAAAACAGATAAAACAATTTTAGGCGAGATCAAAATCTCGTCTTTTTTAGAAAAGTGATTGACCTTCCATCAACTGTAAGGTGTTTTATAAGGATGAGGTGAAGGATATGAAAATCAAAAAGGCAGCGGAAATGTGTCAAATGACACCGCGAAATATTCGTTTTTATGAAGAAGTAGGTTTGATTCAGGCAACAAGAGTTGAAAATGGGTATCGGGATTATGGAAAAGAAGATATTGAAAGACTTCAACAAATTCGCACATTGCGAAATCTTGGAATCCGCATTGATTCTATCAAAGCGTATTTTAAAAAGGAGAAGACTTTTCATCAGATTATTCAAGAACGTAAACAAGAGCTGGATCGTCAAAGAAAAGACATGGATACGATCTATCAAATGTGTGAGCAGTTAGAAAACCAAAAGCTTCCATTAAGCAGCAGTGTAACCAGTCTCATAGATGATACGTTACAAGAAAAAAGATATAGGCCTCAAAAACCGGTTTATGGTCGATTGTTGTCCAGTAATGTGAAAAATCGATTGAGTCGGCAAGCAGTATTGATAAATAGTATTGCCGGACTGCTATGGGTTGGGCCTGCGGACAAATTCTTGGATTTATTATAATAGTCCAAGAATTTGTCCGCAGGCCCCTCTCACTGCTATTGTTTTTTGTATTAGGCTATTTGTTTTTAGGTAATCTTTTGAATACATTATTGAATGCTTCCGGAAATTTTTCACAGCCTGTGATCAATTTGTTGGTCTTTATCCTTGTGCTTATCCTGACATTTTTGATGTCTGTTTATATGTGTAAGACTACCTATTTTGAACTTCGCGAAGATGGTATCTACTATCTGGATAAGCAATCGCCATGTTCTTCATGGGATTTGTTTATACATATTTTGAAAAACGATTATTTATCGTGTATGGAATTTGTATCTTTTGATGATTTGGCAGCCGTCAAAGTGGATGCACAGACCAAAGGTATGATCACAGGTGGTAATCACTTCATTTCCTTTTTTATCATTTTATTTACGAAAGATGAGCGTGTGATTCGTTTGGATTCCAATTTGTTTTATGGGGAAGAACACTTTATGCTGGTATTCCGTGTATTACATGATAAAGCTCCCAAATGGATCGATCCCAAACATTTAGAGAAGATTTTAGAAATGCCGCATGAGAAAGCTTATAAGATTTTAGATGACTACTTTTGGGAAAAGCGTCCCTGGCATAAAACACCGAGATATCAGAAATGGAAAAATAAACAGAAAGAAAGAGAGAAAAAATGAGTTTAAAAGAACTTTCAAAACAATATATTTTATTGGCATCTATTTATACAGAATCTTATTCCATGACACCATTTGAAATGACATACCGAGTGTATCCAGCTTATATTCATTTAGAATATAATGAGCATGGATTCTTACTGAAATATAAACAGGAACAGTATTCGTTTTCGTATGCAGACATTGAATCGTTGGAATTGTCGGTTTGTGGGCGAAGAGCAACTATTCGACAAAGCTATGTACTCACGATCCATATAAAAGTAAAAGATTGGGATTTAGAAATAGAAACATATGATTTTGATGATGCGATACTGTTTTGTCAAAGAGCACCGAAAGAAGTTTTTACAGATCGTCTTAACTTAATTTTTTTGTATCAGAAGCTCAAACAAAACCCGAAAATGTTCTATCAGTATTTGGATAAGCATAATGAAGATATCTTTAGAGATTGTCCACAAGATCGAAAAAGAATAGATTTTGTACGAAAGTCATGAAAGAAGAATAGTAACGATTTTATCAATTGCGTATAAAGCTCTGTGAAAAAAACACAGAGCTTTTCAAAAGTTCGTACATAAAAGTGTAGTGCAGGCACAAAAGTTCGTACATAAAAGTGTAGTGCAGGCACAAAAGTTCGTACATAAAAATGTAATCTGCCAAAAAATATACCTGTAGCTATATTACTACAGGTACTTTTGCATAAAATTATATGCATTTTTATAACAGATTTTTTCAATCTCTTCTGATGTGAATGAATGGTGTTTTAAGGCCTCGGCAATGTTTTGGATCTGTGTGATATCTTTCATACCGATGACATTGCTATCTTCCATGCCTTCAATATAATCCATAAAATCAAAGCCTAGTGCCATATGTTCGATACCGATCTTCTCTTTTAAATAGATGAGGATCTTTATAAAATCTTCCAGCGTTGAATTGTCTTCTTTCTTTTTGACAAACCAGCGTACCGGAATAGCACCAACCAAGCCATTCTTTTCTTTGATGACCTGAAGCTGTGGATCGCTAAGATTACGATAATGATTATAAAGGGCTTTGACATTGCTGTGAGAAGCAATGATCGGCTTTGTGCTTTCTTTGGCAATATCGTAAAAATTCCATTCACAACAATGACTGGTATCGATAGCCATGCCAACGGAATTCATGGCATGAATGATGCGTTTTCCTAATTCGGTCAACGGCTTATTGCCCTTTTTGGCACCGCAGGCCAATGCGTTTTCATCGTTCCAACAAAGAGATCCCATACGAACATGATGCTGATACAACCATTCGATCTTTTCTTCGGGATTTTCTTTAATGCCACACATTCCTTCTATAGCGATAAAGACTTGTATCTCTTTATTAGAACCAAAAGAAAAGTATCGGCTTTCTAAAATACATTTCTCGGCATAGCGAACTGTCTGTTTCATCATTTCCCAGTCTTGATTTCCATCAAAACAGCAGACAATGGCAGAAAATCTCATGTTTCCCTGATGAAAGCGGGGATAGTGAAACGTATCCAAACGATTAGGTTCTGTATCTTTATGATCGAATAAATCGTTTCCTATATCATCGTGCAGATTGGCAAAGATCATGCGTTCTCCTTTTGTGCAAGACTTAAAAATTCATGCATCTGATCTACGATAGACTGTAAGCTTTGTTTCCAGAAATCCGCCTTGCTTAAATCGATATCGGCAATGGCGGCTACATCTTCTACTGTGTTTGTAGTCGTAGCTTTTAAGAGTTCTTCATACTTTGGAATGAAGGCTTGTCCTTCCTTTTGATATTTGGCATACAGCCCTCTGGAGAATAAAGCACCAAAGGTATAAGGGAAATTATAATAGGCAATATCCGGTATATAGTAATGTACTTTAGTGATCCAGCGATATGTGTGGATCCATTCTGGATCGAGTCCATCACCAAACGATTTTAAAAGTGCTTTTTTCATCAAATCACAAAGCTGATCGGCATTTAAGAATCCATGTTGTACATGTTCGAATACTGATTTTTCAAACTGGAAGCGGGCATAGATATCTAAAATATTCTGACATAATGCGGATAGCTGGGAATCAATGACAAGCAATCGGTCATGATCATTCATATCGTTGGCTAGCGCATTATAAATCAGATTTTCATTAAAGGTGCTTGCGGTTTCTGCCAAAGGCATACAATAATCACGATTTAAGATAGGCTGGTCTTCAATCATCATACCATGGAAGGCATGCCCTAATTCATGAGCCACCGTTACGATATCGCTTAATGTGTTATTGTAGTTGGTAATGATTCGACTTTGACGTATCCAACCCAGGTTTTCACAGAAAGCACCCGGTTGTTTGCCTGGACGCGTCGGATAGTCGATCCAGTGTTCATCAACCGCTTGTTTAGTCATGCGATATAAGTTTTCACTGACCGGTTTAAAGTGTTTCAACAAATAGTTTTCACAATCTTCAATGGAGAAATCAAAATCACATTCACCTAGTGTCGCATAGATTTCATACCAAGGTAATCCATTCTCATAGCCTAACAGCTTGGCCTTGGTCTTTAAGTATTCTCTAAAAACAGGCAAGTATTCTTCAATGCTTTCGGTCATGGCATCCAGTGTTGTCTTAGACATTCTGGAATCGATCAGCATCTTTTCCAAAGGATCTTTATAACCACGAAGTCTTGCTTCTTTGTATTGTTGTTGCTTGATGGCACTGATCGCAAAGGATAATGGCTGGGCAATGCTTTCGTAAGCTTTTTGTTCGGCTTCATAAGCTTCTTTACGTACTTTTGAACTCGTATCGTGGCACATGTTTTTAACCTGCGTCAAGGGCAGCCACTGGCCATTATAGAAGGCTTTGGCATTACCGGTAAGGGCATAATACATATCCGAGAAAGCTTTTAAGCTGGTCGGATAGACCATGGATAAGATTTGTTCCTGCTCGTCACTTAACGCATGGGATCGCTTTGAAAGCTTTTCCTTAATGATAAAAGCGTAGGATTGTGCCAACTCATCGTCCTGCAGCTTTTCTTTTAAGTTTTCAATGTTTAAGATCATCGGCCAGAGTTTAGACTGATACAGATTTAAAGAGGAACACAACGATAAAATGTTGTTAGACCAGGCAATGTTATCGGTGTTGTTGGCATCTACACTTAACATCAGTTGTGTGTACATCCTTAATCGATAACAAAGATCCTGGATCTCTTCCAGTTTTTTAAGACCGTCATGTAAAATGCATTCTTCTTTTTCTTTCTGCAAGTCTTCACAAAAGGAAGGTAAACTGCAAGATAGTTCTTTTAAAGCTTGCACATCGTTTTGAAAGTGAGGATCCTGATAGCCGGTATATAGGGCATCCAGACTCCAATGGGTTGATTTAGACATAAAGATTCTCCTTTTTCTTTATTCTTATTATAGGCATCTTTTAAAAGAGAAGAGGATGAATCCGTTTCCTATCATTAGGAAGTAAACCTTGACTAGAATCTTTCAGAAAGGACGAAGCCTACTTGAATGAGTTGATGGTGTTTATAATCGCAGGAATGATCACTTAAACTTGTTTGTATAAATTATACAAATAAGGTATAAACGATGGTTCTGTACATATGATTTATTGGTTTAAACTATAAAAGTTACGATCGAGAAATCATTTAAAGTTTATTATTTTATGATGGATTCAATGTCAAAAGGTTTGGATTGTAGTTGTGCATGGACAAACGACTTCAAACGCTCGATTTACCGCTATATTTCCTAGGTGCTAGGAAATACGGTTGGTAGAAAAGGGAAGGTAGTTATTGTAAAATGAGGGTAAATAAACGGAGGAAAAGTATATGGAAGGATTAGAACTGATTTGCTTCCAAATCATTTCCAGTGTTGGGACAGCAAAATCTATGTTTATCGAAGCGGCAAAGCTGGCGCAAAACTATGAATTTGCCAAAGCACAAAATATGATCGATGAAGCCGATGAAGTGATGGTCAAAGGTCATGAAGTTCATGCTTCTTTGATTCAACAGGAAGCAGCCGGTCAGGGCGTATCACCAACGATGTTGTTGATGCATGCAGAAGATCAGCTGATGGCTGCTGAGAATTTTAAAGCATTTGCCCAACAACAGATTCTGATTTTTAAGAAGTTTCAGGCATTAGAAAACAAATTGGGATAGGAGGAAGAAACAATGAAACGAGTATATTTATTTTGTGATCAGGGAATGTCCACAAGTATGATGGCACAGAGAATGCAGGAAGTGGCAGACAAGCATAATTTGCCAATTGAATGTAAAGCTCATTCATACAAAAGAATCGATGCAGTATTGGAAGAAGTCGAACTGGATTGTATTTTGATCGGTCCACAGACAAAATTTTTGTATGACGAAATCAACAATAAATATGGGGACAAAATTCCGGTTATGGTTATTGATGCTGCCGATTATGGTATGATGGATGCCGAAAAGGTATTGAAAAAAGCCATCGTACAGATGAAAAAATTTAAAAACAAATAGTCGCTGTCAACAGCGATTTTTTAGAATACAGGAGGAAGCGTATGTACGGAATTATCGCAACATGGCGCATGGCTTTGGAAGGGATCACAAAAGCTGATGCGATGTTAAAAGAAGGAAGCAATGCCAAGGATGCCATTGAAACTGCTGTTCGAGATGTGGAAGATTTTGAATTCTATAAAAGTGTAGGCTATGGTGGACTTCCTAATGAAGAAATGGAAGTTGAACTGGATGCAGCCTTTATGGATGGCGATACATTGGATGTTGGATGTGTGGGAGCTATCAAGGATTTTGCCAATCCGGTCAGTATCGCAAGAGCTCTATCCAAAGAGCCGGTCAATAACTTTCTAGTCGGAGCCGGTGCGGAAAAATATGCCCATCGTCATGGATTTGAGCGCAAAAACATGTTAACGGAAAGAGCCAAGATTCATTATCATAACCGTGTTAAAGAAACAAGTGCCGACAGTGAATTGAAACCTTACTCCGGACACGATACGGTAGGTATGGTTTGTGTGGATGCCGATGCGCATATGACCAGTGCAACCAGTACCAGCGGTTTATTTATGAAACATGCCGGGCGTGTAGGTGACTCCCCGGTATCTGGTTCCGGTTTCTATGTGGATTCCAAGGTCGGTGGAGCCAGTGCGACCGGTTTAGGCGAAGATGTGATGAAAGGCTGTGTATCGTATGAGATCGTGCGATTGATGAAGGAAGGAAAGACACCGCAGGAAGCTTGTGAGATTGCGGTACAGTCTTTTGATCAAGAGTTGAAAGAAAGACGAGGAAAAGCCGGAGATATGTCTTTGATCGCCATGAATAATAAAGGGGAATGGGGCTGTGCTACCAATATTGAAGGGTTCTCTTTTGTTGTGGCTACAAGAGATTTAAAACCGACTGTTTACTTAGTAAAGTTTGATGAAAACGGAAAACAATATTTTGAAGAAGCCAGCCAGGAATGGATGGATAATTATATGAAGACACGAACCGCTCCCTTAGTTCGTAAGTAGGCTTATCATGGAAGAAAAACTATTAGAAAAAATTGATGAAATCAGTGATCAGATGATCGAAGGTATCAAACGAATCGTTCGTATCGATAGTGTGGAAGGCACACCATGCGAAGATATGCCTTTTGGAAAAGGTGTCAATGATGCCTTGGAAGAAACTTTAAAGCTGGCTCATGAATTAGGTTTTGAAACAGAAAATGTCGATCATATGGTCGGTATTGCCAAATATGGATCCGGTGATGATTACATTGGTATCATGGGGCATTTAGATGTTGTACCGGTGGGCGATGGATGGAATGAGCCACCATTCTCAGCCTATGAAGATGAAAACGGAAGAATCTATTCTCGTGGTATTTTGGATAATAAAGGGCCGATTTTAGCCAATCTCTATGCGTTATATGCCATTAAGGAATTGCAGATTCAGCTAAAACATCCAGTATGGGTCTTATTTGGGACCAATGAAGAAACAGGATTTCATGATTTGGAGCACTATTTAAAAGTAAAAAAGCCACCGATCATGGGCTGGACACCTGACTGTAAGTATCCGGTTGTTTATGCCGAGCGTGGACGAGGTGTCTATCAGATCAAAGCCGATATAAATCATCAAAAGGAATTTAATGCCTTTGTCAATGAATACCTGTTATCCAGTGATGATCATGCCAATAAACTGGGGCTTGATATTCAAGATGACGAGTTTGGTATCATGCAGTTAAGAAACAAGAAGCTGGTCGATGATGAAGGAAAACTAGTATTTGAATTTTCTTTAAGCTATCCGGCTGTGATCACCAATGAAGAAATTTTAAAACAAATTCGCTCAAAGCTTTCTGATCATTTGGAGCTGACTTGCACCAGCAATTATGATCCCGTACGCTTTGAAAAAGACTGTTTCTTGTGTCAGACTTTAAAAGAAACCTATGAAAAAGTAACCGGAATGGACGGGACACCGGTTACGACAACCGGAGGGACATATGCCAAGATCATGCCCAATATCGTACCCTTTGGCCCAAGCTTTCCCGGACAGAAAGGAATCGGCCATAACCCGAATGAATGGATGGATAGAAGTGATTTGATTACAAATGCGAAGATCTATGCGTTAAGCATTTTACGGGTAGCCGATGGTGAATAAGATGAATCAGGTAGAAATTTGTTGTGGAAGTTATCAGGATGGAATTGCCGCTTATAAAGGTGGTGCCAAACGTATCGAACTTAACAGCGCTTTAAGTGTGGGTGGATTAACACCGAGTGTAGTTGCGCTTAGGCGATTAAAAAAAGAAACGGATCTAAAAGTGATGTGCATGGTGCGTCCTCGTGCCGGTGGTTTCTGTTACGACAAAATGGATACAGACATCATGATGGAAGAAGCAAGAATGTTATTGGAGCAGGGTGCTGATGGAATCGTATTTGGTTTCTTAAAAGAAGATAAAACGATCGATGAAGAAAAGACAAAAGATATGGTCAAGCTGATCAAGTCGTATCAAAAAGAAGCAGTTTTTCATCGCGCTATTGATGTAACGATTGATATTGATGAAGCGATACAATGCTTGATTCGCTGTGGTGTGGATCGTATTTTAACCAGCGGACAAAAGGCAAAAGCGATGGAAGGCATCGAATGTATTGCACATATCCAAAAAACATATGGAGACAAGATTCAAATTTTACCGGGTAGCGGAATGAATGCACAAAATGCGAAAGAAATGTTAGAAAAGGCACAAGTGCATCAGATTCATTCTTCCTGTAAAAGTTATGCTCAAGATCCAACAACAGTATCACAATATGTGACTTATGCCTATATGGATGCACCTCATGAATCGGATTATGATCAAGTGGATGCCGCTTTGGTCAAACAACTGGTTGATGTTGTGATGCGATAAGGTAAAAGGGACTGTGACAAACTCTGATCAAAGATTAGAAGTTTGCTCAGCCCTTTTTTCATTCTTTTTTTTAAGATGTTGGTTCATACGCTGAATTTCTTTTCTTTGGATTTGATACAAAATAAGCCATATACAAAGATAAAGGATAAAGAATAAAACACTGTATGCTAAAACACCGAATGCGGTATGAGACATCCAGTGCATGAACCATGCGATGGGAAACATGGTGATACTCATACATAAAAAGTGTATAAAGCTTTGTTTCAAAAGGCTCCAAGACTCGATTTCCCATATTAGGCTGGCTGCACTGAAAATAGCACCCATCAATGCCGAAAATAGAGTCTGTACACAAACCGCTTGCAGTGAAGATTCAAATAATGCCAGAAAAGCCGGAGCACAGGGGATATAATCTTCACTTCCTGCTAAATATGAGATTATAATCGACAACAAATAGGATATTGTGATTCCTAAAGGTATTCCCAACAAACTACGTTTTACTATTTCTTTTTTCATACGATCCTCACACTCCTAATATTTTTTTGATTTTTGGCACATATCGACGAGATACATAGCTTTTAGAGCCATCGATACAGTTTACACAGATAGTTCCGCTGAAACTTAGATCAAAATTCACAATTTTTGATAAAGAGATAATTTCTGAATGTGAAATACGAACAAATTGTTTTTTATCTAACAACTCTTCTATCTGGTAAAGCGTTTTTCGTATTTGAAAAAGACCTTTTTTGGTTTGTATCCAAACTTTTCCATGGTCAGCATAAATACGAAAGATTTCTTCCGACTTGATGAGAACATGTTTTTCATCCTGTATACCTGTTAATACAGATAACGGCTCTTTTTCTATACGAGATGCCAGTTCTTGAATGGATGCACTCAAAGCTTTTGTGATGATGATCACTTGTGTTTCCGTACAGTCTTTTTCAATTTGAATTTGTACTTTCATGAACCTTTCCTTTCTGAAGTCATTATAATAAGGCAAGTCCATAGATACAATAAAACAAAGATAGATGGTAGGAATTTAAGAATAGGTGGTATTAAAAAAGGAAAAGCTGAAGAATAACTTTTCCGCTATAGGTTTTAAAGGAGTAAGGTTCTTGTTCTTGTACCTAATGAAATTTTAAGTTTCTTAAAAATAGAATTTATAATTGGAGAACTTTAATCTTTTTTTCTTCTTCATACACTTTGTAAATCAATCTATGGTGTATGTTGATTCTACGTGAATAGAATCCATCTAAATTACCAACCAATTTATTATATTGTGGTGGCTGTGCAAAAGGATCTTTTTGAATCAATTCCAAAAGGTCTCTAGCTTGATTTATAAGATTTAATTTTTCTAATTGTTTAAGACCTTCTAATGCTGTTTTTGAAAAATAAATTTCATAGACAGATTCTGTATCTGATTCATATCTTTTCATATCTTTAAAATCATCATTTTCAGCATTTTTGATTAAATCTCTTGTCATACCAGGACTACCTAGAATACTAACTGATTCCATAATCTCAGCCAATTCTTTTTAGAAACCATCACAACATTATTGTCATTTGATTTGACAATAAGTACTGTATTGAATCCAAAATTCACTTCATCCATAATTTGATAGAATTTTTTCCTGGCTTCTGATGCATTTAATGTATCATTCATAGCATCACCCCTTTCTAACGTAACATTTTAAGTACGCCTTATATGTTATCACGCACTTAATCGAGTACTTCAAATGCTGCTTGAATGATTTAAAAATATTATTCATTTTAAAATATTTACATAATAAATGAGGTTTCGGATTTGTTTTGTTATAAATACGGCTGTTATAAATACATCTAGTGTTTAAGATGCGTTTTTCAATTTTTATTGATAGGATATTAATCTAGCGTTTGATTTCCTTTATCAACGGAAATAGTGCGTCTATGATAAGTTAAGTTTAATTATTATACTTTATACAGATGAGGTGAATGATATTCATGCTAAATCAAAGAGAAATTAAAATTATTAAGTTTCTTGAAAACAAAAATGAGTACGTATCTGGGAAAGAATTGGCCACTTTCTTAGAGATCTCATCCAAGACATTACGTAATGATATTCATATTTTGAATCGTACCTTGATTACTTTTGGAGCAACTATATCTGGCATCAAAGGAAAAGGGTATCGGTTAATAATCAACGATCTTGAACAGTTTTCATCTTTTAAGGATGGTTTGATAGCAGATCAGATTAATTCTTCAATTATGATTCCGACTAGTCATGAAGGGAGAGTTAATTACATAATACTCAAATTATTGCATAAAGAACTTGATAATCATCAGATTGTTACTCAAGGTGTTCTTTGTGAGAGTTTGTACATTGGATTAACAACTTTGAAACAAGATATGGCAGATGTACGGAAAATACTTTCATCCTTTAATTTGAGTATAGTCAAAGATGGTATTAAAGGAATTCGAATACAGGGAAAAGAAGAAGATATTCGAAAGGCGTTGCATTATTATATATCGAGAGAAAAAGAAGGATTTTTGATTGATTTTAAATCTATTATTCCTTTTTTCGGAGAAGAGGAAACGACACTAGCCAATCAAATTTTAAGAAGTTGTTTGGAGAGGCATCAATTAACTATTACGGATATAGGTTATGTAAATTTATTAATGCATATTCTTATCTCAATTCAGCGAGTACGTTCAAAAAATTTGATATCTGTTGTTGAGCATGATGAATCTTTGTTCGAAACAAAAGAAAATCATGTTGCAAAAGATATTAAACGCGATATAGAAAATGCTTTGAAAATTGAATTGCCTGACGAAGAAGTTTATTACATCACAATTCATTTGTTAACTCGAAAGGTGTCAATAATGAATCTAGATGAAAAAATATCAATGAATCAAGATTATCAAGATATTGTGAAGAAAACTTTAGTTTATCTAAAAGAAAAATTGGATCTAGATTTTTGCCGAGATTCGATTTTAGTGAATTCATTAACGGTACATCTTCAAAGTGCCTTAAATCGAATTCGTTTTGGAATGAATGTGAGTAATGCTTTGCTGGTTGATATACAAAAAAATTATTCGTTTGCTTATAAGATAGCTAGCGTGGCTTCTCAATATATTGAGGAACAACTTACTGTCAAAGTGAATGATGATGAAATAGGATACATAGCTTTACATTTTGGAGCAGCATTGGAGCGAATGAAGACGCCTTATGAAAATGAAAAATTAAGGGCAATCATCGTTTGCGCATCTGGATTGGGAACGGCTGTATTGTTATCGGCAAAGATTAAAAGTCACTTTTCTCAATGGGTAGGAGTTACCCAAGTGATTTCATTAAATGAGCTCAAGAATGTTGATCGAGAAAGTTTTGATGTTGTGTTCTCAACAGTTGATATTGATTCAAAGGAATATGGCCTTTTAGGGAAACAAGTACTTAGGATTCCTGTAATTTTATCGACTAAAGATATTAAGTATGTGGAAGAACAGATTCTAAAAGATAGAAAAACTTATTTAGATTTCTTGAAGTATACAGATGAAAAGCTATTTTTTAACAACACGAATTTCAGTACACGTCAAGAAGCGTTAGGTTTTATTTTGGATAACATGGTTAAAAATGAATATCTGAATAGAGAGGATATTGAAAAGTTTTATAAACGAGAAAATATATCATCAACAGAGATTGGAAATTTAACAGCAATTCCACATGCGATAGAACTGGATCCTCCAATTAGTAAAGTAGCTATATTAATCAATGATAAGCCATTTTTATGGGAAAGAGAGAAGGTTCGTTTGGTTATTTTATTGAGTATTCGCAAAGAATTATTCAAAGATTTCGAAACTATTTTTGAGGGGATGTATGAAATCTTAAGCGATGAAAGTACAGTGTTCTCTATATTAAAAGTAAAAACGTATCAAGAATTTATTAGATTGTTGAGGTAGGTAAAATGGAAATAGGCAGAATGCTATGTATAGAAAATATATATCTTAAGGAAAAACTAAATACTAAAGATGAAGTGTTACATTTCATTGGTGAAGTTTTGTGGGCTAACAAATACATAGATGATAAAGAAAAAGTTTATGAAGGGTATATAGCAAGAGAATCAGAAGGAACAACGGGCTTTGGTGATAGCTTTGCGATTCCACATTGCAAGTCAAGTGCAATACATGAAGCAGCTATTGTTGTTATCACGCTAAATCGAGGTATAGAATGGCAAGCTATGGATGGAAAACCTGTTGATTTTGTGATTGCTTTAGCTATACCAGAAGCTTTATCAGGTACGTTACATTTAGAACTACTTGGCAAATTAGCGTCTAATCTAATGGAAGAATCATTTACTGAAGGATTACGCAACGCCAAAAATAAAGAAGAATTGTTTAAAGTGTTAAAAGTAGCTATCGAGGAGGAAGAATTATGAAAATTGTAGCAATAACTTCATGTCCTACTGGTGTTGCTCATACAAATATGGCAGCTAAAGCTTTAATGAAGCATGGAACTGCAATGGGACATACAATTAAAGTTGAAAAGCAAGGCGCGTTGGGTATTCAAAATCGTTTGACTAAAGAAGAAATTGAGCAGGCAGATGTTGTAATTTTTTCAGTAGATCAGAAAGTTCGTGAAGAAGAACGTTTTGCAGGTAAGGTTATTCATAAAACTAGTGTGTCGGCTCCAATTAAAAACGGACGAGCTGTCATTGAAGATGCATTGGAAAAAATATAATCGAAAATAAGGAGAATTTAAAATGAAAGAGTTTTTACAAGACATGAAAGGGCACATCTTAACTGGTGTTTCTTACATGATCCCATTCACTATCGCAGGTGCAGTTATTATGGGCATTGCCCGAGTTGGTGGTATGTTTTATGGTGTAACAGATATTTGGGATGCAGCTCATCAAGCAGATGCAGGACTTATTCCTTTCTTTAATACACTAGATGGTTTAGGTGGATTGGCTTTGAATATGATGTTGCCGATTTTCTCTGGTTTCATTGCTTTTTCAGTAGCTGATCGCCCAGCTTTAGTTGCTGGTATTGTTGGTGGCTTATTGGCTGGTAATTTAGGGACTGGTTTCTTAGGTGCGTTGATTTCAGGACTATTTGCCGGCTATTTAATTAAATTCATGGCAGAGAAAATTCATTTGCCAGAAAGTGCCTCAAGTGTATTACCTGTATTTATCTTACCTGTGTTTGGTACATTGTTTACTGTATTGTTTATGCAATATGTTGTAGGGGCTCCATTTGCAGCTATTAACCAGGCTTTGGTTGATTGGGTTTCTATGATGTCAAATGGTGGTAACGCATTGATTTTAGCTATAGTTATTGGCGCAATGGTTGGCTGCGATTTGGGAGGTCCTGTTAACAAAGCAGCTGTAACAACTGCAATGGCTTTATTGACAGAAGGATTATTTTTGGCGAATACAGCAGCACAAGTTGCAATTATCATTCCTACATTAGGATACGGAGTTGCTACATTTATTGCTAAGAAAAAGTTTTCTAATGAGTTAAAAGAAGCAGGAAAAGCAAGCTTTATCATGGGATTGGTTGGTATTTCTGAAGGGGCAATTCCATTTACATTAGTAAATCCAACTCGTTTGATGATTGTTAATATGGTTGGATGTGCTGTGGGGTCCGCTATAGCGGTAATGGGAGGCGCCGTAAATGAAATCCCGATTTCTGGATGCTACGGATGGTTACTTGTAAGTAATTGGCCTATCTACATTTTGGGTATCATAGCTGGTACAGCTATAATTGCTGCAGGTGCTATTTTCTTAGGAAAAGGTTTTGACGAGGAAGATATCGATGGTGTTATGTAAAAAGAGGGAGAAACCTCTTTTTACTTTATCTCAGTTATTATGTTTTTTTAGCGGAATCTTTATTTTACAGATGGGAGTGGCTATACAAGTTCGCACTGAACTAGGATTGGGATGCTGGGATTCGGTTAACTTAGGAATCTCTAAATTATTTAATTCTAGTATAAGTCTAGCTTCATTTACGGTTGGTGTAATCATGGTTATATTGGCTGGCGTGATTAGAAAAGGAAGATTTCGCTTTACGACATTAATTACTGCATTTTGTATGGGGTTTGGAACAGATATATGCCTCTTCATTACTTCATTTTTTACCATTTCAAGTGAAAGTTGGAGGGTATATCCTTTTTTAGCATTGGGTATACTTTTAGCGGGTATCGGTTTCGCTTTATACCTTCAAAGCGGATTACCTCCAAATGCCTTAGATGATTTTACCTTAGCTCTTACAGAACGATACCCTATTGATATCGGGAAAGCTAAATTAGTTGTTGATATCAGTGGATTGTTGATTGCATTCTTATTGAAAGGTCCAATTGGACTTGGAACAATTTTTATTACATTACTAGTAGGACCGTGTGCAGGTGTTTTCAATAAGGTTTGGAAATCAATCTTAAGAAAGTGAGATTAAAATGAAAAAAGTACATTTAATTAACCATACACATTGGGATAGAGAATGGTACTTCTCAACTATGGATTCTCTTGTCCTTAGTGATGAAGTATTTTTGGATGTTTTACAAGAGCTGAAAAATCATCCAGAAGCTAAATTTGTCTTAGACGGTCAGATTTCTATCGTTAAAGAGTTTTTAAGTATCCGTCCCGAATGGAAAGGCGATATTCAAGAATTAGTAAACAGAGGACAATTATTTTTAGGTCCTTGGTATACTCAAAGTGACGCTCAATTAGTTGGTGGAATTTCCATTTTAAGAAATTTAATGGTGGGTATATATGAGGCCCAAAAGATTAGCTCAGTTTTATATGTCGGATATTTACCGGATACATTTGGTTTTAATTCTCAAATGCCAACTATCTATAACCATTGTGGGATAGATTCTGCGATTTTTTGGAGAGGAATTGATTATACAAAAATTAAAAGCCCCTATTTCCAATGGAAAGGATTAGGAAGTTCAAAAGTTTATGCAGTGAATTTGATTGATGGGTATGGGAGTATTCCGCAGCTGTTCACAGACGACGACTTTTTAAAAAATAAGATATTTGCTCAAGAACAAAAACTGAGAGCAAAAACAGATTTGGAAGAAATTTTAATCCCAATTGGTAATGATCAAAATACAATATCTCATGATTTCACAAAAAAACTTAAAGAGATTAATAAAAAATCAGAGAGTGAGTATATTAGTAGTACACTTGATGATTTTATAAATTATCTACGTGAACAAAAAGATTCTTTGGAAATTTATGAAGGAGAGTTTAGAACACCGACAACTGGTAGAGTTCATAAAACTATTGGCTCTGTAAGGATGGACCTAAAACTATTAAACGAAAAAACAGAAGAAAAAATAGTGCGGCGTATTGAGCCTCTGATGGTTCTTGCTCAACAAATTGGAGTTTCAGTTTCTAAAGAATTACTAATAGCTGCTTGGGAGAAAGTCATGGAAGGACAAGCTCATGATGGTATGGCCGGTTGTGTAACTGACAGTGTTGCACAAGATATACGTCATCGTTATAAACAAGCCAATGAAATATGTGATGGCATTGAAAATCGAATAAAAAATCAAATAGCTAAACGATTAGGCTTGTCAGAAGACGAGGTTTTGTTGTTTAACGTTACAGGAAAAGAATTGAAACAATCACAAATAATTCGTATATTTTCAAAATATGATTCAATTTCTATTCCAGAGGCATCTCAAATTGAAGTTTTAGAGTGTATTAAACATCCGGCTCGCAAAAATATTATGGTGGAAGGAAAAAATAGAAATTACTTTGTAGATGAGCCGGCTTATTATGAGTATGAAGTGGAACTAAAAACAGAAATGCCAAAATTTGGCTATAGAGTAATTCATATCCAAGAAGGAGATTCAGTAAGAATCAAAAAGTCTGACATTCAAAAAATTCAAAATGATAAATATATTATTGAAGTTATTGATGGAAAATTGCATCTACAAGTCGGAAATAAAACTATAAAGGATTGGTTAATTTTTGAAGATTGCGGAAATGATGGAGATACTTATGATTTTTCTCCTCTAAGAAACGATTCTCCACTATATTTTTCTGATGTTGAAGTAGCTAAGGTATGTATTGGTTCTATGCGCCAGATCATGGATGTGGAAATGAAGATGACTTTACCGGAAAAATTAGAAAACCGTATAAAAGGTAGCAATCTGAATGTCATTAAAATTCAGATTAGAATAGTTTTACGTGAAGGTGATTCGGATCCAGAAATTCAGGTACAGTTAAATAATACTGTTGAAAGTCATAGACTTCGTTTAGGAATAAAAACAGATATTTGTACAGATCATTCCATTGCATCAACAGCGTTTGGATTTATAAAAAGACCGGTTCTAAAAGAGGTACCAAAAAACTGGGAGAGCAGATATTCAGAAATACCGGTAGACTTGGAAGTGATGGAAGAAAATGTGAGTTTAACTGATAATAGAAATATTTGTACCGTATATTCTAAAGGAGTAAAAGAATATCAGATTGTTGAGGACAGAATCTATTTGACACTTTTAGCAACTACTGGTGAGCTAGGGAAAGCTGATTTATTATATCGACCAGGCAGGGCAAGTGGTGATACTACAAAGAAAGGACATATTCCTTTATCAGTTCCTGAAGCACAATTGTTAGGGGTTTATGAATATGATTTTAAGGTAAGTTATAGCGAAAGTAATTTTGATGCTGAACAAATAATACATGCATCTGATACTTTTCATCAACAGGATATTTACTACCAACTCCAACATTTTAATGAATTTATTTGTAGACTTGACAGTAAACTGTTGGTGAATTATCCCAAAGATTTGAAAAATAAATGTGATTTATTAGATTTAGAAGGATTAGATGTATTCTCGATTGTTCCATCGCTGTATGATTCGGATTCATTCCTAATTCAGATTAAAAACTTGACTAAGCAAAAAAAAGACGTTAATTTATCTAGATTAAAATCAACTTATAAAGTTAGTGTTGTCGATGCAAACGAAAATGTAAAAGAACTGACAAACTCTATTGGACCTTACGAACTATTAACTATCAAACTAACAAATCGATAGAAAAATTACTTGTTTTTTTCCTGATTCAAGTATTTTTACTGAACAAAGAAAATAAAATCATAACAATTCTTGTAATTGGACTTTTAGTGCTTTCAAGTGTTATTTTGATGCTGGTCACGACCAATCTTTACAGTTTTCAAATCCTATGAATTTTCGTTCTTTTGCCTCAATTTCAGAAGGACTTCAGGTTTATCCACTTTGGATAGGATTTTTAAATTTATCAATTGTAGGAACTTTGTTGTATATACTTAATCAGTTACAATATCATCGAAATATTATTTCTTGATTCTTTTGAAGTATTAATCATATACAAATTAAAAGGGATGAAAATAATTGAAAGAAAATGAAAATAACGCTTGACATTCAATACCTAGTTATATAATATGTATTCATCCATAAGAAAAGACAAAGAAGAGAAGAGTAGTTTTGTTGGATGGCGTAGAGAGTTTCTGGTTGGTGAAAAGAAGTGCAGAAGGCAGGATGAACATGGTCTTGGAGTCGGATGATCGATGAGGTCATCACGGGATTGCCCGTTATCGCAACAGAGCATGATGGTGCTTGGTGAGGTCATTATCGTAAGGTGATGATAAAATTAGGTGGTAACACGAATCAATAGACTCGTCCTAAGGGATGGGTCTTTTTTTATACACTCACAAAAACCATCCAAAAAGAAAGAGAAGGTAAATAGACATGAGTACAGAAAGAAAATTACAGTTTGAAACATTGCAGCTGCACGTAGGGCAGGAACAACCAGATCCAGCTACAGGATCCAGAGCCGTGCCGATTTATCAGACAACTTCGTATGTGTTTGACAACTCACAACATGCGGCCGATCGTTTTGGGTTACGTGATGCAGGGAATATCTATGGTCGATTGACCAATTCGACACAAGGTGTATTTGAAGAGCGTATTGCGGCTTTAGAAGGTGGTGTTGCCGGACTGGCTGTTGCTTCTGGGGCAGCGGCTGTATCGTATGTGATTCAGGCATTGGCAGCACAGGGGGAACATATTGTGGCACAGAAAACAATTTATGGTGGTACTTCCAACTTATTAGAGCATACGTATAAGCGCTTTGGTATCGATGCGACATTGGTCAACATTCATGATTTACAGGAAGTCAAAGAAGCAATTCAGGAAAACACGAAAGCCATCTATTTGGAAACTTTCGGCAATCCGCATAGTGATATTCCGGATTTTGAAGCCATTGCCAAATTGGCGCATGAACGAAACATTCCGGTCGTTGTGGATAATACCTTTGGAGCGGCTTTCTGGTTTCGACCATTAGAGCATGGAGCGGATATTGTTGTGCATTCGGCAACCAAATTCATTGGTGGGCATGGAACAAGCCTGGGTGGCGTAATCGTTGATGGAGGAAGCTTCGATTGGGCAAAAAGTCAGAAATTTCCGAACATATCCCAACCTAATCCAAGCTATCACGGTGTACGTTTTACCGAGGCAGCCGGACCGGCCGCATTTGTAACCTATGTTCGTGCCATCTTGCTTCGTGATACCGGTGCTGCCATTTCTCCGTTTAATGCCTTCTTACTATTACAGGGAACGGAAACACTATCATTGCGATTGGAACGTCATTTTGAGAACACAAAAAAGGTTGTGGACTATTTACAAAAACATCCAAAGGTAGAACGTGTCAATCATCCTTTATTAAAAGAGCATCCGGATCATGAGGCCTATGTTCGCTACTTTAAGCGAGGTGGCGGCAGCATCTTTACTTTTAATATCAAAGGTGGACAAAAAGAGGCGTTTGCGTTTATTGACCATTTAAAGTTATTCTCTTTATTGGCCAATGTAGCCGATGTCAAAAGTCTGGTGATTCATCCGGCTACTACAACGCATTCACAATGTACAAAAGAAGAATTAGAGGAAAGAGAAATCTATGAAAATACGATTCGTTTATCAATCGGAATTGAAAATATTGAAGATATCTTATTCGATTTAGAAAATGCCTTTCATGCCGTATGATATCGGAAGTCCTGAGGGACTTCTTTTTTATATGTTAAAACGAAGTGATTTTTAGTATAATCTTAATATCACATATTTAAAGAGGGGAGTTACCTTCGATGAAAGTTTCAGAAATATTAACACAAGATAAAGTGACATTATCCTTTGAGGTGTTTCCGCCAAAAAAGATCGATGATTATTCCAAGGTAGAAGCGGCCGCAAAAAAGATTGCGTCTTTACATCCGGATTTTATGTCGATCACCTATGGAGCAGGTGGAGGTACCAGTCAATATACGGTTGATCTCGCAAGAGATTTATATCAGAAATATGGAACGCAGGTCATTGCACATTTAACTTGTGTCTCCAGTACCAGAGAACATGTGTTGAATATGATTCAAAAATGCAAGGATGCCGGTATAGAAAATATCATGGCTTTACGTGGGGACATTCCTAAAGATGGCCGGATCGCACACGATTATCAATATGCCAGTCAGTTGATCCAAGACATCAAAGCGCAAGGTGATTTTTGTATTGGAGGAGCCTGTTATCCGGAAGGTCATATTGAATGTGAGCATAAAAAAGAAGATATTCTTCATTTAAAGGAAAAGGTAGATGCCGGTTGTGATTTCTTGACCACACAGATGTTTTTTGACAATAATATCTTTTACAATTTTCTTTATCGAATTCGTGAATCCGGCATTCAAGTACCCGTGTTGGCAGGAATTATGCCGATTACAAATAAAAAGCAGTTGGCTCGAAGTGTGCAGATGTCGGGTACACAGGTGCCGGAGCGCTTTAAGGCAATTGTCGATCATTTTGGAGATGATCCTAAAGCCATGGAACAGGCGGGTATCGTTTATGCCAGTGAACAGATCATTGATCTGATTGCCAATGGAATTCGACATATCCATGTGTACTCGATGAATAAGCCGGATGTGGCAGCACGCATTCAGGCTAATCTGTCGGAAATGATCAAATGATACAGGTCAACGAAAAGGAAGTGTACAGCTATTTGGGCTATCGCAACCAGACTCCGGATGCATCGATATTAGAACAGATTCAAAGCTGTATGAAACAGATGCAGCAGTGTACACCTAAATTTGTGATGAAAGAATTTGATTTGAAACAATGCGGTGAAGATCTTTATTTTTCATCGGTCCATATTCATTCAAAGGATTTATCCAAAAATTTAAAAGGTTGTGAAAAAATCGTATGTCTGGCAACGACATTAGGTATTGTGCCGGATCGATTGATCGCCAGAGCGAATATACAAAATAAAGCGCAAAGTGTGATCTTACAGGCTTTAGGCTGTGCCATGATTGAAGCTTATACGGATCAAATCAATGAGCAGATCAAAATAGATGCCCGACAAAGAGGCTATTGCTGCCGTCCCCGGTATTCATGTGGTTATGGGGATTGTGCCTTGGCACACCAAAGAGATTTTATTCGAATCTTGGATATGCCAAAGACGATCGGTGTGACCTTGACGCAGGGTGATTTGATGGTGCCGTATAAATCCGTTACGGCCATTATCGGACTGACCAGAGAAGCTAATCAAGATTTGGCTAGTTCTTGTCAACAATGTGAAAAGACAGATTGTATGTATCGAAAGGGGTGAAGGTATGATCACAGATCGTTTAGGAAAAGAGTGGATCTATTTTGATGGTGGTTTAGGAACCATGTTGCAGGAAAGAGGATTACCGGGCGGCGAATATCCCGAAACCTGGAATCTTACCCATCCCGAAGAATTGATTGCGATACACAAGGCTTACCTGGAAGCCGGTTGTCATGTGATCAACGCCAATACGTTTGGGGCCAATGGTCTCAAGTTTGATAATGTGGAAGAAATCATTACAGCCGGGATTCAACTGGCAAAAGAAGCTAAAAAACAAGCAGGGTGCATGGATGTCTATGTTGCTCTGGATATCGGCCCGACCGGGAAGTTATTGGAGCCTATGGGGGATCTTCCTTTTGAAAAGGCTGTATCGTATTTTTCCCAAATGGTCAAAGCCGGTGTAAAGGCCGGCGCAGATCTTATCTTGATTGAAACGATGTCGGATACGTATGAGGCCAAAGCGGCGGTTTTGGCCGCGAAAGAAAACAGCAATCTTCCGGTGATCGTAACGATGATCTTTGATGAAAATCAGCGATTATTGACCGGTGGAAGTGTAGAATCCGCTGTCGCAATGTTGGAGGGATTACGTGTTGATGCCTTGGGAATCAACTGTGGCTCAGGTCCCGAACAGATGCTTCCGGTTATCAAAAGGATTCGGGAAGTTTCTTCTCTGCCCATCATCGTCAATCCCAATGCCGGACTCCCTGTCCAGGTGAATGGAAAGACTGTCTATGATTTAAAAGCCGATGATTTTGCCCAGGCGATGGTCAAGATTGCACAGATCGGTGTACAGGGATTAGGGGGTTGTTGTGGAACTACTCCGGAATACATACAAAAAATAATAGAAGCTGTAAAGGATATTCCCTGCCAACCGAATACGATGAAAGAACAAACGTGGGTAACTTCTTATGCATCGGCGGTGCAGATCGGAAAAAAAGCGGTTGTGATTGGGGAAAGAATCAATCCTACGGGAAAAAAACGCTTTCAACAAGCTTTACGAAACAAAGAGTTTGATTATATTCTTTCGCAGGCGTTGGAGCAGGAAGAAGCAGGTGCCCAGATCTTAGATGTGAATGTGGGATTACCGGATGTTGATGAAGCCGAGATGATGAAAGAAATGGTTGTGCGCCTTCAAAATGTCTGTGCCCTGCCATTACAGATTGATACCGGAAATTTAGAAGCTTTAGAAAACGCCTTACGTCTTTATAATGGAAAACCGATGGTTAACTCGGTGAATGGGAAACTGGATTCTATGGAATCTGTATTTCCTTTGATTCAAAAATATGGATCGGTGGTCGTTGGGCTATGTTTAGATGAAAGTGGCATTCCTTCTACATCTAAAAAGCGTCTGGCCATTGCCCAAAAGATCGTGCAAAAGGCACAGGAATATGGTATTCAAAAAAAGGATATCGTGATCGATGGCCTTGCGATGACAATTTCTTCGCAGCCGGATGGTGCTTTGGTTACGTTAGATACACTACAAAAGGTTAAAGAAGAACTTAATGTTTCTACGATACTGGGTGTTTCCAACATTTCGTTTGGATTACCGCAACGAGAGATCATCAATTCTTATTTTTTAAGCATGGCCTTACAAAGCGGACTATCGTGTGCCATGATCAACCCGAATAATGAAATGATGAAAAAAGCATTTGATGCGTCAATGGCCTTGATGAATCAAGATGCACAATGCATGCATTATATTTCCAACTACAGTAAGCAGGTGGAAGAAAAGAAAAGTGAAAATCCGGAAGTTTCTTTATCGTTTGCGATCCAGAAAGGTATGCAGGATCGTGTAAAGGAAATTACGACTTCGCTTTTAGAAACAAAAGCGCCTTTAGAGATCATTGATGAAGAATTGATTCCAGCTTTGGACCTTGTGGGAAAAGGCTTTGAACAAAGCACGGTATTTTTACCGCAGCTTTTGATGAGTGCAGAATCAGCCAAGGCCAGCTTCGAAGTCTTAAAAGAAAAAATGGCACAAAATCAGTCTTTATCCAAAGGCAAAATTATCCTTGCCACCGTACAGGGAGATATTCATGATATTGGGAAAAATATTGTGAAGGTTTTATTGGAAAACTATGGGTATGAGGTATTGGATCTGGGCAAAGATGTAGCCCCGGAAGTGATTGTTCAAACGGCTATTTCAGAAGAAGTAAAGCTGGTTGGATTAAGTGCCTTGATGACCACAACCGTCAAAAGTATGGAGGAAACCATTGAACTGCTTCATAAAGAAAAACCGGATACCTTTGTGGTGGTCGGGGGTGCAGTCTTAAATCAGGAATTTGCCGATCAGATTCATGCCGATCATTACGCCAAAGATGCGATGGCAACGGTTCGTTATGCCGAGCAAATACTCAAACAGTAGGAGGATGTTATGTCTTTTTTACCAACAACACGACAGGAGATGTTAGAACAAGGATTTGAACAGGTGGATTTTGTCTATGTCTGCGGCGATGCCTATGTCGATCATCCTTCTTTTGGCTGTGCCATCATCACAAGAACCTTGCAGGTCTTTGGGTACAGCTGTGCCATCTTGGCTCAGCCGGATTGGCATAACGATGAAGAATTTTTACAATTTGGTACACCTCGTCTGGGATTTCTGGTCTCTGCCGGTAATATTGATTCCATGGTCAATCATTATTCAGTCAACAAACGAAGACGAGACAAGGATTCTTATACCGATCAGGGTATCATGGGCAAAAGACCGGATCGAGCTACGATTGTTTATACGCAAATCTTAAAACGACTGTTTCCTCATGTTCCCGTTTTGATTGGTGGTATTGAAGCAAGTCTTCGCCGTTTGGCTCATTATGATTATTGGGATGATAAAGTCAGACGTTCGATCTTAATGGATTCACAGGCTGATCTTTTAATGTTTGGCATGGGTGAAAATACGATCATCGAAGTAGCGGATGCCTTAAACAGTGGATTACAGGTACAGGATCTGTGTTATATACGTGGAACGGCCTGGAAGACAAAATCCATTGATACGATCGTGGATGACTATATTCTTTTACCGGATTTTACTACGATCAAGAAGGATAAAAAGGCATATGCGAAAAGCTTTTTGATCCAATATCAGAACCAGGATGCGATTCAGTCTAAGATGTTGATTGAACCTTATGATGGTTGGTATGTCGTGTGTAATCAGCCACCGCTTCCCTTAACACAGGAACAAATGGATTTTACGTATTCTTTGCCGTATGAGAGAATCTTTCATCCTAAATATACCTATGTGCCGGCAATAGAAGAAGTGCAGTTTTCCATCACCAGCAACCGAGGCTGTTTTGGATCGTGTGCGTTTTGTGCCATTACTTCGCATCAAGGGCGTGTGATCTCTACAAGAAGTACTGAAAGTGTTGTAGAAGAAGCAAAAAAAATCATCGATATGCCTAACTTTAAAGGCTATATTCATGATATCGGAGGCCCCAGTGCCAATTTCTCCCGCCCGGCTTGTGTTAAACAAAAGGAATATGGAGCCTGTCAGACAAGACAATGTTTATGGCCAAAGCCGTGTCCGAATTTAAAGGTGGATCATTCTCATTATGTCGAAATGTTAGATGCGGTCCGTCAATTGCCAAAGGTCAAAAAGGTCTTTATACGATCAGGAATTCGTTACGATTATTTGATGTACGATAAAGATGAGACTTTTTTTGATCGTTTAGTGCAATACCATATCAGCGGCCAGTTAAAAGTAGCACCGGAACATGTCAGTGCCAAAGTTTTAGATAAAATGGGAAAACCAAGAAAAGAGTTGTATCTGAAATTTGTAGATAAGTATTATGAAAAGAACAAAGAGTTTGGCATGAATCAGTATCTTGTCCCTTATTTGATGAGCTCTCATCCGGGTTGTGATCTAAACGATGCGATCGAGCTGGCCTGTTATTTAAAGAAGATTCATCATACGCCTAAGCAGGTGCAGGATTTCTATCCGACACCGGGAACCCTGGCAACGTGTATGTATTATACTGGACTAGATCCAAGATCGATGAAGCCGGTCTATGTGGCAAAAACGTATGAAGAAAAGCTGGAACAAAGGGCTTTGATGCAGTATCGATATCCGAAAAACTATGATATTGTCTATCGTGCTTTAAAAAAGGCGCATCGGGACGATTTGATCGGCTCCGGGCCGAAGTGTCTGATTCCGGCAAGGCGCCCTAAAGAGGCTTATACACCAAACAGAAAAAGGAAACGGGTTCGTGAACGTTAGACAAATGGCACACATCGCATTGATGGGAGCTATACTATATGCGGTGTTTCAAGCCTTTTCCAATACTTTATATTTGGAAATGATCACTTTTACGATTCTATGTTTTGCGCATGCCTTCACAAGAAAAGAAGTGGTCATTTCCTGTATCTTATTTGCATGTATTCAAATTTTATTAAACGGATTGACTCTTTGGAATGTCGCATATTTACTGATTTTTCCACTATATGGCTGGATTTTTTCCAAAAGCAGAGATTTTCTGAAAAAACGTCTGTGGGCCAATGCGCTATTGGCCGGCTTTTTTTCCTTCTTGACAGGCCAGCTGGTGGACCTTCCCTTTTTATTATTCAGTAAGACGATCACGATGCTTTATCTGGTGATGGGGTTAAAAACGTCGCTCATTCAAGGATGTCTAACGTTTATCGTAACACTCTTTTTATGGGAGCCGGTTATACATGTGCTGGAAAGAATACAACAGGAAAGAATTAAGTAGAAAAGAGGAGTTTTGAAAATGAAGAAAAAATTAGGATGGGCCCTGGCGGCTGTGATTGTTATTGTTTGTGTGGTGGTTGGGTCGCCATACTTTGCACCAAAGGCGCATGAAGGTGAAAAAGAAATAGAAATTCAGGTTGTTGATGCGACAAAAGATAAAGAAGTATTTAAGAAAACATTTTATACAGATGCCAAAACATTGACAGAGTTTTTAGAAGAAACAGAAGAACTGGATGTGAATATCGAACAAGGTGAATATGGTTCCTTGTTGAATGAAATCTGTGGGTTGAAACAAGATATGGAGAAAGGCCCATGGCTTGTTTTTGAATCCGAAAACAATACCGTTTGTAAAGAAGCCAGTATGTGTCCGGCAATGGATAAAGTGGTGATTGAAGATGGAGATGCTTTTACGTTTGAATTGATCTCCAGCTTTGAATAAAAGGTGAAAACTGAATATGACAGAATCAGTAGTAAACGGATAGAAGTTTTCAGTCTAGTGATCATGATGTAGCGATTCAGGCGGAGGATCTTTTGTCAATCAAGCCATAAAATGCATGGATCAAGGTATGAAAACCTTAAGGATAGTAATGGCGTAAATAAGGTATGATTTAAAAAGACAAGGAAAGCTGTATTGATAACTACTTGGCTTCAAAACCATCAAGAATAGTCTCGACTTCAAATATGGCGCCAACATCGGTTGACCAAGTGGGGGGAGTTACCAGATTCAGATAAACTACAGAAGGAGAAAAAAATTGTAAAAAGAAATTTCTCAAACCCATGTAGTACATAAACTGCTGCAGAAACAAAGAAGTTATTGTGTATTGTTGTCTGTATTTCGGTCTATTGTGATGATTATCATTGATATTCGAAATAAGAAATAGAATAAATAAGAAAATGTGAAAACGAATGAAGTATAAACCTTATTCGTTTTTTTTGTGTAAAGGTTATTCTATTTATAAAAAATAACTAAAATAAAGCAAAATAACAACAAATATATTGACAGTTTATTAAGGGGAGGGTTAAGATGTGATTGAAGTATAAAAAAATTTAGGAGAGGAGAATCATGAAAAGAATGAAAAAAGTTTTAGCAGCATCTTTGGCCTTGGGCTTTACCTTTACCATGGGTGCAACGACAACAATTTTGGCGCAAGAGGAAACAACAGTAACTGCTGCTCCTGAAGCTTACAGCTATGGAAATTATGTTACCTCAGACAAAACAACCTATGAAGTAGGAGAAACGATTTATGTAAGATGTAATGTAGATTCATGGTTACATGGACATCACTGGTTTATTGGTGACCAAAGTATGAACGATTATGATAGCGAGTTTTCTACGGTTGCAAGTAACGCAGGTTCTATGACAATTCGTTGTACTGCCGGAATATTCGGTAAAGTTACCGTAGGTAGTATTGATGTTACTGTAAATGCCAACCAAATCAATTATGTCGCAGCGCAAGGTGGTAGCGTATCTGTGCCATCTGAAACATTGACATCTATGGATCAAAATCCTACAGGTTCTATCGCAACTCCAAATGAAGGATATTATTTTGTGAATTGGACAGATGCTAATGGAGAAGTGGTAAGTACAGATCCTGGCTTTGTTCCTCAAAGTCGTTTTTCCAATACATATACAGCTAATTTTGCGGAATTAAAAACGGCATCTTTAACAGTAAACTATGTAGATGGTGAAGAAGTTGTTGCGACAAAAACTTACACTTCTGAAGCAGGCATACCTGGTCAGGAAGCTGATTTTGACATTTCACTAGAAATACCGGAAGGATATGTTTCTGTAACTGGAATCGATACCGTCCATACAACAGTTGCATATGGTACAAGTAGTGTTGTGGAAGTAGAAATCGAAAAAGAAAAGAGTCCGGAAAAACCGGTAGAGGACAAACCGCAGGAACCTACAACACCAGCGCAGACTGAACAATCAAAAGAAGAAACAAAGAAAGCAGATGGAACAAATACATCGGCAAATTTATCCATTGTTGGAGCACTTGGCTCTATGAGCGTTGCTCTTGTTGGCATGATTGCCTTGCTTAAAAAGCGTAAATAGTTAGTAGAATGACTAGGAAGCAATCTTCCTAGTTTTTCTATGGTCAAAAAAAGAACCTCATTATGATCAATATTTATGATCTTGAGGTTCTATTTGTTTATTTATGATAATAATCTTTTAAAAATTGACTTCGATATTCATAGAAAGTATCATCTATCAGGGCTTGTCTGGCTTCTTCGGTCAACCGAAGAATAAAGCGAAGATTGTGTTGCGAAGCTAAGTTAAAATACAAGTGACGTTTTTCTTTGTCCTGAGACTTTAATAATTCACGAAGCTGTCCTTTGGTCCATCCGGCTTTACAAACAGGGCAGTCACAGTCATCATCAAGTGGTTCCATACTGTCTTTAAAACGAGAATTGGCAAGATTGATATTGCCATATCGTGTATAGATCTTTCCGTGACGAGCCTCTCTTGTTGGTGCCACGCAGTCAAAGGTATCCGCTCCCATTTCAATTCCAATCAAGATATCGTCTGGATGGGACAGCCCTAAAAGATGTCGTGGCTTGTTTTCCGGCAGTTCTTCACAACACCATCGTAAAATATCTCCCAGATTTTCTTTTAAGAAGGCACCGCCTAAGCCATAGCCATCAAAATCCATCTTGGCAAATTTTTTCGAAGTGGATCGACGTAAGTCTTCCCATCGGCCACCTTGGATGACACCATATAAAGCTTGGTAATAACCTAGATCGTACTGATGTTTTCGATGTTCTTCTATGCTTCGTAGTGCCCAGCGTTCAGTTCTTGCCAAAGCTTCTACATTATAATCGTAATCATCGGCTAAGGAAGTCAGTTCATCAAAGGCCATATGGATATCGGCTCCAATACGACATTGAATCTGCATCGATTCTTCCGGACCGATAAAGTCATCCTGCCCGCTGTTAGGATCGGTAAACGCAACCCCATCTTCGGTTACTTTGGCAAAGCGATGTTCTGGTTCGGTGTTTTTTAAATCATGACCGACCTTCATGCTGACTACTTTTCCACTGCCGGAGCCTAATGACATGACCTGAAAGCCTCCGGAATCGGTTAAAGTTGGGCCGTTCCACTTTGACCAGGCGGCCAGTCCACCGTTTTGAGCAATCTCATAGGAGGCATTTCGCAAATGATATCCGTTGGACAACATGGCCTGTGCCTGAATGGCTTTTAAATCATCCATCGATAAAAAGTTGACACTGCCTCGTGTTCCTACACACATAAAAGCCGGTGTCTTGATATCGCCATGTGGAGTATGGATGATACCGGCACGGCCTAGTTTTCCTTCCAGTCTTTTTTCAATTTCAAAGGAAAAAGTGTTGTCGTTTTGATAATCGGTCATGGAATCTTCCTTTCTGAAGTTACAGCCATCTGATTATAGCATAAAATAAGATTTCTTTTGAAAAAAAGATCCCATGACGGGATCAATCCAGTAAATTATGAATAAAATGCAGTATGGTTTCTACTGTTTTTTCTTCTGTAAGACGAGAGGTGTTAATACATAAATCATAATTTGCCGCATCGGACCATTTTTGATCGGTGTTAAAGTTGTAATAGGCAGCACGAGATTTATCCATTTCTTTTATTTTCTTTCGTGCTTCTTTTTCAGTGATTTGATCACGTTCCATTACATGGGCAATTCGATCTTGTAAATCGGCGCTGATAAAAACACGAACCAGTCGTTCTTGATCTTTGAGAATGTAATCGGCACAGCGACCTACGATTACACAGTTTCCTTCCTGTGCGACTTTTAGGATCGTATCATGTTGTGCCTGATAGGCCATAGCTTCTGTGGAAATGAATTGATCGTTCCACATAAATTGTGTCGGTCCGGCTAACAGGGAATAAAAGAATGGACTGGCTTGTCTTTCGTCCATGCTTTCTAAAAAGCTGGTGGCTAAACCACTTTCCTGGGAAGCTTTGACTAATAGCTCCTTGTCATAATACGCATATCCCAATTTTTTTGCCAATTGTTTGGCGATGCTTCGGCCATGACTTCCAAATTGTCGGCCAATGGTAATGATCGTGTGTTTCATAATAAGGCCTCCTGTATGGTTTTCTTCTTACTTCTATTTTAATGCACAAAAAACAGAATGAAAAGGATAGAGCCTTAAAAATAGGATGATAAAAAGAGCCATGACTAATGACTCTTGGGTTTCTTATTTAAGATAGGTCTGATAGAAATCGGTGATCTTATCAAATGGAATAATATCCATTTGATCATATAAATCGGTATGCACAGCTCCTGGAATGATCAACAATTCTTTATTGTCCGGTACGGGATTTCCATCCATCATCTTTTGATACGCATCTTTACTGAAATAACAAGAATGTGCTTTTTTGCCGTGAATCATCAAGACGGCACTGCGAATCTCATTGGAATACTGCAGAATCGGCATGTTTAGAAAAGACTGGCATCCGGTCACATTCCATCCTTTTCCTTCTCCCTGAGATCGAGGATGATAACCGCGTTTTCGGCGATAATACAAAATATAATCGACTAAATATTGAGGGGCACCATCTGGAATTTCATCCGGTAAGGCACCGGCAGAAGCATAGTTTCCATTCTTAAAATCAATCGTTCTTTGTTTGGACAGTGCTTCTTTTTTCTGGAAGCGAATTTTTTCGCTATCTTCTTCATCAAAATAACCATTGGCATTCACTCGGGTCATATCGTACATCGTTGATGTGACAGTTGCCTTGATACGCGTATCCAGCGTGGCAGCATTTAAAGCCATGCCGCCAAAACCGCAGATACCTAAGATTCCAATCTTATCGGGATCGACATTTTCCTGTACAGACAGAAAATCAACAGCTGCCATAAAATCTTCGGTGTTGATATCCGGGGAGGTGACATTGCGGGGAAATCCACCGCTTTCACCGGTATAGGATGGATCAAAGGCTATCGCAAAAAAGCCTCTTTTCGCCAGTTGGTGTGCATATAAGCCGGATGCTTGTTCCTTAACGGCACCAAAAGGCCCACTGAGGGCAATAGCCGGCAGCTTTCCACTTGCCTTCTTTGGCTCATAAACATCGGCTGCCAATGTGATTCCATAACGATTGGTAAAGGTTGTTTTATGATGGCGTACTTCCTCACTTAATGGAAAAACCTTGTCCCATTCTTGGCATAAATGTAAAGTTTCATTCATTGTAACTTCCTCCTTGACAATACTATCCTGTTGGATTAAGTTTACTGTAAATCCTAAAGCTAACTTTAGGTCAAGAAAAAAATATAAATTTTTTAGGAGGATGTTTATGTATTCGATAGGACAAGTTTCAAAAATGTTTGATTTACCGATCCCAACCTTACGATATTATGATAAAGAAGGCTTATTCCAAGACTTAGAAAGAGAACCATCCGGTATTCGTAAATTTAATGAAAAATCGATTGAAGCGTTACGTGTCATTGAATGTTTAAAGAAATCCGGGATGCAGATCAAAGAGATTCGTGAATTTATGAACTGGTGCAGCCAGGGCGATCGTACTTTAGAAAAACGAAAAGAAATGTTTTATGCACGTCGTCAGGAAATTGAAAAACAGATGGAAGAGCTGCAGAGAACATTGGATATGGTCAAGTTCAAGTGCTGGTATTATGAAACAGCCTGTAAAGAAGGAACAGAAGTGAACATGCCACAACATATAGAAAAGGATATGCCTGCTGACATTGTACAATGTTATGAAAATGCACATGCGGATAAATTGTAGCGATGGATATAGATAACAATTTTAAAATCGTTTCTTTCATTATTTTATAGTGAAGAAGTCACAATTATAAATTGTCAAATAGGCTATAATTACTTTGTGAAATACATTATAATTGATATAGGAATTATAAAGGAGTAGGAAAGTATGGAACAGTATAAGCAGGAATTTATCGACTTTATGTTAGAAAGCAAAGTTCTTAAATTTGGGGATTTTACACTAAAATCTGGAAGAAAAAGTCCGTTTTTTATGAATGCCGGTGGCTATGTAACAGGCTATCAATTAAAGAAACTGGGCGAATATTATGCCAAGGCCATTGTAGAAACTTATGGAAAAGATTTCGATGTTTTATTTGGGCCGGCCTATAAAGGTATTCCATTGGCTGTTGCTACAACGATCGCCTTGGATGAACTTTATGGAATGGAAGTTCGTTATTGTTCGGATCGTAAGGAAGAAAAAGATCATGGAGCGGATAAAGGAAGCTTTTTAGGAACAAAGCTTCAGGATGGAGATCGTGTCGTTATGATTGAAGATGTGACTACATCCGGTAAATCTATGGAAGAAACGGTACCGAAAGTAAGAGGGGCAGCCAATGTGGAAATCGTAGGTTTGATGGTTTCCTTAAATCGTAACGAAAAAGGAAAAGGCAATAAAACCGCTTTGAAGGAAGTTAGTGAGTTATATGGCTTTCCAACTGCAGCCATCGTATCTATGCCAGAGGTTGTAGAATATCTCGAAAGTAAAAACGCATTGGATGCAGACCTTAAAAATCGAATCGATGCTTATTATGCAGAATATGGAGCGACTGAATAAAGCTCCTTTTTTTTATAAGCACTATGAATAAATTTGAACAAAAAAGAACAAAAATGATTGATTGTAAAAAGGCGAGGTGCTATACTGAAACTGAATAGGAGGTCTGCAGTATGGCACATATCAATATTGATGGAGCACAAAATGTAGAAGTATCCAAACCGATTCCCAGTCAGAAAAGCCCACAGGAACAGCTGGAAATCATGGAAGCTTATACCTGTGCCCATAAAAATGGGACAAATTTAGATAAAGCTTTTCAAGAAATTCATTGTTTAAAGGTTTTATTTCCGCGTTTATTTCGGACTTTGGAACCCGGTGATCAAATTGCCGGACGATTAGATTTTTTGCCGATTGGCTTTGGCAGTGTCACTTCCATTGGTGGCGTAGGGCATTATTGTGTGTTTCATAAATTACGAGCCTTTAAATCCTTGTTAAAGACGGAGGAAGAAAAGGCACGAGTGGATGCCTTATATGATTATTGGCAATATCATGATGTGAAATCTATCTATTGTCAGGATGTGCTGACTGAAGATACCACAGGCCGTTTTATCGATTGTAAATACCCGTTTATGGCAACGGCCAGATTATCGGGCATGATGTTAGATTATCAAAAACTGATGCGTTTGGGTGTCAATGGATTGATAGAAGAGATTCAAAGACAAGATCTTACCAAGCCATTTATCCAAGCTTCGTTGGAGGCAATGAAGCTCTTTCAAACAGTCATTTCCTACCAGATAGATTTGGTTAAAGAAGCTAAAAAAGAAGCAAGTCTTGATTGGAAACAGGATTTGGATGTGATGGAAGAAGATTTAATCTGGATCCAAGAGCATAAACCGGTTACTTTCCATCAGGCATTGCAGTTATTCTGGTTGTATGCGTTATGTGCGGGTTGTATCAACTATGGACGTATGGATATGGTTTTAGGACCGTATTTGAAAAAGGACATCGATGAAGGAAGATTGAGTGAAGAAAAGGCGCTGGAATATATTGCTTCTTTGTGGAAAATGATCGAAAATCGCAGAACGACGGTCAATGGTCGTATTATCGTCGGTGGAAAAGGAAGAGAAAATGTAGAAGCTTGTGACTTGTTCACTCGATTGTGTTTAAAGGTCTGTAAAAAAGTGCGATATGTAGAACCACAGTTTACGCTTCGCTTTGATCATAATACACCGGAAGATATTTTGGATATGGCATATGAATGTATCGCTTCAGGAGCTACCTATCCGACTTTATACAATGATGATGTCAATATACCGGCTGTACAATATGCGATGCGTGTACCGGAAAAGATTGCCAAACAATATGTTCCTTTTGGTTGTGGAGAATATGTGATTCAGGGAAAAAGTGTAGGAACGCCAAATACATTATTGAATATGTTAAAGTTGTTACAGATTTCCATGAATGAAGGATTTGATCCTATGGATAAAATTTATAAGGCAGGTCCGGTACAGTGTAAACCATTAAGTGAACTAAAGACATTTGAAGATTTGATGGATCAATATCAAAAAGTGCAGGATTATTATTTTGATTTAAGTATTTATGCACAAAAACATTCGTATGAAATCATGAATCAGGAAGTTAGCTTTTTGTTTACTTCCATTCTGATGGATGATTGTATTCATCGTGAAAAAGCTTTGTTGGATGGTGGAGTTGAAATTTTAGGCGGTACCAATGAAACATATGGAAACATTAATGCCAGTGATGCCTTATATGCGATCAAGAAGCTGGTGTTTGATCAGAAAAAATATACGTTGGAGCAGTTAAATGAAGCAGCTTTGTATGATTTCAAAGGCTATGAACGAATTCAGAAAGATTTATTGAAACAAGATAAATATGGAAATGATAAAAAAGAGTGTGATGAGTTGGCCAATCGCTGTTATGAATATGTGGCCAAAGGCATACGTCAACGAGGCATAGATGCCGGCATGGGTTATTATCTGATTGTCATTTCTAACAATCAAACCAATACAGACTGGGGCCATCAGACGGATGCCAGCCTGGATGGACGAAACAAAGGTGTGTATATGAATCCGGCTAATAACCCGCAAGGTGGTGCTGCCAAATCCGGACCAACTGCTGTTTTGAATTCATTAGTGCATTTTGATGCGAAATATCATGGCGGCAGTGTGCAAAATATCAAATTTACACCACGTATGATGCATGAAGATAAAGAGAAGGTCAAAGCTTTATTTGAAACGTATTTTGAAAATGGTGGCTGCCAGTTAATGGTTACGGTTGTTGATCATGGCCAGTTGGAAGATGCACAAAAACATCCAGAGAAATACCCGGATCTGATTGTTAGAGTTGCCGGTTATTCGGCCGTGTTTGTCAATCTGACCAAAGATATACAAGATGAGTTATTAAGTAGGACTTTATATGATTAGCGTATCAAATATCGAACGTTTTGCGACGCATGATGGACCGGGAATTCGTACTACGATTTTCTTAAAAGGGTGTAGCTTACATTGTCCATGGTGTGCCAATCCTGAAACTTGGGATGTACATCCTGTTTTGATGCATAAAGAAAATAAGTGTGTACGATGTCATTCGTGTTTAAAAGCTTGTACAAAACAGGCAATCTCTTTTCAACCGGAGTTTACACTAAATCGTAATGTATGTGATGGGTGCGCTCTTTGCGTGGATGCGTGTCTTTTAGAAGCATTAGAAATATCGGGTAAGTGGATGGACATAGAAGAAATTGTAGAAGAAGTACAAAAAGATGATCGATATTATCAAAAATCAAATGGTGGTGTGACACTTTCCGGAGGAGAACCTTTGTTTCAGTTTGATGAAGTTTTTTTGTTGATTTGTACACTTCATGAAAGAGGCTATCATTTAGCTTTAGAAACGACAGGTAATTATCCTTTGGAACATTTAAAAAAAGTGGAACCTTATATTGATTTGTTTTTGATGGATTGTAAACACTTGGAACCAGAAAAACTTCAAAAAATAACCGGTGTCAATCCAAAGTTTGTACAAGACAGCTTTACCTATCTTTCGCAACATTGTCCTGAAAAAGTCATTGTTCGTATGCCGGTAATTTGGAATTTTAATGAAGATCAGATTGAAAAAACGATCGATCAGGCATCTCGTTTGGGATTTTCAGAAGTGGATCTTTTACCTTTTCATTCTTTAGGAAAAAACAAATGGGAAAATTTAAATAAAGTATATCCATATGCATCCTATCCCATGATGAAAAAAGAGACTTTAAATGCTTTTGTTGCGTATGGAAAGACAAAGAACATATACGTCAAAATAGGAGGATAAGATGTTAACAGAAGAAAGAATGGTTCGAATCATGGATCTGCTTCATAAAAACTCATTTGTGTCGATTCAAGATTTAATGAAACGTTTTCAAGTATCTCGTTCATCTATTATGCGTGATTTACAAGAGTTAGAAGAACAAGGGCGCATTTTACGTGTGCGAGGCGGTGCCAGCCTTGTAGATACAGATGTCTTGTTGTCACGATACAATGAACCGGCTGTGCAGTTTAAAGAAGATACACAAAAAGATGCGAAAAAAATAATTTGTCATAAGGCAATAGAAGAAGTACATGATGGGGATTGTATTTTTATTGACGCGGGAACTACACCAGTTTATTTATTGGAAGGCTTAAAACATAAAGATGTAGAGCTGGTTACGACAAACATCTATCTGTTAGAAAGATTGCCGTTGGATTTTAAAGGACATGTGTATTTACTAGGTGGCGAGTTTTCTAAAAAGTATGATTCTTCATTTGGATCAATGACTACACAGTTATTGAAACAGTTTCGTTTTGATCTTTGTTTTTTAACGGCCAATGGTATCAGTGTACAAGAAGATGAAGCGTATGTATTTGATATGCATATAGGCACGATCAAAAAAGAAGTACAGATGCGCAGTCGAAAAAGTATCTTGTTGATAGATCATACCAAATTAAAGACAAGAGCTTTTTATACCTGGTCAAATTTATCATCTTTTTCAAAAGTATATATGGATATATATCCAAAGAACAAAAGAATGCCGGAAAACTTTAAAATTTGTAAGGAGATAGAAAATGATTAAGATCATATTTTTTGATATTGATGGAACTTTGCTTCCGTTACGAACCAAAACTTTGACACCATCGTTGACAAAAGCTTTACAGAGACTTCAAAAAAAAGGAATTCGCTTATTTTTAGCTTCAGGGCGGCCAAAATTTGTACTTCCTCATTTTGAAGGAGTTGCATTTGATGGGGCATTAACTTTTAATGGACAGTATTGTTATGACAAGGAAAGGGTGTTGTATGAAAATCCTTTAGATCCTAAAGATGTGAATCAAATTTTTGAAAATGCGCAAAATATGGAAAAAGCATTAGTCGCCTGTCATCAAGATTCGATGTATTGTAATGAACATGAAGAAATGTTAGATGAATATTTTAAGATTGCTTCGCAAAGTATTCATAAAATAGATGATTTTAAAACGTATCTGCAATCATCGATCTATCAAATGATGGCTGCTATACCAGAAACACAGGAAGAAAGTCTTCTTCAAGGCACCAAACATATTCAAATTGTACGATGGTGGCCTTATGCCTGTGACATGATACCTAAAGAAGGTGGCAAAGGAAAAGCTGTAGAAGGAATTTTAAAAGCATATGGATTAAAGAAAGAGGAAGCTATGGCTTTTGGCGATGGTGGTAATGATATCGACATGTTACAAGCGGTAGGATGCAGCGTTGCCATGGGGAATGCTTTACAGGAAGTAAAAGATTGTAGTGACTATATTACAAAATCTGTCGAAGAAGATGGTGTAGTTTATGCATTAAAACATTTTAAATTGATTGAGGAGGATGACAAATGAAAACTACAGACCCTAAAAAAATCGAGATATTAGATTGCTTAAAAGGTGGCTTGATCGTATCTTGTCAAACTCAAAAGGATGAGCCGATCTATACACCGGATATGGTAGTGAAAATGGCTGAATGTGCTAAATGGGCAGGTGCCGTTGGTTTACGCTTAAATTCACCGGAACAAATACGACAAGTCAAAGAAGCTGATCTTGGCTTGCCGATCATCGGCTTATATAAAGTCTGGCATGATGATACGGATGTATTTATTACACCGACCATGAAAGAGGTGGATGCGATCGTTGAAGCTGGTGCTGATATTATCGCATTGGATTGCACATCACAAATCACGCACGAAAAAACTATCGCTTGGGATTTATTACCACAAGTTCGAAAGAAATATCCAAATCATTTGATCTTTGCGGATTGTTCCAATATCGAAGAAGCTATACATGCTTCTCAAAATGGTGCTGAAATCGTAGCTCCTACTTTATACGGTTATACAAAAAACACAGAAAATATTGAAGGGGCCAATTATCGCATGGTTGCGGATATGTGTCGAGCTGTTGGAGATGATGCCAAAGTCATTATGGAAGGACATTTATATACACCAGAAGATGCGATGAAATGTATTTTTATTGGCTGTCATGCGGTAGTAGTTGGTTCTGCCATTACCAGACCACATTATGTTGCCAAACGTTTTGTAGATTGTTTAAGTAAATATCAAGACGATTGGCGCCTTGCGGAAAAAGCACACCATACCAATGAATTGAAATAAAGAATGGACTGTATAGAGCATTTAAAATCTATACAGTCTTTCTATTTTTCGGGTGTATAATTTAAACTATGAAAAACAGACAAGTCGATTTCTCAAATGGAAGAATTTTGGAAAATATCGTAATGTGTGCGGCACCTATGTTGGTAGCGCAACTTTTAAATTTGATGTATAACATCGTGGATCGTATCTACATAGGTAAGATTGAAGGAATTGGTGTCGTAGCTTTAGGTGGTGTAGGACTTTGTTTTCCCATCATTTCATTGATTACGGCTTTTACTAATTTGTTTGGTGCTGGTGGTGCACCTTTATGTTCGATTGAACGAGGGAAAAGAAATATAGAAAAAGCCCAACGAATCATGAATATATCTCTTTATATGTTGATTCTAACAGCGATTGTATTAACGATTGTTGGAATCTTGGTTTCTGAGCCATTGTTGTATATATTTGGTGCCAGCGATACTACGATTCAATATGCTTTACCCTATATGCGAATTTATTTTGTAGGTACGCTTTTTTCTATGATTGCCTTAGGTATGAATCCTTTTATCAATGCACAAGGTTTTGCGAGCACCGGGATGATGACAATTTTTATCGGGGCCATTTCCAATATCATTCTGGATCCGATCTTTATTTTTGGCTTGGACATGGGTGTACAAGGCGCTGCCATCGCAACGGTCATTTCCCAGATTCTTTCTGCCATTTTTGTACTTCGGTTTTTGACAGGTAAATCTTCGGAATTAAAGCTGCAGCATTTTAAGAATATAGAATTTCGAGGAAAAGAAATCCAAGATGTGATCAGCTTAGGCTCTTCCAGCTTTGTGATGCAGTGTACAAACAGCCTGGTGCAAATTGCCTGCAACAGCATGCTGTCACAGGTGGGGTCCGATCTTTATATTTCCTGTATGACCGTGATTAATTCGGTTCGTCAGATCTTGGAAGTTCCGGTGCTGGCCATAGGGGATGGCTCCAGTCCTATTCTTAGCTACAATTACGGTGCTGGAAATGGTAAAGGTGCCAGAAAAGCAATCCGAATCATTACATTTGCCGGTGTTGTTTATACACTGGTCGCATGGATGTTTATCATCCTATTTCCACAGTTTTTTATTCATATCTTTAATAGTGAACCAGATCTTTTACAAATTGCCGTACCGGCCATGCATGTTTATTTCTTTGCGTTTGTATTTCAGGCTTTTCAATATTGCGGACAAACTGTTTTTAAATCATTGAATAAAAAGAAACAGGCGATTTTCTTTTCACTTTTAAGAAAAGTTGTGATCGTAGTGCCTTTGACGTTTATCTTGCCACATCTTGGCTTTAAAGCTATGGGTGTCTTTATGGCAGAACCAATTTCCAACTTTGTTGGCGGATCGATTTGTTTTATCACAATGTTGGTAACGGTCTATTGTAAACTGGATGTGAAAAGGAATAAGGAATGAAATATCATAAAGAGAGATACTTTGTAGATAGAAGCTAAGCTGTTGTTTGGATAAATGAATGACCAGAGCAAAAAGCTGTAAGATGATATTAAAGAATTAAATAGTATAGGTTTTTGTGTAGAGAAATGATACCAGTTATGCTTATATAGGGTATAACAACTTTAAACTTCAAAAACTATTCTTGCTAAAGAATAATTGAAATATGAATTCACATGTGTAATTTTGTCATTGAATGAATGAAAATCTTATCGACGAGAATAAGATGCAGGAATTCAGACTATCATAACTAATTCACATCAGTCATGATATAATGAGGTCGAAGGAAGATTGGCCATGAAAAAGAAAAGAATAATAATTGGTGCTGTATCTTCGATGTTAGTACTTACTGTCAGTGCAGGTACTTGGTATTTAAATCAACCTTGTTTAATCTATCATGATTTTAGTTTTGAATATGGAAAACCAATTTCGATCACAAAGGAAGAGATTTTAATTCAGGAAGATTTGAAGCGTATAAAGGATTTTAAAATTGACTTGTCAGATATCAAAAATGAGAAGGATAAAGAATATCCGGAAGTAGGAAACTATGAATGTAAAGTGACATATTCCAAATGGTTTATACCACATACAAGTTCCATCCAAATTCAAGTGGAAGATACAACAAAACCAAAGTTTTCAAAATTTTCAGATGTTGTAGAAATTCCTTTAGACTCTGATCAGAATTATGATTTTTCAAGCTACTTTTTGGCAGAAGATCTAAGTGAAACATCGATCCAATACAAAACAGAGGAAGTTGATTTTTTGAATCCGGGAGATTATAGAATGATGATCATTGCATCGGATACTTATGGTAACAGTATTGAAAAAGAATGTATTGTCAGAGTTCAGTATGAGAAAGAAACTTCATCACCAAATAAATCTGCCGAAAATGAAGAAGGTCAATCAGTTGTTTCATCAGATCCGTATTATGTTCAGGGAATCATGGTCGTGAATAAAAAACATGGTTTACCGGCTAATTATGCACCACAGGAAAATGCAGAGGCAGGTGCAAAGATTCGACAGTTGATTGCGGATATGCAAAGGCAAGGCTATGCAATCAGTAGTTCATATAGTGGATATAGGAGTTATACTTATCAATCTTCTTTATATAATAATTACGTGAACAGCTATGGGCAGGCGCAAGCCGATCGTTTTTCCGCAAGACCGGGTTATTCAGAACATCAGACAGGTATGGCATTTGATTTAAAGCATAGTAATGGAACTCTGGTAGAGACTACACCGGAAGTCAATTGGATTGCAGCACATGCGCATGAATACGGTTTTATAGTTCGTTATCCTTCCGGAAAAGAAACGGCCACAGGATATATGCCAGAGCCGTGGCATTTAAGGTATGTAGGCGATCAGGCTTCAGCAATTTATGCTTCTGGATTAACTCTGGAGGAATATCTGGGGATTTCTGGTGGTGGATACTAATAACAACAATCCGAATCATCTATTTATATTTATACTGAACTAAAGTTGGATTATCAAAGATTGAATTATCTGGAAACCACACATTTCTTAGTGATACCGCTTTCAAATATTATTAAATCTGATAAAATAAAGTCAGGAGGTCTATACGATGACAAAAATCTTATTTAGTCCCGGAAAATATATTCAAGGTCCGGGAGAAATCAACAATGTTGGTAAATATGCTGCTGGTCTAGGAAAGAAGGCTTTGATTCTAATCAGCGCTGGTGGGTTTAGAAGAAATGGACAGGATATTCTGGATGGTTTTGAAGCCGAAGATTGCACATGTGAATTTGAGATGTTTAATGGTGAATGTTCATATAATGAAATTAAAAGAATCAGTGCTCTTGTAGAAGAGAAACAATGTGATTTGATCATTGGTGTTGGTGGTGGAAAGATTTTCGATACCGCAAAAGCAGTTGCTTATTATGAAAAGACACCGGTTATGATCTGTCCGACCATTGCCAGTACAGATGCGCCATGTAGTGCTTTATCGGTTATTTATACAGATGAAGGTGTATTTGAGGAATATCTATTCTTGCCGAGCAATCCAAATATTGTCCTTTTGGATACAGAGATTATCGCCAAGTCGCCGGTTCGTTTGACGATGGCCGGAATTGGTGATGCATTAGCGACTTATTTTGAGGCTAGAGCCTGTGTGGAAAGTGAAGCTACGACTTGCGCAAACGGAAAAGCAACGAGTGCTGCTTATGCCTTGGCAAAACTTTGTTTTGACACATTGATGGAAGAAGGCTATAAGGCAAAAGTGGCTTTGGAAGCCGGAGCTCTTACGCCAGCTGTGGAAAAGATCGTAGAGGCAAATACTTTGTTGTCAGGAATCGGCTTTGAATCTTGTGGTCTTGCCGGAGCCCATGCGATCCATAACGGATTGACCGTTTTAGAAGAATGTCACTCGATGTATCATGGAGAAAAAGTAGCATTTGGTACGATCGTACAACTCGTACTGGAAAATGTGCCTTTAGAGGAGCTGGAAGATATCATTGAATTCTGTATTTGTGTAGGATTGCCAGTTACATTAGAACAATTAGGTGTAACGGAAATCACCGAAGAAAAGATTCGTGCAGTTGCCAAAGCTGCGGCAGCGGAAACAGATACGCTTCATAATATGCCATTTGAGGTTACGGAAGAATCTACATATAATGCGATCTTGGCAGCTAATGCCTATGGACATCAGTATTTAGGAAAGTAAGAACATGAATATGTAGGATATGCAAGTTTGCATATCCTGCTTTTTTCTGTGATACAATAAGGAAAAAGGAGCTTTATAATGAATAATTTTGAATTTTATTCTCCGACACGTATTCTTTTTGGTAAAGGAAGCATGAACAAGATTCATGAACATGTACCAAAAATAGGTAAACGAGTTTTATTAGTGTATGGGAAAGGAAGTATCAAACACAATGGTATTTATGATACAGTGATGCGAGAGCTATCGGACTGCAAGGTAGTCGAATTGTCTGGTGTAGAGCCAAATCCGAAAATTGAATCCGTTAAGCAGGGAGTAAAGCTGTGTCGAAAACATCAAGTTGAAGTGGTGATGGCCATTGGTGGCGGTAGCTCATTTGATTGTGCCAAAGCTATCGCAGCCGCAACGTTTTATGAAGGCGATGCGTGGGATTTAGTGATTGGACAAGCAAAGGTAACGAAAGCTTTACCGGTCGTTTGTGTCGTGACGATGAGTGCTACCGGCTCGGAAATGAACAATGTTGCTGTGATTTCCAATATGAAAACGCATCAAAAAATTGGTTTGCATGATGATCTTTTATGTCCGGTTCTCTCTATTTTAGATCCGGAAAATCTATATAGCGTACCACCGCTGCAAACGGCAGCAGGTACAGCAGACATTCTTTCGCATTTGTGGGAACAGTTCTTTACGAATGTAGAAGATGCCTATCTACAGGATGGCTTAGCTGTTGGCGCTATGAAAGCCTGTATTCATTATGGTCCGATTGCCATCCAGGAACCAACTAATTATAGTGCTAGGGCGAACTTGATGTGGGCAGCACCTATGGCACTAAATGGCTTGTTGAAAACAGGGTATTCTATGGCTTGGTCCTGTCATGGAATGGAACATGTATTAAGTGCTTATTATGATATTACTCATGGTGTGGGCTTAGCTATCTTAACACCACGTTGGATGCGTTATGTATTGGATGAAAAGACTGTATCCCGTTTTAAAAAATATGGTGTGGAAGTTTGGGGGCTGGATGCATCAAAGGATGATTACTGGATTGCGAATAAAGCAATCGAAAAAACAGAAACATTCTTATATGAAACACTGGGCTTGCCTTCTTGCTTACAAGAAGTTGGGATTGATGATACAAAGTTGGAAGAGATGGCAAAGAGTTGCATACGTGATAAAGGTGGACCGATTCAAGGCTTTAAAACGTTATATGAAGAAGACATTCTTCAAATCTTTAGAAACTGTCTATAGAAAAGAGGTTATTCCAAATATAGGATAACCTCTTTTTCTTGTAAGCTCTTTTTTAAATCAATAACTCTTTGGTTTTCGCTGCCACGAAAGGCTAAAGAAATATTTTTTTGTTCCTGTTTAAAAGGACCGTCCACCAATACATCAATATACGAAAGCATTTCATCGGTTACTTCACAATACCTTCTTCCGCCTTCTAATAAATCTTGATCCAGGATAAAGCCGGTATAAGACCAGATATCTTTATCGGGATAGGTTTCTTTGACTTTTTTTAAAAGATGAACCAACTCTCTTTGATTTTCAGGCTCAAAGGGCTCTCCTCCTAATAAAGTTAATCCTTGAATATAGCCGGGTTTTAAAGCTTCCAGAATTTCCTGTTCTGTTTCTTTTGTGTAAGGTTTTCCATAGTTAAAATCCCATGTTTCGGGCTGAAAGCAGCCAGGACAACAATTCGTGCAGCCGGATACAAATAAGGTGACGCGAACACCTTCGCCATCGGCAATGTCATAATGTTTTATATTTCCGTAGTTCATGTTTTAACCTCTTCTGTTTTTATTATATGGGGAAATGGATAAAAAAAGAGAGAAAACCTCTCTTTTTTACAAATGAAGTACTCGTTCTTTGATTTCCTGTGTACGTCCCTGATTCCAGAACTGTGTTCCAATATAACCACAGGTACGACGGGCTACATTCATTTTTTCCTGATCGCGGTTTCCGCAGTTCGGGCATTCCCATACCAGCTTGTGGTTTTCGTCTTCTACGATCTGAATTTCTCCGGTATATCCACAAATCTGGCAATAGTCGCTCTTCGTATTTAATTCGGCATACATGATGTGATCATAGATATGCTCGATGACTGCCAATACAGCCGGAATGTTATTTTCCATATTTGGTACTTCTACATAGCTGATGGCACCACCTGGTGATAATTTCTGGAACTGTGCTTCAAAAGTCAGTTTGTCAAAGGCGTTGATTTCCTCAGTTACGTGTACATGATAGCTGTTTGTGATGTAGTTTTTATCGGTTACTTTTGGAATAATGCCAAAGCGATCCTGCAGTTTTTTGGCAAACTTATAGGTTGTCGATTCCATTGGTGTTCCGTATAAAGAGAAATCCATGTTGTTTTCTTTTTTCCATTTGGCACAGGCATCGTTTAAATACTGCATTACTTTTAATCCAAAGCTTGTACCCGGCTCTTCTGTGTGCGGAACACCGGTCATATATTGTACACACTCACAAAGTCCGGCATAGCCTAAGGAGATTGTAGAGTATCCGCCATATAATAACTTATCAATCGTTTCGCCTTTTTCCAGTCGAGCTAAGGCGCCGTTTTGCCATAAAATAGGTGCTACATCACTTGGCGTGCCCTTTAATCGGTTGTGACGACACATCAATGCTCTGTAACAAAGATCCAGTCTTTCATCCATGATCTTCCAGAAGCGTTTTTCATCGCCCTTGGAAGAGCAGGCTACATCAACAAGGTTGATTGTGACAACACCCTGGTTAAAGCGTCCGTAATATTTTGGCTTACCATTCTCATCTACATAGGGTGTTAAGAAAGAACGGCATCCCATACATGGATAACATTGTCCATCTCCGTTTTGATCAACTTTAAGTTGCTTCATCATCTTTTCGGAAATGTAATCCGGAACCATACGTTTGGCAGTACACTTGGCAGCTAATTCTGTCAAATAATAGTATTTGCTTGTTTTATGAATGTTGTCTTCTTCTAAAACATAGATCAGTTTTGGGAAAGCCGGAGTGATCCAAACGCCTTTTTCGTTTTTTACACCCTGCATTCTTTGTTTTAGAACTTCTTCGATGATCAAAGCCAAGTCATCGCGAGTTTGTCCTTCTTCGACTTCATCCAGGTACATGAATACGGTTACGAATGGGGCTTGTCCGTTGGTTGTCATTAAAGTGATGACCTGGTACTGGATCATCTGTACTCCTTTTTCGATTTCACGAAGTACACGCATTTCGGCAATCTGATTGATTTTTTCTTCGATGACATCCATGTTCATGGCTTCAAACTCATCTTTGACTTCTTTACGAGCCTTTTCACGGCTGATTTGTACAAAAGGAGCTAAATGAGACAAGGTGATACTTTGTCCTCCGTATTGCGAACTTGCCACCTGTGCGATAATCTGGGTCGCAATGTTACATGCGGTTGAAAAGCTGTGTGGTTTTTCAATCATGGTTTCCGAAATGACAGTTCCATTTTGTAACATATCTTCCAGGTTCACTAAGCAGCAGTTATGCATGTGCTGGGCAAAGTAGTCTGAATCATGAAAGTGAATCAATCCCTGCTCATGAGCTTCGATGATATCCTGCGGTAATAAGAAACGCTTTGTGATATCTTTAGAAACTTCGCCGGCCATGTAATCACGCTGTACGCTGTTGACCAAAGGGTTTTTGTTGGAGTTTTCCTGTTTTACTTCTTCATTATTTCTTTCCAACAAGCTTAAAATTTGCTGGTCAGTTGAGTTGGCTTTACGAACCAAGGCTCTTTCATAACGATAGGTAATATAGTTGTGTGCCACCGAATAATATTGTTCTTTCATAATGGCGGTTTCTACCATATCCTGAATTTCTTCTACACTGGGGCTTCGCTTCATGGCTTCGCACTGGGCTTCTACCTGCTTGGAAATCTTTAAAATGGTTGCCTCACTCATTTGAGAGTGAGAAGTTGCTTTGTTGGCTTTTCGAATAGCATTTTCAATCTTATGGACATCAAAAATGACTTCTTCACCGCTTCGTTTGATAACTTTCATGATGCATTCTCCTTTATCTATCCAAAAAAATAGTTGAACATTCAACTATTTTTATTAACTGTACTTCTAGTATATCGATTTTAGATAAAAAAACAAGGTCAAAATCGAGACCTTTTTGGACACCTCCTTTAGATAAAGGGAGTTTATACAAAAAAATTTTACTTCTTAAAAAGTGCAAACTGAAAAAGAAGTAGAATATAAAAATGTTCATAAAGCAAGAACATATATTCACAAAATATTGACAAAAATGATATTTAGGTGCAAAATAAGGAAGATTTTAGGAAGGGAAACGGTATGGAAAAATATGTAGAAATCAGCAGTATGGGCTATACCTTGCGCGGCATGATGCATGTACCGGAAAACAGGGATGAAAAGATTCCGTTTGTGATCTTGTTTCATGGCTTTCAAGACGATCGAAATGAGATCAACTTTGTGCATACAGAGCTTTCCAGGCGATTATGTGAAAAAGGAATCGGCTCAGTGCGGTTTGACTTTTTAGGTAGCGGAGAAAGCGATGGTTGCTTTGAAGATATTACGGTATCTCGTGAGGTACAGAATGGATTCGATATCCTGGACTATGTAGATGCATTACCTTTTGTGGATTCATCACGAATTGCCCTGCATGGTTTATCTTTAGGTGGTTGTGTTGCTAGTATGGTAGCCGGATTAAAAAAAGAAAAGGTTACGGCGTTAAGCTTATGGTGTCCGGCGCTGGATCTTGTCTATAACATGCGCGAAAAGAATCTTTGTGGACAAGATGTATCGGATATTGAAGAAAAAGGGTATGCGGATGTGGAAGGACTTCGTCTATCCGTTGATTTTTACAAAGATTGTCTGCGTATCGATCCATATGCGATTGCTTCACAATTTGATAAGCGGGTCAATCTGGTTCATGGCGATCAGGATATCACTGCTTCATGTGATGTTTCACGAAAGCTCAAAGACATGTATGGTGACCGAGCAGATTTGTTGATCGTTTCAGGAGCTGAGCATCGTTTTACTTCGGTGCCATATCGAAAAGCACGAATGGAAAGTGCCTTACGATTTTTGTGTGATGAATTAAAGAAAGGATGAGAGATATGAAAAGAGCAAGAAAAGAGCCAACGACGTTATTTGCGTTAACATCATTTTTGTTGATCATTGCGGTCTTGGTGGTTTTGATCAACCTGGGGGTAAACACGACGATTTCCATTTTTTTAGGAGCAGTCGTTGCGGTAGGCATTGCCCTGGCTTTGGGAATTTCCTGGGATGAAATTGAAAAAACGATCAAAAATGTAATTGCGGACAGTACGCCAACTTTCTTAATTGTCTTAATGGTAGGCATGTTAGTTGGGATATGGATGGCTTCGGGAACAGTTCCGGCTTTAATGTATTATGGTATGGAGCTGATTTCACCGACGATCCTGGTGCCGCTTGCTTTTATTTTGAGCGGTGTCACTTCGATTTTTACCGGGACCTCTTTTGGTTCGGTGGCCACGATGGGATTGGCGATGGTTGGTATTGCCATGACGACTGATATATCCATTCCACTTGTAGTAGGTGCTATCGTATCCGGAGCCTGGTTAGGTGATAAAATGTCGCCGTTATCGGATACGACCAATATGGCAAGTGGTGTCAGTAAGGTTCCGTTATACGATCATATCGGATCAATGATGTATACAACACTGCCGGCAGCCTTGATTGCGATCGTTTTATTTGCGATTGCCGGTTTTACCTTTGGCGCCGGATCTATGGATGCCAGTCAGTCGCAGCTGATCATGTCCACATTACAAGAGCACTTTAATATGTCATTGATCTTGATTCTTCCGGCCATTCTAGTTTTACTGGTTTCTGTATTTAAGATGCCGGCAATTTTGGGGATGGGCTTGACCGTTATCATCAGTGCTATTTTTGCCATGGTTTTTCAAGGTGTAGGCTTTGTCGATTTGATGAATTATGCGTTTAATGGTTTTAGTATTGAAACTGGGGTTGCGATTGTCGATCCGATGTTAAATCGTGGCGGTGTCACCAGCATGATGGAATTGTTGGGTATCTTTATGATGGCTTCTGTCATGGGTGCGGTCATCACTTCGACCGGTATCCTGGATGTCATTGCGCGCAATGTATTATTGAAGTTTATCAAAAACCGCGTTGTTTTAGTGTTTACGACATTGATTTACTGTTACGTGGTGAATTTCTTGGCTGCCGGTGGACAAATTGTATCGATCATCGTTACCGAACAAACGTTTGAAGAAGCTTTTGATCGCATGGGAATCCATCGTAAGGTCTTATCAAGAACGTTGGAAGATGCCGGTACTTTAAGTGCACCGATCGTTCCCTGGGGTGTTGCGACTATTTATGTTATGAGCGTGCTCAATGTGGATGCTTCCTACATTCCCTATTGTTGGTTTATATTCCTGGTACCTGTCTTTTCTATTCTATGCTCTGTTACCGGAATCGGTATATGGAATACAAAGGGAGAAAAGATGTGGGGCCGTCAAAAAGCCAGTGCCACACCTCTTGTCAAATAAGCGTCTTAGGGCGCTTTTTTTGTGGGATTTACGATATAATAAAAGGTAGAAGGGAGGCATGGAAAATGCGTCTAAAAGATAAATCAATCGTAGTAACAGGAGCCAGTTCCGGTATGGGAAAAGCCATTGTGGAGCGTTTTGTCAAAGAAGGAGCTTTTGTTGTGGCTGTCGCTCGAAGGAAGGAAAGGTTGGATGCTTTAAAGGAAAGTCTGGCACAGGAAAAGGGGCAGGTGCTGGTTTTCCAGGGCGATGTATCCAAAAAAGAAGATAATGAAAAGATGATCGAACTGGCCGTTCAACATTTTGGAAAGCTGGATGTTTTAGTCAACAATGCCGGCATTATGGATGATATGTCCGGTATAGGGGATGCCATGGATGAAAAGTATGAACAGGTGATGAAGGTCAATGTATACGGACCGATGTGTGCCATGCGAAAAGCAGTTTCTGTTTTTAAGGAACAAGGTCATGGCAATATCATCAATGTGGCCAGTGTCGGTGGTATGCGAACAGCTGCCGGTGCTATTTATTGTGCCAGTAAGGCAGCTTTGTTGGCGATGACCAGAAATACCGCATTCATGTATATTCCGGATCATATTCGATGCAATGCGATTGCGCCCGGCGGTATTCAAACGGAAATTGCCAATTCCATGGGAATGCCTAATCCAAGTGGGTATGCACGAGTACAAAAGGTTTTGGCAGCAGCACCACAGCCTGGAGTGCCGGAAGATATTGCGGCTGCCGCGCTCTTTTTAGCCAGCGATGAATCACAGTATATCAATGGCGATACCTTAGTTGTTGATGGTGGATGGATTGCCGGTTAGTCCAGGCATATTACATTGAATTTAGTGATGGTTAGTGGTATATTTATGTCGATAAAATGGAGGAACAAATATGAACAAAAGACCTGTAATCTTAGTGGTTATGGACGGTGTCGGAATCAATGCCAGTGAATTTGGAAATGCCGTTGCCCTAGCAAATAAACCCACTTTAGACAAATTATGGAAAGAATGCCCTCATACGCAGTTGCGTGCTCATGGTTTGGCCGTTGGTTTGCCAAGCGATGGAGATATGGGGAACTCCGAGGTTGGTCACAATGCGATTGGATGTGGACAAATCTATTCTCAGGGTGCCAAGCTTGTCAATGAAAATATCGATACAAAAGAAATGTTTGAATCCAAAACATGGAAAGAATTAGTAGAAAATGCCAAAGGCCACACGATGCATTTCATTGGTCTTTTAAGTGATGGAAACGTACATTCTCATATCAATCACTTAAAGGCTTTGATCGAACAGGCCAAAAAAGAAGGAATTCATGAAGTTCGAGTACATGCATTATTAGATGGACGTGATGTTCCGGAAACCAGCGCATTGACGTATGTGGATGATATTGAAAACTTCATGAACGGGTTGAATGATGATACATTCCATGCCTGCATTGCCAGTGGTGGTGGACGTATGCAGATCACGATGGACCGTTACGAAGCTAACTGGGGTATGGTTGAAAAAGGATGGCATATTCACGTATTAGGTGATGGTCGTCAGTTTGAAAGTGCTGCACAAGCCATTGAAACATATCGTGAAGAATTAGGTGTGATCGACCAGGATCTGCCGGGCTTTGTCATTGCCAAAGACGGTAAGCCGGTTGGAACCATCGAAGATGGCGATAGTGTAATTCTGTTTAACTTCCGTGGTGACCGTGCTCAGGAAATTTCTTTAGCATTTGATACGGATGAAAGCTTCGATAAATTCGATCGTGTACGCAAGCCGAATGTGATGTATGCCGGTATGCTGCAATATGATGCCGATCTGGATATTCCACATAAATATCTGACAGAACCACCAAAAATCAAATATACTTTGACAGAAGAATTGTGCAAACACGGAATCAAAGAATATGCGATTTCCGAAACACAGAAATACGGACATGTAACTTACTTCTGGAATGGAAACCGTTCTGAAAAATTCGATGAAGCTTTGGAAACCTATGTGGAAATTCCTAGTGATGTCATTCCATTTGAGCAGCGTCCTTGGATGAAATCGGCCGAAATTACCGATCAGCTGATAGAAGCCATTGAAAGCCAACAGTATGATTTCTTACGTACCAACTATCCAAATGGAGATATGGTAGGACATACAGGAAGTCTTCCGGCTACGATCATTGGTGTTGAATCTGTCGATTTGGCTTTGGCTAGATTGATCAAAGCGGTTGATAAAGTTAATGGTATCTTGTTAGTGACAGCCGATCACGGAAATGCTGATGAGATGTATGACAAACCGAAAAAAGAAGGAGCGCCAATCAAGGCTAAAACTTCACATACATTGAATCGTGTACCATTCATCGTATATGGGGCCGATGTTGAATTAAAACAGGATGATTCTTTAGGATTGTCAAATATTGCCAGCACGGTAGCTGATTTCTTAGGTGTAGAACCAAACAAACACTGGAATGAATCTTTGTTGAAAAAGTAAAAAACAATTAGAAAGGATCGAAGGAGAACTTTGATCCTTTTTTTTACTTGCGAAGCAAAAAACTGGCGGCTTATAGAAAGGATAGGTATGAAAACAATAAAAAAAGTATGCTTTTGTCTATTTCTGTGTCTAGGTTGTATTGGGTGTAGTCCATCAACTTCTTTAGACTTTTGGACGATTACATACGATCAAATCGAGAGATATTTGAATGAAAGCGGTAACCTGGGCGATGATTGGCACATTGGACTACAAGGAAAAGATTTAGCTGTTGATAAGGATTATCCAGAATTGACGATCCATAAATATGGAGATCAGCAGGAATGTGTTTTAAGCTTTCAAATGGATGCAAAGGATAAGCCGTATATCGTATATCGATATACAATGGAAACGGAAGCGGCATTAGGAAGAACTAAGCAAAAATCACTGGAGCTGACATCAACGGATGCCGGATTTACAAAGTATGATATGAAATATACAGAAATGATTTTAGAAGATGGTAATTTTATTTCACAGGATACTGCCAGTGGGATATTACAGATGCAGGAAGATCAGACCTTGCGTTTTGACTCCATTCCATTGTTAAAAGAGTCTATGGAAAACTTAAATGCTATGATCGATGATATAGAAAAGACATTTGATATTGATTATACAAAAACCTCTTTTGTCAATGTACCGGCTTTAGCACAGAAAACAAATATCCCGAAAACAGAAGAAATTCCAGAGGAAACGGCCGATAATATTGCTTATTTCAGCAAGCCAGACATCAATGCCAAAGGCTTTTCTTTGGTGACATGTCTTGAAATTAATAAAGCAAATCCTGGTAGTGCCGTATTTTCAGAGTTTAATGTGGAAAGACAAAGTGATGAGTTTTCATATAATATTTCTTTAGAAAAACAATCTCAGGAAAACTGTTATGCACTTGTATTTCCTTTTGATTCAGATTTTTCATATATCGCTTATATTGATGAAACGCAAGCCTATTTGTATGATGCATCATTTACTGTGGAAAAAATGGTGCAGGATGTTGCGCAGGGTGGCAGTCAGGCAGTGCTTGTTCTATCAACGGAAAATGAAAGTTATAAAGAATGATAATTTTCATAATAAGAAAACTAATATTATATAACCTAAAAAGGCACATCGTGCCTTTTTAGTGTGTAGATAGTTTTAAAAATCATCTAAGCTAAGCCTTGTAATATCGGCAATAAGATTATGATGTAAACCTTCAGATAACATGTTTAATGCGATTTCTGTAAATAAAGACATATGAAATCGATAGAATCCGTATTGATATCAAACAACTTCATCTCATAATCCGGGATTTCATCTTTATTCCAGTCGCTTCTGTGTATGCACTCATACAAGGTTTTGCGATGTTCCCATTTTGATTCGCCCATGTAAAGGGTCAGGGAATATACCGGAGTTTGGTATCAATCTTGATCTGTTGACGGATACCGGTATACTTGTAGTTTAAGATGCGAACAGGCATGTAGGGATCCTTCTTTCTCTGAAATTCAGGATGGAGAAAGAACTTGTCATCATAAAACATCAATAAATCATTTTCCTTACGAAAACCAAGATCATGATGCGTTTCCTTGTCGTAGAGCGAAAGCTTGTCTGGATTCAGAAGTAAATCCTTCTTAAAATAGACGGAAGAAAACAAATCGGCAAAATACTGTTTATTGGAAAAGACTTCCTTTAAACAGAGATCATAGGGATTCATTGTCAAAATATCACCTTCCTTTCTTTTTATAAATGAATCCTGTATCAGCACTATTTCTATTCCGGAAAAAATAAGTACTACTATTTAATACGATAAAAAATCGAAAAACTATCAAAAGCACTTTAATTTTTTTGATTTTAATATATGAGTCAAAAGAATTAAAATATGTGAATAAATTGAAAAGAATTGTACATTCAGTAGATCATCAAGATTTACATAAAAAGATGAATCCCCATTTTTTGTGTGATAAAATCAGAGATAAAGAGATAAGGGGGAATCTATCTCATAGAATTTACAGAATTGACGAAGGAAGAATTTGATGCGTTTGCCATTACACATCCGTTATGTAATTTCTGGCAGACATCCAATATGGCATAAATGCGGGAAGCCAAAGGTTTTTCAACGTATTATGTCGGTATCAAAGATGAAAGTGGGAAAATTATTGCCGGCTCGATGTTATCGGTGCTTCCTATCTTTATGAATGGAACATTGGTAAAGGCATTACGAGGACCATTGTTGGATTATAAGGACGAAGAACAGGTCACTTTTTTTCATGAGCATTTAATCGCATTTTTAAAGAAGAAAAACTGTATCTACCTGCATATTGATCCCTATGTGCCTTATGTACCACATGATTTAGATGGTAATGTAGTGGAAGTGGATTTTGACAATCGTGATGTAGTGTCCTTGTTGAAAAAATTGGGGTATCGTCATGAAGGTTTTACGCGAGGTATAGATTTAAGCCGAGAGCCACGATGAATTTATACCATTCCTTTAAAAGGAAAAACACCAGAGAACTGATGAAGCAGTTTTGAAAGAAAAACGGTTCGAAGTATCAAGAAAGCACAGAAATATAATGTACAGGTTCATGAGCTTTCACGTGATCAAATCGAAATTTATGAAAAAGTATTAAAACAGACTGGGGAGCGGCGAGGCTTTCAGGGAAGAGATGATGAATATCATCATCGCCTGTATGATGCGTTTCATGATGCAGGTTATGTGAAGTTTTTGAATGCGACAATCAATTTAGATGATTATAAAAAGGATTTGATGGACGATCTTCAAAAACAGGAAGCTATTGTCGAAACATCAAAAAAGCGCTTACGCTTAGAAAAACAGGAAAGTCCTAAGATTCAAAAGAAGATGGATTTGGCCCAAGAACAAGTGGATCAGTTGCATAAAAAACTGGAGGAAGCCAATCAAATGATTCAGGAAGACGGTCAGGTCTTAGATCTTGCCAGTGGCATCTTCTTTACTTATGGAAAAGAAGTGTTGTGTCTGATGAGTGGTGTGTATGAAAAGTATATGCGATTTGCGGCTCCTTATGCGATGCATTGGAAAATGATGAATTATTGCATAGAGCATGGTATGGAGAGATACAATTTATATGGAACCAGCGGTATTTTCGATGAAAGTGCTCCGGATTATGGTGTGTATTTGTTCAAAAAAGGGTTCCAGGGCGAAGTCGTAGAACTGATTGGTGACTTTGAGTATATCGTAGATACGAAGAAATATAAGATCTGTAACACACTAAGAAAAATCAAGCATAGTTTACGGAAATAAGGTATAAGTTTACAGGATTTTTACTTTAGCCCTCTTGTGTTTATGATAAAATGAAAAAGAATTTCAGCAGGAAAAGGGGAATGTAAAATGATTCGCATATGTATCGTAGAAGATGATGAAAGTATTCGACAGTTATTAAAATTAACGTTAGAAAATTTTCAGTATGAAATCGTAGATTTTGATAATGGAGCGGATGCACATGAATATTTATTGAATCATAAAGTGGACCTTGCGATATTGGATTTGATGTTGCCGCGTATGAACGGATATGAGATCTTAAAGCAGATGCGTCAAAAGAAGCTCAATAAAGAAACGCCGGTCATTATTTTAAGTGCTAAAGATCAGGAAGTAGATAAGATTATGGGACTTGATCTGGGAGCCGATGATTATATGACCAAGCCGTTTAGTGTTTTGGAGTTGGCTGCGCGTATCCGAACTCTGCTTAGAAGAACGAAAAAAGAATCGGATACGATCGAGCAGGGAATCTTGCGAATTGATGTTGATCAGCGTATCGTGCATGTGCAGGATCAGGTTGTTGAACTGACGTTCAAAGAATTTGAACTTTTAAAATATCTGACTTCCAATGCGGGCCGAGCCATATCACGTGAGGAATTGTTGAATCAGGTATGGGGCTATGATTTTGTGGGTGAAACTAGAACATTGGATGTGCATATTAACTCACTGCGAAAGAAATTAGGTCCTATTGGAAGAAATTATATCAAGTCTGTTCGCCAGTTAGGTTATCGTTTTAGTACGGGTGATTCCAATGCGTAAGAAGATCATCCGTTCTTTTATGATAACTTTTTTAATCTCTTTTCTATTGGGATTTAGTGTATTATATGCGGTCTTATACATGGTCTTTCTGGAGAATCAGCGCAGTGAGCAGTTTCATGAACTGCAGATCATCGAGAAGATGGGGGAGGACGATCAGGAAGGCGTTGGAAAATATCTGATGGAAAATGATTCGCGTCTAACGATCATCCGGACAGATGGAACGGTCATATATGATAATGCGGTGTCAAAAATTGATGAAAACCACCTGCAAAGAGAAGAAGTTGGGCAGGCGCTGGATACGGGTAAGGGAAGTGCCATTCGTAAGTCAGATACGACCAAACAAAATTATTTATATACGGCAGTTTTTGATGAAGAAGATGCCAAGGTCATTCGTCTTGCGATTCCTTTTCAGGGAATATCACAATCCTGGATGGTTTTGATGCCAAGTTTTTTAGTTGCGTTTCTTATCGCTCTATCGACAGTCCGGTTCATTTCTAAAAAAATGGCAACTTCGATCGTTTTGCCATTACAAAAGATATCACAGACTATATGGACAACTCGAATCGGCAAGGAAAAAATACATTTTGAAGAATATAATTATCCGGAGCTAAGTGAGATCACGGTTGCGATTGAATCGATGAATGAAGAAATCGGTGAAAACTTAAATCAGCTGGAGAAACAAAAACAGATTCGGCAGGAGTTTTTTTCCAATGCTTCGCACGAATTAAAAACGCCTTTGACATCGATCATGGGTTATACAGAACTTCTTCGAACGCATACGATCACAGATCCTAAACAGGTCGATCGATGCTTGGAGCATGTCGCAAGAGAAGGTAAGCACATGACGCAGCTGGTAAATGATATCCTGATGGTTTCCAAACTGGAAAGTGAAGAATACAGAGCACCATTCAGTCATATCTCGGTTCGGGAAGTATTGGATGGCCTTCTGGAGAGATTTAAAGTTCAGCAGGAAAAAATGAATTTAAATATTGTCGTAGATTGTCAGGATCTGTATGTTTATGCCAATAAAGGTCATATAGAGGGCGTTTTTGAAAATTTGATCAGCAATGCCATAAAATATAATGTGTATGATGGAACGGTGTCAATTTCTTGCTACGCATCAGGAAAAGACATGATCTTAAAAGTACAGGACACAGGTATCGGTATTCCGCAGGAAGATCAGGAAAAAGTGTTCCAGCGTTTTTATCGTGTGGATAAACAACGTTCCAAAGTGATTTCCGGAACAGGATTAGGGCTTTCAATCGTTAAGCATATTGTGCATTTCTATAAGGGATCGATCGAACTGGAAAGTAAAGAACAAAAAGGAACAACGATCACGTTGTCCCTTCCAATTTTAGTACATACGATTCCGGAAGATTAAAGCTTTGATACCGGTCGTAATGCGAAATAAAGTATAATGTAGCGTAATAGATCCACTAAGATAAAGAGGATGAAAACGCGGATCGGGTATTCTCCCGATGTGATATAACCGATAAAACGCGGAAGAAAAGCGGCTATAGAGATTCCTTCGGCAAGTAAACAACCAAGCAAGATTTTTTTAGAAGCCGGATGGTTGTAGTACATAAAGAAAATTGGTATGGTCCAGATGACGGCACTGACGATACAAAGTATAAAGATGTCTTTTGTCGCAAATACGGTTTTCAGATCATTACTGACAAAAAAACTGGAGAAAATCTGTACCAGGATCGGAAAGACCATCAAGCTGGCGTAAACCGCAATTCCCAGTCGAATTGAAATCTGCGGCAGAGTATAAGGCTCTTTTTCTTCGTACTCTTCTTCCTCTATTTCTTCTTCCGGATTATGATAGATAGAGCGAATGGGTTCAAAGATTTCTTCTTCCTGTTCATCGTATTCGTCATCTTCAATTTCAATTACATAGTCAAAGAAGACCTTGGCCCAACGGTTCTGTTTAAGATAACTGCCTAATGCAGAAAGGAAAATCAACTTCACCAGCATGCATCCAATCAGTGCTCCATAGACCAGAATACTGGATAGATCGTTGATCAGATAGTAGCCGGGAACCATCAATAAAGCAATTTCAAAAACATAACAGATCCAGTAGAAGATGCGAAAAACCTTATATCCTCCGGATAACATTAAAAACAGGATCGAATAGAGGATGAGCTGTCCTGCCGCCAATACGATAAGAAGTGTATTGGATAGTTGGCTTTCCTGGATCGCAAAGAGATCCATATGCAGCAAGGCCCATACACCTATAAAATATAGAAGCAGGAGTAAATAAGAAACCCACAGACGTATCAGAACACGTGTTTTTGCTTTTTTATAAATCGTTGCATCATCTTGTTGATAATTGATCTTTTCCATGTTAAATGTATTATATGAAAAGGAGATTAGAATGTCAAAAACTGTAACTATTGAACGAATTGTAGAAAGATCCCATCTGGCCTCTCAGATGAAAAGTGGATCTTTAGATGTATTGGCGACACCACAGATGATCGCATGGATGGAAGAAGCCAGCTGTCAGGTGTTGGATCTGGAAGAAGGCATGACCAGTGTTGGTACTCTGATGCAGGTAAGCCATGATAAAGCCAGCCCGCTGGGGGCAAAAATTCGCATTGTTTCTACATTAACAGAGCAGGATGGAAGAAAGCTTAAGTTTCATGTAGAAGCGTTTCAAGAGAATGCTTGTATCGGAAAAGGCGAGCATGAGCGCTTTATTGTACAGGCTGAAAAATTCCTGAAAAAAACATATGGTCAATAAAAGACAGTAAAATTCACAAAAAGCTTACACCTGATCATGAAACAGTGTGTAAGTTTTTTTATATGCATGAAAGCTGTTCTTATATTTTATTCTCTAATCTTTATCTAACATCTAAAATTTGGTTGCATCAATGCATAAATGACAAAAAAAGATTTTTCGATTTAGTCTATTTATGGATAGATTCTTATTTTTTAAGCGGGATTCAATGGGTTACACTTGCAACTGCGACAAATCTAAGTAAAATATTTTTTGAGATGAGAAAAAGTTAGCGGGAGGAATGATTGTGTATAACGTTCGTAAAGTTCAAGAAGATTTGATTTGGGTGGGAGCCAGTGATCACCGCTTAAATCTGTTTGAAAATATCCATCCGATTCCACGTGGAGTTTCTTATAACTCTTATGTGCTGTTGGATGAAAAGAATGTATTGTTTGATACAGTGGACTGGTCTGTATGCGGACAGTTTTTGGAAAATCTGAAGCATGTATTAGATGGAAAAAAACTGGATGTGATCGTCATCCACCATGTAGAGCCAGATCATTTGGCGAGCCTGGAAGAGGTCATGCTTCGTTATCCGGAAGCTAGGATCTATGCTACCGCAAAAGCGATTACGATGATGGAACAGTTTGGCTTTGCGGTGGAAGGAAAAACACAGGCTGTAAAAGAAGGCGATACACTAGAGCTGGGAAAACATACATTAACTTTTGTGATGGCCCCTATGGTGCATTGGCCGGAAGTTATGGTCAGCTATGATTCATATGGAAAAACGTTGTTCTCGGCAGATGCCTTTGGTACATTCGGTGCATTAGACGGTAAGCTTTTCAATGATGAAGTGGATTTTGACAGAGACTGGATCGATGATGCTCGTCGTTATTTCACAAATATCGTTGGCAAATATGGTGTACAGACCATGAATCTTTTAAAGAAGGCCAGCCAGTTAGATATTGAAATGATCTGTCCACTGCATGGACCGGTTTGGAGAAATAATTTCTCTTATATCATTGAAAAACATCAGCTTTGGGCTACATACACACCGGAAGTTAAGGGCGTTATGATCGCTTATGCATCGGTTTATGGTCATACAGAAAGTGCTGCGCAGGCTTTAGCTTCCAAGCTGGTACAGACAGGAATCAAAGATGTTGTGGTTTACGATGTATCGAATACAGATCCATCCTATTTAGTTTCAGAAGCATTTAAATATTCGCACATTGTATTAGCTTCCAGTACATACAATGCTTGTGTATTCCCTAAGATGCAGGACTTCCTGGAACATTTAAAAATGTTGAACTTCCAGAATCGTACCATCGCAATTATGGAGAATGGCTCCTGGGCCAGCATGTCCGGAAATCTTATGCGAAAAATGTTAGAAGCAATGAAGAATATGAACGTTTTAGACAGTACGGTAAAAATCAACAGTTCTTTGCATATAGAAGAACCATTGGATGCATTGACAGAGACAATCAAACAATCTATGTAAGAGGCTTGATGCCTCTTTTTTTGTTTGAGATTCATTTTGGGGAAGAATAAGACAACTGTGTATTGTCAAAGAAGGTACGAATATAAAACTAAAGCAAATTAATACAGATGCATATGAAACTTGGATCGAACAATTTGAGAACAGAAATTTTCTACAATCCAGTTATGAAGGAGAAAAGATAAAAAAAGATGGCTGGGATGTACGATATCTGGCCGGTATGGAAGAAAATACGATTCAAGTCTGTGCCATGGTTGCGATCAAACCTCTAATGAAGCTGTTTTGCTATGCCTATATTCCCAGAGGGCCTTTTTATACAAACGAGGAGAATCTCAAAGAATACTATAGATTACTGCAGAACTATTTGAAAAAAGAAAAATGTGTGTATTTGGAAACGGATCCCTATATTCCTTTGCGACAAAGAGATGAAAACGGACAGATCGTTGAAGGCGGATGGAATCATCAAGATGTTGTAGATCTTTATCAAGAAATGGGATTTGCGCATCTTCCACTAACGCAAGGATATGATATGGCAAGACAGTGTCGCTGGATGTCAATCTTACATTTAGAAGGCCAAACAAAGGAACAAGTATTCAAGGCTTTTCCTTCCAAGACCAGACAAAATATCAAAAATGCCTTGAAGTATAATATCAAAGTACGAAAACTGGAAAAAGATGAGCTTTCCATTCTCCACGACCTGGTCAGTATGACCAGAGAAAGAAGACACTTTTCTTCTTTATCTCTGGAATATTACCAGGAACAATATGAATATTTTAAGGATAAGGCCCAGGCCTATTATGCTTATCTGGATATTGACGCATATGTAGAAAACATTCAACAAAGCATAGATAAAGAAAAACAGGTAATTGAACAGGCTAAACAGAGACTGCAGGAAAATCCTCATTCTAAAAATTCACAGAATCGTTTGCACACCGCTACTTTACATTTAGAATCTTTGTATAAACGCCAGGAAGAGGCTGTACTTTTACAGAAAGAACATGGACATGAATTAGTATTGGCGGCAGCTTTGTACATTTTTTATGGAAAAGAAGTGGTATATTTGATGAGTGGCTCCAATGATGCTTATAAGAAGTTTAAAGCGCCTTATGCTGTGCAGTGGACAATGATCCAAAAGGCAATTGAAGAAGGTTATACAGAGTATAATTTTTACGGCATTAGTGGATTGTTTGAACCGGATCAGGAAGGCTATGGGGTCTTTGATTTTAAACGAGGCTTCAATGCGGTTGTAGTCGAACTGGTAGGAAACTTTATTTAACCATTGCATACGATGCTTTTTAATGTATATAAGAAAAAGAATCATTTGGATATTTAAAAGGACAGATTGCTCTGTCCTTATTTTTGTATGGCACTGTCAATGTAGCCGGCTTTGTTGCTGTCTAAGTCTTCCGGATTTCCAAAGCCATACCAGACCATGTATCCTTCATAACCGGAATCGTTGATTCCTTTGATCTGGGCTTTGATCTGATCTGGTGTTAAGTCTCCATACGCCTGTATCCAGGAACGATAGACAGGTGGATTCTCCAACTCTTTCATTTCTTTGGCTGCCAGACGAGTATATTCTTCCAATACTTTTCCAGGATCACTGCCAGGATCCTCGATTCCCATCGCTCCGGCAGAGAAATGATCGGAATAAGGCATCGGGCAGATCACATCAACACTGTTGGCAATCGCAAGATAAAACTGTCCGATATCCTGATCATCCTGTGCGACCAAAGGCCAGGCGAAGACATCGGCAGTCACATAGACATGATAGGGCTCCAGTTCTTCCTTGGCATACTGTAAAAAGCCTTGTAAGGCAGCAGTCTTACTTTCATCATAGGTGTTTTTTAAATCAATGGAATCCATGCTTGCACTCAATCCATCCGGAAAGCGAACGTAGTCAAATTGAATTTCGTTAACACCGCAATCCGCCACTTCTTTGGCAATGGCTACATTGTACATCCAGGCTTTACGAGAATATGCACTTGGCCAATATTCATCGTTGTGAACAATGAGATTTCCGCTGTTGTCGGTAATGGATTCTTTACTGTTTTGTAAGGCAAATATTTGATCCTTAAAGGTTACGATACGACCAATAATGTAATAACCCTGATCCTGGAATTCCTTAATGAGATCTTTTAATTCATCCATAGAAGCTAATACATTGGATTTTGCCTGCTTTGGATCGTTTAAATATTCATCTGCTGCTTTTGAATCATACCACAGGTAGCCGGCATCTCCTTTTAATTCCACAACATAGGCATTGACACCGGTTTCTTTATTCAAATTTAAATAATATTCTTTATTCTGGATCATATTCTCTAATGAGATGTGAACCGCATTGCAGTTGGTCAATAATGAATTGTCTTCATACTTGGCAGTTTGCGTGGGCTTATAATCGATTTGATCGATATAGGCATCCTTAGAGTATCCTTCACCATAATATTCATCCCAATAGATTGAATATGTTATATCTGTATTCCAGTTTTTTGTAGCCAGATCTTTATCGGTTTCTACGTATTTTCCGTTCAACCAATATTTCTTTCCGTCTTTTTCGATTTGATACCATCGAATTTCTCCGGTCGTTTGATCAAGATCGTCAAGATCAACCTTTGCGACCTGGACACTTTCTCCTTTTTTTACGATTTCATCGCATAAAGGACCATCTTTTTTCTCACGCAGATTGATCAATCGTCTAGGATAGACAGTATCGATCTGGATGCATTCCTCCAATGTGTTTTTTAAATAACGGTTATCCAGGGAGATTTGCATGCCTTCATACTGGAAAGTAGATTCCTTTTCTTTTTTCTCGGACAGGCGAACTGCTGTACCGCGAGGAATTCTGAATTTCTTTTCGGCAGCTTCTCCGTCAACGATATAAGGTACGCTGACTTGCAGCGTGTTTTCTTTGCTGTAGATATAGCGGATAGGATGGATCGCATTATAGAGGCCTGAGGAAATCGCTGTGATACAGGATACCAAAAAAACAGCGGCAATCAATGCTCCACCGATCCGAATCAGGGCACCGGCTCTAAGTTTTCTCTTTTTCATCAGAAGAACAATATCATAATTGATAAAAAAAAGTCAATTTTGGTCCAAAATCCACAACTTATCCCCACTTTTTGATGGAAATATACGATAAAGTCTGCCCGATCAAGGCGCCACATGTATCAATCATGACATCGGTAAACTGCGCAGATCGTCCGGCGATAAAAAACTGATGAAATTCATCGCTGCAGGCATAGAGAAAACAAAGCATTAGACTCAATCCAAAAGCCCATTTGGAATGAGGTTCTTTAAAAGAGCGATATACACAAAAGCCTAAAACCATATAAATGGTAAAATGAGCCAGCTTGCGAATCAAGAAACGGGCTGTATCTTCCTGCAGAAATGGAAGCAGGAATAAAAAGGAATCGCTTTGCAGGGTAGATTGACTGGCATTTCTGCCGGAAAACCAGAAGATCAATAAGGCAATTGCCAAACTGGCCCATCGCCATTTAATGTGCTTTGACATGTTGAAGAAGCAGCAGATTTCGGGCTTTTAAATAATCGCTGTCGCAAAAACGATTGATGGTTTTGATTGTATGAAACTCAAAGTATTTTTGAAGATCGGCATCATCAATGATGATATAGGAATCGATATGATGTTTATCAATATATTCCTGTATGACTTGAAAACGAGGTGTGGATTTTCGCGTTGTGCCGATAAATGCCTGTTCCAGATGCAGGATCTTAAAAAGATAATAAAGCTCATGCTTAGAATAAATTAATCGCCAGGAGCTTGTTAAAACGATACGGGCATCAAATTCATCCACCAGCTTCTTTAAAAGGGTGCAGGCATTTTGATCAAAACCATAATAAACAAGGTTGGTAAAATAAATATTCAATTTTAAAAATGCAGGATCATGATAGAGTTTGGCAAGTTCTTGATTTAAATGATGATCAAGAGCAGAACTGTTATTGGTTTTTAAGGGATGTAATACCCCATCAATGTCCAAAAATATAATAGGATGCATAGACTCCTCCTGCCCTTATTGTACAAAATACAAAAGTCAGGGACAAGATATGATACAATCCCATCTTTGACAGTTAAAAAAGGGTAAAAGTGGCCCAAAGCCTTTATTCATGCGCTTTGAGCCACTTTGTTGTTATGTAGTGATTTATCGTATTTTTTTCTTGTCTTTCGTCTGATGGATGATATTTCTAATCTTTTGTTTTTTCATAATTTCATAATCGGTCCGAAACCCAAATTCATTATGTAAATCGTCTGTGCAGTCCGTCCTTGTATAGGAAGGGATGTATCCATATCCATCCAGCAACGTAAGCTTCATTTCTTTCATTGTCCGGATTAATTGTTCCGCTGTATATTTATAGTTGAGTTTATTTTCCAGGATTCTAAAGAATAACAGAGCCGTAAAACAAATGAGAAAATGAGCTTTGATTCTCTCATCATCCCTCAGATAAATCGGTCTGGCAGAAAATTCGGTTTTCATAATTCGGAAACAGGCTTCAATCTGCCATCTTCTACGGTTGATCGCAATGATCTCCTTTACATCGGCTTCCAGATTTGTGACTACCGCATAGAATCCATCATACTGTGCTTCCGTTTCAATCGCTTCCTCATTGATTTGCCATAATTCCTCTTCGGCCAATTCCCCATTTTGTGTAAAAGCCTGTTTTTTCAAGAAACGGGCAGGATCGTTTGGATTTTTTCGATTCTTTTTCGGTTTCCCACTTTCTGTCATCATTTTTCTGGCACGTTCAATTTGTCCTTCCCGAATGGAACGCTGATAGTTTTTATATTTCGGCGAGTAGGTCACAATCAGAGTCTCGGAAAGAGTTTTACTGTCATAAGGTACTTCTTTATAATAGACTGAGTCAAATACTTCTGGATCGTCTTCATCCAGATCGTTGATATCAATGAAACGGTTTGACCCGATTTTACGAAATTGCGTTGTGGAAAGACAGGTATCCCGAACTTCTTTTTTTAATTTCTTCAGGGACTGTGTAATCACATAAGCTCTTCCACCTGTCGCATTTAGAATCCGATTCTTTTTGGAACCCAGCCCACTGTCTGAACAATACACAAATTTGGAACAGTCAAAATCACTAATAATCCTTTGTTCATGTTTCTTTAATGTTTTCTGCTCATTTAGATTTCCATCGTGAAGATCAAAAGACAAAGGAAACCCGTCCGCATCCATGAACAATCCCATTCCTATGATCGGATTGGGCCGGTTTTCCTTACTTTTTCCATACCTGGCCATACCCCGTTCCTGTTCGATTTCAAAATAATAGTTGGTGCAGTCATAATACAGAATATGTGTGTTCCTCGGATGAAGAAAATTAGAATTCCGGTATAATTCAGCCTGAATATAATCGCATTCCTGTGCCAGGACACTCAAAGCTCTGTATAAATCATGAAGTTGATAGTTCGGCTTTTCCAGAAGAGTCTGACAGTATTGAAAGGAGCTTAATTTACTTGAAGGGTTTAAAAACCTTGAATAAATCAAATCTGACAGAATGGCATTCAAGTCAAATTGATAATCGTGCCGGTTTTTAATATTTCTGCAAATGTTTTGAATATGAAGAGAGTAATAAATACTCTGCAGAAACAGATACCCACAGTTAAAGGTGCTTTCCCGGTTCTTTTGAACAGGGACATTGGGATTGAGAGCAATCGAAATAGATTCATGTTCTTTATTATATTTTTCGGTTTCGATTCTGGCCTGCTCTTTGGCCCAGGCCATGACACCATCACGATCGGTATTTAATTTTTTGGATAAATCGGAGAGCTTACCCAGTTTTTTATAGATTCTGGAAGTACTTTTTCCGGAATCATTGATATAAGCAAGATTGATATAGAAAGATTCATCATTTTTAGATTTCGTTGTCGTCACGCGCATAATACCATCACCATAGAAATTATATCATAAAATACAATAAAATACGATATATAAAATCAAATAATTAGACAAAAAAAGTAAAAGAAAAGCGCCTGTTTAAGCGCTGAAATGAAGTTCATTGATAAAAATAGCTGTCAAACTCCCGCGATTCATTATCAAGACAAGGAAGATTTAACTCGACTTTTAGAGCTTTTACATCTGATTGAGGAAGAGTAATCTTCCTTTTTTTGTGGAGGAATTTGTCAAAGCTTATCTTTTTGCGTATAATAGAATGCATTCATGGGGTCTATACAAAGAAAAGCGCCAGGACTGTAATTTTACAGTTGACGAGGACCAGGTTTTTCGAAAGATTCGGCGGGTGACCTGGAGGCTGGATACGGCCTGAAACAATGGACAAAAACAGTCTGTGAAGATTGAACAAATCCATTCGGTATCCTCCATGAAGTGAATAGAAAATGGAGGATTTTTTCATGTGCGGAATTACAGGTTTCGTGGGTAAAGGGGAAGCTTTACCATTTTTAATGCAGGGTTTAAACAAACTCGAATACCGGGGATACGATTCAGCCGGTGTGACTTTAGTAGATGATAATGGATTATATACCTTTAAAAGTAAAGGACGTTTGTGTCAGCTGGAAGACTTGTTGAAGGGAGAGTCACATCCACAGAAAACCGGGATTGGTCATACGCGCTGGGCTACGCATGGTATTCCCAGTAATCTTAATTCACATCCACATACGAATGCGAAGAACACGATTTCTATCGTACATAATGGTATTATCGAAAATTATCAGGCCATCAAAAAAGAGTTGATTCGACAGGGATATCCTTTTGTATCGCAAACCGATAGTGAAGTCATCGTGCATTTGATCGACTACTATGATCGAGGAAATCTATTGGAGGCACTACAAAAGGCAGTGCGCTATTTAGAAGGCAGCTTTGCCTTGTGTGTGGTGTCTGTACAAGACCCTGATACGATTTATGTTGCCAAAAAGGAAAGCCCTATGATTATCGGACATTGTGCATATGGTAGTTTTTGTGCCAGTGATATACCGGCTGTTTTAGAATACACCAAAGATATTTTGAGTTTAGAGGATGAACAAATTGCGGTGTTAAAAGCCGATAAAATACAAGTTTATGATTTTCAGGGAGAACTTAAGAAACAAAAATGGATGCACATTCCTTACGATCTGCAGGCAGCGCAAAAAGGTGGTTATGATACTTTCATGGAAAAAGAGATTCATGAGCAACCTTATGTTCTATCAGAAACTTTGCGTGGTCGAGTGGATAATGATGTAAGAATGGATGAGCTGAAAGAATTAAATATCAACTGGGAAAAGCTGGAAAGAGTTTACTTTTTGGCCTGCGGAACGGCTTTAAATGCCGCTTCATATGCACAAGATCTGTTCCGTCAATGGGTTCCGGCCTGTCCTTCCTTTGCGTTGGCAGCCAGCGAATTTCGGTACGGGAATTATTATTTGAATTCAGATACGCTATGTATTTTTGTATCACAATCCGGGGAAACAGCTGATACCCTGGCGGCTTTACAGCTGGCAAAGGAAAAACAGGCAAAGACGTTATCTATCGTTAATGTATTGGGATCTTCTTTAGCTCGTAAATCGGATTGTACACTTTATACTTGTGCCGGACCGGAAATCGCAGTGGCGAGCACAAAAGCTTATACAACACAGCTTGTACTCTTAGTATGTCTGATGATCGCCTTGAGTGAGAAATTAGGACGCCAACCAAAAGATGTATCCAAGCTGATAGAAGATTTGCAAAGAATTCCAGAAATCACAAAGGATATGTTGGCACAAAAAGAAATTGTCAAAGATTATGCACAATGTTTAAAAGATCAAAAAGATGCGTATTTTATTGGTCGAAGATTGGATTATTTTAGTGTCGTGGAAGGCGCCTTAAAGCTAAAAGAGGTCTCCTATGTCCATGCGGATGCTTATATTGCCGGAGAACTTAAACATGGACCGATTGCCTTAATCGATAAAGGAACGGTGGTCATAGCGCTTGCGACACAGGAAGAAGTTGCTTCTAAGACGATTTCCAACATTGAAGAAACCATCGCCAGAGGAGCTAACGTTATACTGATTACGACTCAGCATCAGGATACACATGCATTTCAAAAAGTCCTGCGCATTCCGGATGTACACCCGGCTTTGGCAGCTATACCAGCCGCTATCCTTTTACAGCTTTTTGCCTACTATGGAGCGGTGTTAAAAGGCTGTGATGTCGATAAACCTAGAAATCTTGCCAAGTCAGTAACCGTGGAGTAATCAAATAACTTTGATAAAGCATAAAAATTGAAAAGCCTTTTTGAACTATGATTAAATAGAGTCAAAAAGGAGTGAGAACAAGTGCTAAATTATGTACATGATATTCCGACTAAGATCTATTTTGGGAAAAACCAGATTTCCCAACTGGAAAGTATTTTAAAACCATTGGGAAAGAAAGTTTTGTTGGCATATGGCGGTGGTTCCATCAAAAAGACAGGATTGTATGATACGATCAAAAAAATCCTTGATGCAGGTGGCTTTGAGGTGGTGGAGCTATCCGGCATTGCGCCTAATCCTCGAATTGAATCCGTTGTTGAAGGCGTGGCCCTTTGTAAGCATCATCAAATTGATGTGATTCTGGCAGTTGGCGGCGGTTCTGTCATTGACTGTTCCAAAGCCATTGCGGCCGGTGTTTATTATCCGGGAGAGGATCTATGGGAAATGGTCAAAACGTCAGATCATCTTCAAAAGGCATTACCGCTTGTCGATATTTTGACATTGAGTGCGACCGGTTCTGAATTTGATGGTGGCGGTGTTATCTCCAATTTAAAGACAAAAGAAAAACTGGGAGGACTTTTTACTTATCCTACCGCTTCGATTTGTGATCCGACCTATACTTTTAGTGTTTCTTCCTATCAAAGTGCTTCCGGATCTGCCGATATCATGAGTCATATCATGGAAGGATACTTCTCAAAAACAAAAGACAGTGATTTATCGGATGAACTGGCACAGGGTGTTTTAAAAACAGTGATCAAAAATTTACCAATCGTACTTAAAGAACCGGATAATTATTCTGCCAGAGCCAATTTAATGGCCTGTGCCTCCGTAGCATGCTCCGGCATTCCGGAATACGGAAAGGCTTCTACCGGATGGCCTTGTCATGCGATGGAGCATGAGCTTTCCGCTTACTATGATATTACGCACGGTGTGGGACTGACGATCTTAACACCTGCCTGGATGCGTTATATCCTTCAAAAAGATCCTTCAGTAACGTGGCGATTTGTTCGTTTTGCCAAAGAAGTTTGGAATTTGGAAGGTCAGGATGAAACAAAGCTTGCCTATGCGGGCATCGATGCGTTGGAACACTTTTTCAAAGATGCAGGAATCCCTATGCGTTTAAGCGAATTAGGTATCGATGATACGCACTTTGAAGAAATGGCAAAACATGCTAATCGTAATGGACGTTTATCCAATGCCTTTGTTGCTTTAAATGAGCAGGATATTGTCGAAATCTTTAAAAATTGTCTATAAAAACAGGCTCTTTCTCAATTTTGTTTTGAGGAGGAGCCTGTTTTGTCTTCTAAAATGGAATATCCTTCTTTTCGTACATGATGAACGATAAAATCGATCGTATCGTCCAATCCATGATCTGCCAGATACTGCAGAAGAAAGAGAATCAGTCGGTCTGTATCCGGATGGATCATGATACGATTTCTACCTTGCATGTAATAATCCAAAGCACTGTGGTCGGTATATTGATCCTTTTGATAGATCATACTGGCGGCGACGCGATCACAAAACATCTCGATGACATAATTGGCCGGCATCTTTACCGGATGGACTCCATTTGGTCCATTATCTAACCAGTATTCCCAATGATGTTTATTACGGCCCTTATGATGAAGCCAGCTTAAAGAATAGCCTATGTCTTCCTTCTGGGCATCGATAGGGGAACGAAAACCTTGGTAATAGGTAAAACCGGTTTTCAGCTCTGTCCAGGTATATTTGCTTAAATCATGTAAAATTCCCTGCTTATACAAATGACAGCGAAAACAAAGCTGTGTAACTTTGGCTTTATGTTGATTGATCGTTTTCAGATGACCTCGAACCTTATGCATGGACAACATAGGATCCCTCCTGTCTGTATCTTATTCTAACACAATCCGTGATCACAAAATTTTATTCTGTATTTAAAAGTGATAAAATGATTCCATTGATAAATAACAGGAGGAACGGCCATGAAATTCAGTGAATATCCATATCATACAATTGATGTCAAACAGGCAAAAGATAAATTTCGGAAAATAGAAAGCCAGCTTGTAAACGCAGAAGATTATGCTTCTTTTAAACAAGCTTTTAAAGATTTAGATGTGTACAAAAAAGAGCTTTATACACAATTTAGTTTGTGTGAAGTTCGACATACGATCGATACACGGGATGAATATTATAAGAAAGAACAGGAGCATATTGATGAAATTGCACCGATTTTACAGGAAGATCTGGTTCGTATTTCTAATGTGATTTTGGAAAGTCCGTATCGAAAAGAATTGGAAAAGGAAATTCCTTCTACCTATTTTCTGGCTAAAGAATTTGATAAAAAATGTTTTTCTCCAGACATCATTGAAGAGCTACAAAAGGAAAATCAATATTCCAGCCAGTATCAACAGCTGGTTGCCAGTGCACAAATTGAATTTGAAGGAAAAAAGCGCACTTTGTCCGAATTAGAACCATTCATGAAGGCAAGCGATCGCTCTATGCGAAAAAAAGCTACAAAAGCATATTGGGGATGGTTTGAGAAATATGAGGAAGAATTAGGCGAGATTTTTGATTCTTTGGTAAAGATACGAACAACGATGGCACAGAAGCTGGGATATAAAGACTATACAGAGATGGGATACTATCGCATGTATCGTTTTGATTATACGAAAGAGGATGTTCAAACGTATCATAAACAAGTATTGGATACGGTCGTACCGGTCACAGCTTCTCTTTTTGCGCGCCAACAAAAAAGACTGGGACTGGATGCGTTATATGCATGGGATGAAAAGGTGGAGTTTCAAAGCGGAAACCCAACACCTAAGCAGGATGCCAGGACGATGGTAAAAATTGCACTGCATATGTATCAGGAACTTGATAAAGATACCGGTGAATTCTTTCAATTTATGGTGGATCATGAACTCATGGATCTGGAAAGTAAGCCGGGTAAGGCTGCCGGTGGATATTGCACATCTTTTGATGTATATGGTGCACCGTTTATCTTTGCGAACTTCAATCAAACCAGTTCAGATGTAGAAACTCTCACACATGAGGCTGGTCATGCCTACCAGGCATATGCTTCTCGTGATATTTTTCCATCGGATTGTATCTGGCCAACCAGTGAGAGCGCAGAGATTCATTCCATGTCCATGGAGTTTTTGACATACCCCTGGATGAAAGACTTCTTTAAAGAAGATACCAGGAAGTTTTATTTTCAGCATTTAAGCGATGCCATCAGATTCTTACCTTATGGAGTTTTGGTGGATCACTTCCAACATGAAATCTATGCTCATCCAGAGTACACGCATGCCAAGCGTATGGAAACATGGAGAAAGTTGGAAAAGATGTATTTACCGCACAAAAACTATGATGAGATCGATGTATTGGAAAGAGGAGGCTGGTGGATGCGGCAGCTTCATATCTTTATGGATCCGTTTTATTACATCGACTATACACTGGCACAGATCTGTGCTTTACAGTTTTGGAGCCGGGCTCAAAAAAAGGATCCAAGTACATTAAAAGATTATAAAAAAATCTGTAAATTGGGCGGCAGTCTTCCTTTCCGACAAATCGTGCAGGCTGCCAACTTAAAGAGTCCTTTTGAAGAAGGTTGCCTGGATGAAACGATGAAAGAAGTACAAAACGCATTGAATGCGATTACCGATGAGGAACTACAATGAGAAGAACAAGGCAGGAACTATCAAAAGAAGAAACATTAGAGATTTTGAAGAGAAATACATCGGGAGTTTTGGCTTTATGTGGTATGGATCAAAAACCATATGCGGTGCCATTAAGCTATGTCTATGCCGATCAGAAGATTTATTTTCATGTGGCTTTGGAAGGCTATAAATTGAAACTGCTGAACCAGAATCCATATGCTTCTTTTTGTGTCATTGATAAAGATGAGATTTTACCGGAAAAATTTACGACAAAATATAAAAGTGTCATTGCTCAAGGAAAAATCACAGTGGCAGACGAGCATGAAAAAAGGAATGCGATTACGCACTTAGCAAAAAAGTATGCCCCAGATATGGATCCACAAGACGAAATTGATCGATTTTGGAATCAGTTTTTGATTTTGGTTTTAGAGCCGGAAACATGCACGGGAAAACAAGCTATCGAACTAGTCAAAGATGGATTACAGCTTTAATAGACTGACATATTCGACATAGTGTTTTTGAATCAAATGATTGAATTGAAACTTTAAATATCCCATCGATAGAAACCAAACAGGATAAAAACAAGAACCAGCATAGCAGCTAACATGGCAAAACAAATCCATAATATATCTGGCTTTTCACTGAGAAAAAAAGTAAGGATCAGTAAGATTGCCAAAATCAAAAGGGTCAAACAAACGGCAGCTTGAAAGGCTTTATGTTTGCGTTTTTGTTCCTTAGATAAGATAGAATATATAAATTTTAACTGTTCTAAGGATAGTTCTCTGCGACAGATTTTGTGTTTTGTATCCGCATCCAGTTTTGCGATAAAGATCTTAGCCATATCTGTATTATAAATCGGGAAAGTATCAAAAGAAAGGAGAAAGGTATGCAGAATCAGTATTTATCCAAGCTTCGAAATGGAGAAACCTTACACACATCCGATCAGATCAAAATGATATTTCTACTGGCACTGCCGGCCATCCTTTCTCAGATTTCCAGTACCGTGATGCAGTATATCGATGCCGGTATGGTGGGAAGCCTGGGCGCCAATGCCTCTGCCAGTATTGGGCTAGTATCCAGTACGACATGGATGTTTGGCGGAATTTGTTTTGCCGGTATTACCGGTTTTAGTGTTCAGGTGGCTCATGCCATTGGAGCCAAACAATTTAGTAAGGCACGAAATATCATGAAGCAGGGTTTTGTGATCTGTTTGGCTTTTGCCCTGGTTTTAAGCTTGATCGGATGTCTGATTTCTTCTTCATTACCGATATGGTTAAAAGGAACACCGGAAATTGTTCAAAATGCGTATTACTATTTTTTGGTGTTTGCTCTTTTTTTGCCCTTTCAACAGCTGAACTACATCGCCACAGGGATGCTGCAGGCATCCGGAAATATGAAAGTACCCAGTTTATTGAATATTCTGATGTGCATACTGGATGTTTTCTTTAATTTGTTTTTTATCTTTTATTTGAATCTGGGTGTCATGGGTGCCAGTATCGGTACGGGCTGTTCTCAGCTGGTCGTATCGTTATTGTTGTGTGGATTTCTGTTTTATAAAAGCGATATTTTAAAGCTTCATAAAGATGAAAAGCTGTGCTTTGATCGACACACGATTCAAAGAGCCATGCAGATTGGTCTTCCGGTAGGATTGGATCGTTTTGTGACAAGCAGCGCATATGTGGCATTTACCCGTATCGTATCGCCTCTGGGGACGATTGCGATTGCGGCCAACAGTTTTGGGATTACGGCTGAAAGTTTATGTTATATGCCGGGGTATGGAGTACAAAGTGCTGCCATCACCTTGATTGGGCAAAGTATTGGTGCCAAAAGACAAGATTTGACCTTTCGTTTGGGCACGTTGACTACGGCATTAGGTGTTGGCTTGATGACTTGTTCTGGCTTGTTTATGTATTTTGGTTCACCTTTGATGATGCATTTATTAACCCCTGATGCACAGATCATCGCTTTAGGGGTACAGATCCTTCGCATAGAAGCTTTTGCCGAACCGATGTATGGAGCCAGCATTGTCGTGGCCGGTGTTTTGCAGGGAGCCGGCGATACATTATCTTCTTCTTTGATGAATCTTATCAGTATGTGGCTGGTTCGTATTCCTTTGGCAGCCGGTTTAGCCGGTCATTATGGCTTACCGGGCGTCTGGTTTGCGATGGCACTGGAGCTTAATGTTCGTGGCGTTCTCTTTTTATTTCGACTCTTTCGCAAAAAGTGGATGCATCGCCTAAAGGGTTAAGACTCTTCGTTGTTTTTAAAAGAAGATAATGGTATTCTTATCGTATGAACGAAAGACATGCGAAAATATTAGAGTTATTAAGTCGATATCATAAAATGGAAGTCTCGCGCCTTTCCACGCTTTTAAATGTTTCACAGGTAACGATTCGAAAAGATCTGATTGCCTTGGAACAAAGTGGGATGTTGGTTCGTGAACATGGATATGCCACGCTGAATAACAGTGATGACATTAATAAACGGCTTGCCTTTCATTTTGAACAGAAGATGCAGATTGTAAAAAGAGCCGCACAACTGGTTGAAGATGGGGAAACGATCTTTATTGAAAGTGGATCCTGTTGTGCTTTGTTGGCAGTGGAAATCGCACAGACAAAAAAGGATGTAACGATTGTAACCAACTCGGCTTTTATTGCCGATTATGTGCGCAAGATCGAAAATGTGCAGATTGTTCTTCTGGGTGGAAACTATCAAAAGGAATCGCAGGTCATGGTAGGACCGATGACGGCGCAATGTGCGCAGGCTTATTTTGCGGATAAATTGTTTATCGGCACAGATGGCTTTAGTATTCGTACCGGATTTACCGGAAATGATTATATGCGAAGTGTTGCGGTACAAGATATGGCTAAACAAGTGGAAAAAGTCATAGTGGTGACAGATTCCTCCAAATTTTATCAGAAAGGCAATGTATCTTTGATCGCCACCAATCGAATTCATATGTTGATTACCAATTCGGATATTCCGGCGGAGCAGGAACAATATTTATTGGAACAAAAAGTAGAAATTATAAAGGCTTAGAAAAAACAATCTAAGCCTTTTTTTATGAATTCATTTTGATATTCGATTAAATCTTCTTTCTGCAGCGCCCTGACGTTTTTATAGGCATATTCTTTATGCATCATCTCGTATTTTCGCTCTCCAAATTGATGAAATGGAAGAAGTTGTACTTTTTTGAGTCCAATCTCCGTCAATAAAGAAGCTAAACCGGCGGCATCTTGGATGGAATTGTTAAAGCTGGGGATAACCGGAATACGGGGAAGGATTTCCAGACCTTGATGAAAGGCCCATTTTAAGTTGTTGATAATTCGTTCATTGTGAACGCCGGTACCTTCAAAATGGCGGTTGGTATCATAGTGTTTGACATCAAATAAGAGCAGATCAAAGAGTGGCGCCAGCTCATGAAAGGTTTCTTTTGGAATATAACCGGTTGTTTCAATCGCCAGATGTAAATTGTGTTTTTTTAATTCTTTGACCAGTTCTTTTAAGAAGTCTGGTTGTGACATCCCTTCCCCGCCGGATATCGTGATACCACCGCCGGATTCTTCATAAAAGTCTTTATCTTGTAAGGCAATGCGCACGATTTCTTCAATTTCCTTTGTTTCTCCTTCATTAGACAGTGCACTTTGAAGACACGTTGAAACGCAGTTCAGACAGCCTTGGCAAAGCGCTTCATCGATATGAATTTCTCCCTCTCTACATGAAATTGCCTGATACATACAACTTTTTACACACTGAAGACAATGTACACATTTCTTTTGATCCCATAAGATTTGAACATGGGCACTTTGGCTTTCAGGATTGGCACACCACTTACAGCGCAAAGGGCAGCCTTTTAAAAAAATCGTAGTTCGAATACCGGGTCCATCATGAATCGAAAATTTTTGTATGTTGAAAATAAGTCCTTTTGTCATGCTTATAGTGTATCAGTGGGAAGTCAGTTTGTAAACATAAAAAGTTTCAAATGAAACTAAAAAACATTACAAATGAATTGACAAGAGAGAAAAGGATTGATAGACTACAAGTAAAATAAGGAGGACACTCTTATGGAGAATACACAACATTTTGGTTCTTTGACACCTCGTATGCATAAATATCGTCAGAGTGTTTTAGATAAGAAACCGTATGTTCGATCACAAAGGGCTTTATTATGTACAGAAGCATATAAGGCAAATCTGGAAAAGCCGGTTGTCTTAAAACGTGCGTTGATGTTAAAGAATATTTTGGAAAAGATGGATATTTATATCGAAGAGGAAAGCTTGTTGGCAGGCAATCAGGCAGAATCGAATCGTGATGCACCCGTCTTTCCGGAATATACATTGGAGTTTGTGATCAATGAGCTGGATACCTTTGAAAAAAGAGATGGTGATGTTTTCTATATTACAGAACAAACTAAAGAAGAGCTTCGCTCAATTGCGCCTTTTTGGGAAAATAATAATTTGAGAGCTAAAGGGATGGCGATGCTTCCTAAAGAAGTAGATGTTTATATGGAAACAGGTTTCTTTGGCATGGAAGGAAAGCTGAATGCAGGTGATGCACATTTAGCAGTTTATTATGAACGATTATTAAAAGAAGGTTTGAAGGGATATGAAAAGCGTACTTTGGAGGCAAAAGAAGCATTAGATCTTTGTGATCCTGCATCCATCAGTAAATATCATTTTTATGATGCGGTTTTGATCGTGATCGATGCCGTGAAATCGTTTGCCAGACGCTATGCTGATCTTGCCAGAGAACAGGCTAAAACCGCAAATGAAGAAAGACGACAAGAGTTGTTGGAAATCGCAAGGATTTGTTCTAAGGTTCCTTATGAGCCGGCGGAAAGCTTTTATGAGGCCATTCAGGCAATTTGGTTGATTCAGGTTGTTTTGCAGATTGAATCCAATGGACATTCTGTATCTTTTGGACGCTTTGATCAGTATATGCAGCCGTATTATCAAAAAGATAAAGAACAAGGATTGATCGATGATGATCAAGTCTTAGAACTTTTAAGCAATCTTTGGATCAAAGCCTTGACGATTAATAAAGTACGTTCGCAGGCCCATACATTTTCCAGTGCCGGTTCACCGATGTATCAAAATGTAACGATTGGTGGACAAACAACAGATAAAAAAGATGCGGTCAATGAGATGTCTTATCTGGTGCTTCGTTCGGTAGCACAGACTCGCTTGACGCAACCGAATTTGACGGTGCGCTATCATGCCCATATCGATCCAAAATTCTTTGACGAATGTATTGAAGTGATGAAGCTGGGCTTTGGCATGCCGGCTTTCAATAACGATGAGATCATCATCCCTTCTTTCATCGATAAAGGGGTAAAGGAAGATGATGCCTATAATTACAGCGCCATCGGCTGTGTAGAAACGGCAGTTCCAGGGAAATGGGGCTATCGTTGCACAGGCATGAGCTATATGAATTTTCCAAGAATTCTTTTGATGGCCATGAATAACGGGATCGATTTGACCAGTCAAAAGCGGTTCACAAAAGGCTATGGTCAATTTACCGATATGAAAAGTTTTGAGGAATTGATGGATGCCTGGGGTAAAACCGTAAGAGAGTTAACACGAATGAGCGTGATCGTAGAAAATACGATCGATCAGGCTTCGGAAAAAGAAGTGCCGGATATCTTATGCTCTACACTGGTCGATGATTGTCTTGCCCGAGGAAAGACTATCAAAGAAGGTGGTGCGATCTATGATTTCATTTCCGGATTGCAGGTGGGAATTGCCAATATGGCAGATAGCTTGGCCGCCATTAAAAAACTGGTTTTTGAAGAAAAGAAGATGACTCAAAAAGAGCTGTGGGATGCAATTTTAGATGATTTTTCCAGTCCAGAAAATCAAAAGATTCAGAAAATGTTGATCAAAGAAGCGCCAAAATACGGTAATGATGAGGATTATGCGGATCAATTGATCGTACAGGCTTATGCTTCTTATATCGATGAAATGAAGAAATATCCAAACACTCGTTATCACAGAGGTCCGATTGGCGGTATTCGTTATGCGGGTACTTCTTCGATTTCTGCGAATGTGGGGCAAGGATTTGGTACCATGGCTACACCGGATGGCAGAAAGGCCAGAGAGCCATTGGCAGAAGGTTCCAGTCCGGCACATGCGATGGATACGCATGGACCAACAGCGGTATTCAAAAGTGTATCTAAGCTTCCGACCATTGAAATCACCGGTGGTTCTTTATTGAATCAAAAGGTAACACCGGCTATGTTATCGACGGAAGAAAACAAGCAGAAGCTGGAAATGATGTTGCGAACTTTCTTTAATCGTCTGCATGGCTATCATGTACAATACAATGTTGTAGATAAGGAGACATTATTGGATGCTCAGATTCATCCGGAAAAACATCAGGATCTTATTGTTCGTGTTGCCGGATATTCCGCATTCTTTAATGTATTAAGTAAAGCGATACAGGATGATATCATCGCTCGAACAGAACAGCAATTATAAAAAAAGTCAGATGTTGAATCATTTATTCAGCATCTGATTTTCTTTGTATTTACTGTTGAGATAGTTTTAGAACAGCTTCTTCGCTAAGTCCTGTCAAGCGAGAAATCAGGTCATGTTGTAGGCCCTCAGATAACATATTTTGCGCAATTTCATAAGCTTTATTTGTTAAACCTTTTGAATAGCCATTTTCAATACATTCCTGTGCATATTCTTCTAATGCTTTACACATGCTGATAACACCCTCCTTTGTATGCTTTTGT
>ENA-ORUM01000143-ORUM01000143.1-human-gut-metagenome-genome-assembly--contig:-NODE-143-length-103212-cov-11.229408_pt1 | contig 103212 bp, 95 predicted proteins | sample MGYA00242083_ERZ509217 | MGnify/ENA primary metagenome ERZ509217 (study PRJEB26280, sample SAMEA2338831) | human gut metagenome | biome: human gut; feature: human-associated habitat; material...
GTGACAAGAAATCCTCCATTCATTTCCATACAAAAGCTCCTATATAGTAGTTTATGTAAAATAATGATATTACATGTTTTCTCATAACTTGCGCTCCTTTTTTCGGTTTTAGGTTGTGTGTTCTAAGAGACTTCCCAACCACTTGATTGAGAAGTCTTTTAGGGCATACAACGCCCTCCACCAATAAGGACGTAACCGCCTTTACAGTCGCTCATGGCATCGGCAAATCGCTCTATTCCCCTCACTTTTGACATATCGTCCTCCTGAGCTGTTCGACCGCGTCGAGCAGACGATCTTCTTTGTAATCTGCTTTTGCGCAAGCAACGTATAAGGAAAACGGGTCGTTTGGCTGGGAAGAGTATATCCCGTTCTGCCGGGGCGCTCGATCCATCACCTAAGTTCTAGACTGTCAGAATAAATAAACGATTTCCCACGCAAACAGCCGTACAAGACCGTTTACGGCAGTTTTTATGCCGCTCACACTGTAAATATCACGTTTCATCTTGTTTGGTTTTGTTGAGATGGTATTGTTCGACTTGCCCGGATATTCCAACAGCAAGCAAAATTGTGCAACAAAATGAGCACGTGCTCATTTTACGGGAGGAACCATGGCATCAAAAGAAGAGATCTCGATGATCGGCTTTGAGATTGTCGCCTACGCTGGCGACGCCCAGACCGACCTAATCGCCGCATGCGAAAAGGCAAGCCAAGGCGACATCAATGGGGCGCGTGCCCTTCACGAATCTGCAAAGCAAGCTCTTATCGACGCCCACGACGTCCAGACCAGGCTTCTCTCCCAGGAAGCCGGAGGCGGCGAAATGGAGGTCACCTTCATCATGGTGCATGCCCAGGACACCCTGATGACCACCATGCTGCTTGAGAAGCAGACCAAGTTCACCATCGATGCCTACCAGCGCATCGCCCAACTTGAAGCCAGGCTCGCCTAGCGCAAGGCGCCATCAAGCTTTTGAGACAACCCAACTAATGAGGGGGGCCGCTTCCGAGCGGCCCCCTCTTCATCTATATGCGATCAGCCACGGTGCCGCGCTCGACCAGCTCGCCCGGCAAACGCACCGCCTCGACCTTTGATTCTCTCGATAGCTGGGAGAAGAAGTAGTCGAACGTCTTTCGACCACGCTCGCGCATGTCGAAGCGCACAGTGGTCAGGTCATTGTGGGGCACCATGCCCTGCATGGAATCGTCCACGCCTATAACGCTCACGTCTTCCGGTACACGCCTGCCATGGGCGCGCAGCGCCATGATGGCACCCATGGCCATTTGATCGTTGGCCGCGTAGAGCGCCGTCATCTCAGCGTCTTGGACGAGCTTCTCGCCAAGCTCGTAGCCGCTGTCCGCAGTCCAATCCCCGTGTAGGGGCTCAACGACTTCGAGCCCCGCGCGCTCCAGCGAGTCTCGCCAACCGCGCGTCCTGAAATCCGCCGTAATCGAGTCTTTGGGACCGGCCAGGTGCCTGATCTGCGTATGGCCGCGCGAGCGAAGGTGGTCGACCACAAGCTGCGAACACCCGTATTGATCGGAGTCGATAGTGGTGCAGCGCGGGTGCTCCTTCATGGAGATGATGATGGTGGGCAGGCCGTTGAGCGGCTCGAACTCGTCAAAATCCTCGATGGTCCTGTTGGTGTTGAACACCATGCCGTCCACGGGGAGTTCCGCCAGGCGACGCGCGGTGTCCCGCAGGCGCACGGACTCGCTCTCATCAAACTCGATCAAGGTGACGGCGTAACCGTACTCGCGGGCGGCGGACATAAGCCCCTCCAGCGTAGCGACGTTACCCGTATGGGTGATATCGAACATGCACAGGCCGATGCAGCCGTACTTGCCGCCGCGCAGCGACCTACCGGCAAAGCTGGGGTAGAAGCCAAGCTGGTCCATGGCATCCATAACGCGCCTTCGAGTCTCCTCGACCACGCACGCCTGCCCGTTGACCACGCGCGACACCGTCTGTCGGGAGACGCCGGCAAGCTTGGCGACGTCTGCCATGGACACCGCCCTGCCAGACTTGTGCACTGCGGAATCTACCGCCGTCATCTTGTTATCCCGTTCCATCCAACGGCTCCCCTCGTATTGCGCATGCTCTCAGATTGATGCTCGAATTGCTGTTCAAACTGCTGTTCTGGTAAATGTAGCATCAACCGAGCGCAGGCTGAAGAGCACGTGTGCATTGGACGAAGGCTATCATCTTTTCCGCGCACCTCTGTCTACGTCTATCCCGCCGCTTGCCGCCGATAATCGACCGTTCGCATCCCTTTACCCCCAACACCCCTTGCACCGCTATCAACTTATGTTAACGTGCTCATTGTAGAAATGAGCACGTGCTCATAACGAGTAACATCCGGGCAAACATACTCGTAAGCAGCGCAAGCTCGCCCTGGCAGCCATCTCTATCAGCACGTTTAGTGGCTGCAAAAGCAAAACCATGCAAACGGAGGGTCCATGGAAAAGCTCATAGTGTTCATCGAGAAAGGCAAGCCTTTCTTCAACGCCATCGCGCGCAACAAATACCTCAAGGCAATTCGCGACGGCTTCATTTCCGTCATGCCCATCATCATCGTCTCCAGCATCTTTCTTTTGGTCAGTGCCGTCCCCAATGTCTGGGGCTTCTACTGGCCGGCAGAGATCAACGACGTTCTCATGAAGGCTTACAACTACTCCATGGGCATCGTCGGCATCTGCGCAGCGGCCACCACGGCCAAGCACTTCTGCGATGCGCAGAATCGCGACCTGCCCAAGAACAACCAGATCAACTTCATCTCGGTCATGATTGCATCGCTCATCGGTTTTCTGCTGCTCTCCAGCGACGCCATCAGCTTCACAGATAACGGTATCTCCATCTCCGGCCTCGCCAACGGCTACATGGGTTCCAAGGGCCTGCTAACCGCCTTTATCTGTGCGTTCGCCACCGGCATCATCTACAAGTTCTTTATCAAGCGCAACATCACCATCAAGATGCCCGAACAGGTGCCGCCCAATATCTCCCAGACCTTCAAGGACATCATCCCCTTTGGCGTCTGCCTGCTCTTCTTCTGGGGCTTTGACTTTGCATTCCGCAACATCTTTGGCTTCTGCTTCGCCCAAGGCGTTATCCAGGTGTTCCAGCCGCTCTTCTCCGCGGCAGATGGCTATTTGGGCCTCGCCATCATCTACGGCGCCATGTCTCTCTTCTGGTTTGTAGGCGTCCACGGCCCCTCCATCATCGAGCCCGCAATCTCCGCCGCCCTCATCTCCAACCTCGAGCTCAACATGGCCATGTACCAGGCCGGCGAGCACGCAACCGCCGTCCTCACCAAACCGCTTCAGGATTTCGTCGTCGCCATGGGCGGCACCGGCGCCACGTTGGTGATCTGCTTCATGTTCGCCTTCCTCGCCAAGTCCAAAGAGATGCGCGCCGTGGGCCGTGCCTCAGCCGTGCCGGTTTGCTTTGGCGTCAACGAGCCGTTCCTCTTCGGCGCTCCCATGGTCTTGAACCCCATCTTCTTCATCCCCTTCATCTTCGCGCCCATCGCCAATATCTGGATCACCAAGTTCTTCATCGACGTCTTGGGTATGAACGGTTTCATGTTCAGCCTTCCCTGGACCACCCCCGCGCCCGTGGGCATCGCCATGGGCCTGGGACTTCAGCCCCTTGCGTTCCTGCTCATCCCCGCCCTGCTGATTGTCGATTTCCTCATTTATTTCCCCTTCTTCAAGGTGTACGACCGTGAGAAGTGCGCCGAAGAAGCCGAGGCCGATCAGGCTGAGGTCGCACAGCGCGCCGCCCAGAAGCAAGCAGCCATGAACGCGGCGTTCCAGGGCAAGGCAGACACGGCAAGCGTCGCCACCGGTGCCGTCGCCCAGGCTGCCGCGAGCATGGCAGCAGAGAAAAAGCGTGCCGCTGGCCAGCCTATGGACGAAGAATCTGCGGGTAACACCACCCCCGCTGCATCTGATAACGCCGTTGCCAGCGCCTCGTCCAGCACTATCGCCGCTGCGAGCGACCCCTATGCAGCGCTCAACGGCCGTCGTGTCCTGGTCCTGTGCCAGGGAGGCGGAACCTCCGGCCTGCTCGCCAACGCGCTGGCCAAAGCTGCCCGCGAGCACGGCATCGACCTTGAGACCGCAGCGGACGCCTACGGCAGCCATCTGGACATCATGCCGGACTTTGACCTTGTTATCCTGGCGCCCCAGGCAGCGTCATACTTCGATGACCTCAAGGCCGATGGCGAGCGTATGGGCGTTGCCTGCTGCGTCACCCGCGGCAAGCAGTACATCGACCTCACCCGCGACGGCGAGGCATCGCTGGCATTTGTAGCCCAGCAGCTGGGCCTCTAGATCCCTACGCGTGCAGTAGCGCACTCGAATAGAGCCCCCATTTCCGCGGTTCGGGAGCAGCGCGCCCTGCCGTCTTCTCCCGAACCGCCCCCAACCCCTTTCAGCCCTTCAAACAAGATTGGATTCGCCGTGAGTCACATCTCCCCCGCCGATACCTCCCAGCGCTTTCCCGACAACTTTGTTTTTGGTGGCGCCACCGCCGCCTACCAGGTAGAAGGCGCTTGCCAATCCCATGGCAAGGGCAAGGTCGCATGGGACGACTACCTCGCCCAGCAAGGCCGCTTCTCGCCCGAGCCCGCCTGCGACTTTTACAACCGCTACGATAGTGACCTCGAGCTGTGCGAGCGCTTCGGCATGAACGGCATCCGCGTCTCAATCGCCTGGAGCCGCATCTTTCCCAATGGCGGCGTGGGCGAGCCCAACGCTGAAGGCGTGGCCTTTTACCACAACCTCTTCGCCAGCTGCCGCGCCCACGGAGTCGAGCCATACGTGACCCTGCACCATTTCGACTCCCCCGCCGCGCTCTACGCCAACGGAGACTTCCTCAACCGCGACACCATCGACGCCTTTGAGGCGTATGCCCGCTTCTGCTTTGACGAGTACCCCGAGGTGACCCGTTGGTTCACGTTCAACGAGATCGCAGCGGCCACGCTCAACCGCTATGTCGAAGGCACCTGGCCGCAGGGCAAGAAGGGCTGCCTGCACGAGTGCCTGCAGGCCCAACACAACATGATGCTCGCCCACGCCCGCGTCGTCTTGGCCTACAAGCAGGGTGGCTATCCCGGAACGATCGGCGTCATCCACGCACTGGAATACAAGTACCCCTATGACCCCGCCTGCCCAGGCGACATCCAGGCAGCCAAAAACGACGATGTTTTGCAAAACCGCCTGCTGCTCGACGCCACCTTCCGCGGCAACTATGCGCCCGATACGCTCCAGATCATCGAGCACCTCTGCCAGGCGAGCAACGGCTCGGTCGAGTTTTCGGACGATGACCTCTCGATTATGCGCCGCGCCGCGCAGCTCAACGACTGCCTGGGCATCAACTATTACCAAAGCCGTTTTCTCAAGGCGTTCGACGGTGAGACCGACCTTCATCACAACGGCACTGGCGACAAGGGTACCGGTCGCTGGCGCGTGGCGGGCGTGGGCGAGCGCGCCGTACGCCCCGGCATTCCCACCACGGACTGGGATTGGATTATCTATCCCAAGGGTCTGTTCGACCTTATGATGGATATTTCGCTGCGCTATCCCAATTACAGGCAGCTGTTTATCACCGAAAACGGCATGGGTCGCAAGGACCACCTTGTCGATGGCACCGTGGACGATTCCGAACGCATCGCATACGTCGAAGACCACCTGCGCTGGATCCTCAAGGCCATCGAATGCGGTGTCGACGTTGGCGGCTACTTTATGTGGAGCCTGCAGGACCAGTTCAGCTGGACCAACGGCTATAACAAGCGCTACGGCTTCTTCTACGTTGACTTTGAAACCCAGCAGCGCACGCCCAAGGCCAGCGCGTACTGGTTCAAGCGCGTCGCCCAGAATCACTGCCTGTAGGCATCGAATCACCTGTTAGCGCCGCATATCATTAAACGCATGCGCCCCCAGTCGGCATCGCCGCCGCAGGGGGCGCATTGGTTTCTGCCGATATCCACCAGCACAGACGCTCGTCCTTCATATCAAAAAGGAGGGAAACCCCTCAGGGCTCCCCTCCCCTTGTAGCAAGCTGTCAGCATCTACAGCAAGACGCACGACAACATGCGAAAACAAAGAAATACGTGCAAACGTATGCAGCTCGATTGTGCCGCGCCGACGATCCCGCCCGCCTTCGCCCTTGACGCCGAATGCGGGCAAGCAGCGGGGTAAAGCAAACCAATAAAAAACGAGGGAGGCCGTTTCCGACCTCCCTCGCAAAGGGCTGATTACTATTCCCACTCAGTAATTAAAATGTGCACTCTCATCACCGTTCGTCTACGTGGTGTACCGTCGTCTTCCAATTAACCGAAATCAGATGGTTTCCGGGTGCCTGAGCTGAACTCAAATGAACTCAACGCCGATTTGTCGGACGGGGGCGACGCCGTCTTCGGAATCTCGCAGGGATGAGTGCAGGACATGAAAACGCGAGGCAACGCTTAACTCGCGCGGAGAATGGGATCCCCTGTTTATGACCCAAAAGCAAGTAGCGCTTTTATCACTCGGGAGCGCCTGTGCACCGGAGCGGTTTTTGCTTCAGCGGAGCCCCGGCGGGCTGATACGGTTATGACGATACACCCCAATCGTGTATACTTCGGCCATTGTGAAAAGCCTCGGGCTTTTAGCGGCTGCGGGTACCTGTACCTTCAGCCGTATTTTTCACTCGATCGCTCACAGTCAATGCGGGGAACGACCTGTGGCGAACGATGAGAACATCGGCCAAGTTTTCGACTTCCGTATGAGCACGACTCTATTCGAATCCACAGGCAGCCCAAGTTCTCTTTGGGCCCTCTAAGACATCTGGGCTGCCCTCGTTACCCGCTTATGACGGGAAGAGCCAATACAAGCGCGGTGAACTGATCGCCGTCCTCCAAGACAGAACCCAGCGTCTCGATCCATTCCGGTCATTTTTTGGACATAGCAGCACTGCTGCCCAGAAAAGTGTCAAGAATAACGCATCCTCGTAAGGGGTCATTTAGCGTCGAATATGCTTCCGATGCCCCATAACCGCAAATATCCCGCTCCCACTCGATGGGATCGCGCTTCGTAAGTCTCCAAACACCATACCGCTCAAACTGTCAACACCCATCGCATCCATACTTCATGGCAACCAATTTAACTAAACCCAATCGTTACCCGACTGTTACAGACACCAAAACGACGCTTGTCGTTAGCTCTAAACTCAAGCCGAAAATAACCCTAGGCTCAAACGACAAAATGATGACCGCGGAAGGATTCGTTACGGACCCTATACAATCATCTCCCCCTCCATCTATAGGTTGCCTTCGACTGTCTCTCCCTACTTCGCCAACCCAAGCTCTCTCGCCAGGCGAAACACGCTTTCATCGTAGTATGGCCAATCAACGAATGAATCCAAGCCTCCAAGCCCACTCTTCCTCATCAATTCTTCGTTGATTTTCAGGGTAATAGCTATAAGCAACGACAGAAGCTTGAAATAGTCTGCTCGAATGTCATCTGCTTGAGGATCATCAATAGATGAATTGGCATGATCGTATCGATTACGAAGACCAGCAGAATTCGAAAAAGACGCATCGTTGAACATGTAGTCAAGATAGTCGGACTCAAATGGCGCAAACAGTTTATCGCAGTAGCTGATAGTATGTCGACTTGCCAATGACTCGACAATTTCTAGATCCCTTTTTCCAAGTCGAAACAGGGGCAACGCATCGTGCTCCCATATGATTTTGAGGCAAACGGCATAATCCGTTGGCTCCAACCTCCCATTTTCATCGTGTTCAATTACAAACTCGTTTTTTATGAGTTCATTCAGGTTCGGTTGTAAATACTCTGGGTAATCGCCTCGCGTCACATGGTGGTTCACCATCATCTCGTAAAAACTCGATTCACTTATCTTTTCTGCATGTAAATACGAGAGCATGCACTGATCTGAAAACAAGAGGCTGCCAAATCGCTCAAAACTTGATCCTGCAATGGCGTACTTCTTGCCGTCCAAAGCCGTGAGAGATGAAAAGGACCTCATGCTCTCATGGGGAAAATACTCATCATCTATCACACCATATTTTGAATAGAGGGAATATGCCTTTACAGCTCGCTCAATCTCGGGCCCAATCGCCTTGCATTTGTCCAGCCACGTTGCCTTTTCCGAAGGCAGGGCAAGCGAAAAACCGGTTATGTCGAATTCCTCCGCGAAATATTGGTTGTAAACCCATTCGATTGCCGATTCCAGGCGACCCCCGTTTGTCTCAAGGAAATTCGCATACGCCATGGTTTCGAGATACGTTAGGCCGCTGCGCATCTTAAATCCAGTTGTTTCACGATACTCCCCTTTTACGCGCATACCCAAGGTCGCCATAATTCCATGCTCCTCATGCTTCCGCGCAGGCGCCTGCATGAGACCATGCGAATCAACAAAATCAAATACATAAATCAGATTGTTCATCACGGTTGCGGGATCCATATACTTTTTCAGCCAGCGTCCGCTGAAAGAATGCGTTAGGCTAAAACCTTCTCTCGTCACTCCCATACAGGCGTTTTGCCTCATATCGATTACTACGCCCGTGCCGTACCTAAGCCCGGTCCCATTCCGGAACAAATCATCCATAGATTTATCGTATTGCCGCTTAGCTTTTACGCGAACCTCCGGAGACGGATTGTACCGAGCCGCCTTACCTGACGGCCAATTTCGCAAAGCAGACACGTAATTCGGATTTGCGGTTTCACTATTGATGTAACTAAGCATGATGCCGTCTATTTCCGAATTTCCCAAGTTTTGCGGCAAGTTGAGAGCCTTCTCACTTGTCTCCTCAGCAGCAAGACGGCCTACGATGAGCTCGGCAGAATATCTCGGATTGTTGATCAGGGCGCGTTTAATCTCGTCCGCAAAGCACTCAACCGGTTTCTTGTATTGCAAGACCATACCAAGGCATTCCGGATGATCCATCAACAACTTCTCAAAGTCGGGCGATTTCATCTTCTGCCATGCTCCGCATGCTTCCATAAGCTCCCAGAATTCCTTCCCGTACTGGAGCTCAACTTGATCGTAGACTTCCCCAATGCTCTTATTCTCCAGCTCAGAAGACGCAAGCCTGCATGCTTTGGAAAAAAGGATTGTCGCTCGTCTCGGATGATCCTCGATTGATTGGCCTAGAAATAGCTCGGGGATGCCCTCGACCGTCAGCTTTATTTGATGGGCCTCAATAGCTTCGTTTATCGAAGTGAGGTCCACGATTTCCGCACTTGCTAGCACAGACAGGCATCTATCTCTATGGACACCCGCCGCATAATCATTGCGCCCGTAATAAACAACCCTCTTTTCATCGAAATCACGCATACAATCACCTCTCTCTGCATGTCTGCAGCAAGAACCCCAAAGTGAGCGACTGGCTACCCCCACAATCCCATGTTCGACATCGCGTACAGCGGAACGTTCCTCATCCAGTCCTGCTCGCGATAGCCCGACAGACTGAAACGGACGGACTTGATCTTCGGGTGGGACTCCTTGAACGCCCTGAGGCTCTTGGCGCGCAGGTTCTCCTCCGCCTTCACCTCGATGGCGTAGACGCTGTTCGCGTTCTGCACCAGGAAGTCAATCTCACCCGAGGAGTTCTCGGCCGACCAGTAGTACGGCATGAGCCCGCAGTCGGAGACGAGCTGCTGGCAGACGTACTGCTCGGTGAGGGAGCCCTTGAACTCCTCGAAGATCTCGCTGCCCCCGACGACCGTCTCCTTGTCCAGCCGCGCCATAGCGCCCAGCAGGCCGACATCCACCAGGAAGAGCTTGAACGCCGTGTCGTCGGCGTAGGGGGCGAGCGGGATTCCGGGCTTCGATATCCTGCGGACGAAGGTCGTGATGCCGGCTTGCGTCAACCACGTGATACCCGACTGGTAATTCCTCGCCCGCGCTCCCTTGGCGATGTGGCTAAACACGAACTTCTTGTTCTCCCTCCCGAGATGGGACGGGATCGACCGCCACGCCGCAAGCGCGTACTCGGTCTCAGCCCTGCCGAGATGCTTCGAGACATCGCGCTCGTAGCCGCGGAGAATCTCGAGCTGCACCTCGCGCGCGTCCTCAAGGAGCCTTCGCTCAAGGAAGACGCTCACCGCCTCCGGCATGCCGCCGACGTAGTAGTACTGGCGGAGGAGCGGGATGAGCTTGCTCGAAAAGCTGTTGATGAGGCCGGCATCGCCCGAATCGACAAGGTCGCAGAGCGTCCGGTTTCCCGTTGCGACGAGGAACTCCCGGAAGCTGAGGGGATGGAGATCGAGCGTATTCACCTTCCCGACGGGATACCCGCTGCCCTCGTGCACGGTGATGCCCAGAAGCGAGCCGGCTGCCGCCACCGCGTACCCGGGCGCGTCCTCGCAGAAGTACTTGAGGGAAGTGAGTGCCTTGGGGCATGCCTGGATCTCGTCGAGGACGATGAACGTAGTGCCCTCTGACACCGCCTCCCCCGTCTCGAACTGGATGGCCGCGATGATGCGCGGGATGTCGTAGCCCAGCTCGAACTGCTCGCGCATCCTCGGGTTGTCGTCGAGGCTCACGTACGCGACGTTCTCGAACTGCGTCCTGCCGAACTCCCGGAGCAGCCACGTCTTGCCGACCTGGCGCGCGCCGTTGAGGATGAGCGGCTTTCGGCGAGCGCTGTTCTTCCAGGCGACAAGCTCGTCCATGAGGAATCGTTCCATACAAGCCCCTCTCCTAAAATGACTACGGCCTTATTTTCGCACATGTTGGCGAAAATAAGGCCGTAAAAGAACCAACTTTGGAGAAAATCAGTCGGAACTTTATTCCCACTCAGTAACCAAATCGTGCATTTCCATGGCCTCTCGTCCACGTGGTGTACCGTCGTCTCCCCGTTAACCGAAATCAGGCGCATTTCACGTGCCCGAGTTGAACTCAAATTGAACTCAACGCCGGTTTGTCGGTTGGAGGCTTTCCGAGGAAAATATGCAGAGCCATACACCACGAGAGAAAGCCCCGATTAGTCACTTTATCAAAGAGACCGTCAAGCGGGTCTCGCGAATGGGACTCCTTCGGGGCGCACTTTCGGACTGGGCTTTATACAGGCAACATAATTTGGAATTAGCCGACGCGTTTCTTTGGTTTTTATCTCCGTCTTCCTACCCAAGGCCTTACCGCCACAAGCAGTCGCCCAACGGCGGGAATCTTTCACTTGTCCCCAGGCCTCATACCCCAGCCTACCCTTCTTCCATCTCCTGAATGAGCAGGAGCTGCAGCGCGCATCATGAGCGTCGCCCACGTTCCAGCCATAACAAGCAAGCAGACACCTATTTGGTGCCCAAGCAGCCAATCTAATTGGCGGCATGTGCCGCAACTGAAAGAATAAAGTCAGCCATATTCGTGGCGGCGTTTACAGCGAGCCGCGCGTGGTAGTCGGCAATGTTTAACCTCCTCGAGCCAACGCCATGTGCGTCGCTATTCTTGTTGCGCATCTCCGATACTGCAGAAACTATCTTCTCCAAACCGGAAAGGAGCTGGTTTATTCTCTTATCCATACCAGCATTGCCGTGCATCTTGTAAAGATCCTTTACCTGTTTGTACAGCTTCCCAACATCTCCAGACTCAGAAGCTTTCTCTCCCCTTTGCTCAATCACATAGATGAAAACTTCTTCCAATAAGGTGCGTGCCTTGGTAATCGCGCTATCAAGCTCGCCCTTGTCTATATCGGCTTGCGCACGTTCAGCGATATCTTTGACGTATTGCCTGTCCATTGCCTTTATCGAAGGAGCGACCACCTTGGGGCCAGCTCCCAAATCCGCAACAACATACTTGCCGCCGAGAAACCTAAGCTCATGCCCACCGAAGTAAAGCTCGGCGTTAATCAGCCCAATCGCGCCCCGGACAATCTCCTGATACCGCCGCTCGATTTCATCTGCTTCAAAATCACGTAGTTCTTTACTGAACCGCTCGAGTGCGAAGAAGTGACACAACATTTCGGAAACACAGTTTCGCTCGATGCAATAATCAAGAAGATCCTCGACGTACGCCCATCTGCTTCGAGAATCATATTCAACGGGAAGACCGAAATGATTGGCAGTTTCTACGAGCATTTGGCCGGTCTGATACGGCATCGACAAGTCTTCCCCAGTAACTTTCGACTTGAAATGGACATCTCCATCCAATATCTCGTAGATGCGCTTCTTCCTTAGAAGCTTGTACGCGTTTTCTCCCAACACGACCTCCGCACCCAACTGTCCAATCCACCCATCGTGTACGTAGCATATCCCTCGTACCGATAGCTCGCGTCGATGCCCCTCGCATACACCTGACGATCATCGACCCTGCTGGTAAGCGCATCTTTGAGCAAGGCCCTGATCTCCGTGTCGCGGACGGGGCTGCGCTCCATGGCCAGAAGATAGTCCTCCCCATCCACGAGGCTCCAGTCGACGACCTGACCCAACCTCCTCTTGAGCATGGTATCGACCCAGATGCGCGCACTCCTGCCGTTCCCCTCGCGGAACGGATGAGCGACGTTCATCTCGACGTATTTCTCGATGATCTGCTCGTAGCTAGACTGCGGCATTCTGTCGATGGCGTCGAGCGCTGCCGACAGGTACATGACCGGCGCAAAGCGGAAGCTTCCCTTCGCGATGTTCACGTCGCGCATCTTGCCGGCGAAGTCGTAGACGTCTTGAAAGAGGTAGCGGTGGATTGCGGCGAGTCCGGAGAAGGTTCCGACCTCGAACGTGTCGAGGAGCCCCTTCTCGAACAATTCGAGCGCGCGCATCTTGGTGAGCCGCTCCTCCTCGCGGGCAAGCTCGAGGTCATTTGTTATCCCCAGCCTGTTCTCGAGCATTCCTGAGCCTCCCCGCCGGCCACAGATGGCCATCCGTTTGTGCCAACAATCGAACCGAACGGTTTCGGACGCCCGAGCAGAATTCGACGCTGCCCTATCGGTCGGTCACTTCCCGGCGGCAATATGCAGGACCACGCACCGAGCGCGGGAAGACACCTATCAATCATTTTATCAAAGGGGAAGTCAAGCCGATGCTGCGAGACCGATCGCATGCCCGCCGTTGAAATACCCTCGTTAAGGGTGCATCTATTCGCGTTCTGACAAAAACGCCCCATAACCGCCGAAATCTACCTTCCGGTAAACCCGCGCTTCCAGTCGAGGTACTCATCCTCGGAGATCTCCCCGGCGAGCTCGGCGTCGCGCAGGTCGTGCGCGCTCGGCGGCCTCCTCCTCCACGCGTAGTAGCCCTGACGGGTGACCTTCAGCGCAGAGCACATCTCGGAGACGGCCCAGACCCCTTCGTTGAGCAGGATGAAAGCGAACTTCGCCCCCTTCGCCCCGGCGCCTACGGCTGCCTGCCGGCGAAGAGGGCGCTCGCTTTCAAAAGCATCTCGCTCTCCCTCTTCAGCCGCTCGTTCCCGCGCCTGGGCCGCCGCAGGTCCTCGGCCGTCTGGAAGGGGTTCGCCTCGGCGTCGGGCGCCGCGGCCGGGGCCCTTCTGACCCAGTCGGCGAGGCCCGACGGGTCGACGCCGGCCTCGCGCGCGACCTCCGCGTAGGCGGTCCCCCTCTCGTTGCACGGCTGCGCGGCGCGCCGCTTGAACTCCGCCGTGTGCTTCGGGCACGGTTTTCCCATGACCCGCCTTCCGTTCCCCCGCAACGGCAATGGTGCCGAAACGGGACTCGACCTGTCAAATGATTCGGGGCAGATTCAGGCTGCGGGCGCCCAGGGACCGCAAGGCATCCAGGGAGAGACTGGCCCGAAGGGAGAAACCGGGCCTGCAGGCTCCGACGGCGTTTCCTGCACGCACAGCTGGAACGGGACCGTCCTCACCGTCACGAGCGCGTCCGGCACGAGCTCCGCCGATCTTGTGGGGCCACAGGGGCCGACAGGAGAAACTGGCGCGACGGGACCGCAGGGCGAAACCGGAGCCACGGGGCCGCAAGGGCCGCAGGGAGAGACAGGAGCCACGGGCGCAACCGGGCCGCAGGGCCCTGCCGGCGACGACGGCGAGGACGCGACCATAACCGGGGCATCTGCGACGGTCGACGCTTCCACCGGCACGCCTTCCGTGAGCGTGACGCTCGGCGGAACGGCTTCCGCCCGCACGTTCGCCTTTGCGTTCACGGGGTTGAAGGGCGAAACCGGGGCGACCGGGCCACAGGGCCCGCAAGGCGAGACTGGACCGGCCGGCGCGTCGGGCACAACTTTCACGCCCGCTTCCCCCTTGTCGCTTTCGGGCGGAGTGCTCTCGATCGACCTTTCGAGCTACGCGACTCAGAGCTGGGTCACGCAGCAGATCAACGCTGCGATCGCGGACCTCGACGACCTTTCCGGGATGAGCTTCTGATGGCCGTTGGAACTATCGAGACATCCGTGCTTACAGACATAGCAAATGCTATACGCTTTCAAGCGGGCGTGGCCACGCTCTTCACGCCTGGCGAGATGGCTGCCGCCGTAACGGCGCTCGACGGGACGAACGAGGGCAACTACCAGGCGCAGATTTACATGACGCTGGAATCGGGCATCCTGAGCGGGCACGTCTTCGAGGACATAGCAGACGCGATACGCGGGCAGAATGGCTCGACGGACACGTACCTACCTGGCGAGATGGCGGCCGCGATACTGGCGCTTTCGTGGGACGTGGGGCTGAAGCCCCGCGCTGTACTGACATCGCTCGGCACTTTGGAGTTCAGCTACGTGGACGGACGGCATTGCTATTCTGGTGGCGTGCCAGTAGACGCCTGGGAGGTCGACCCAGCGGGCTACTCGTCGGCATCCGCGCGGCCCTACGATTCGGTGAAGCTTCAAGTGCAGAAGGTCGTCTTCCACTCGTCGTGGCGCAGGTGGGCATGACCAATGCCAACTACCTGCTGAACGCCTTTGAATCTATGACCGAGGTTTCCGGCTTCGAGAACATGAGCGGCATGAGGAGCGCGAACCAGATGTTCGGCAGCTGCTCCATGCTCGAGACGATCTACGCCACCTCCTTCAGCAACTCCGGGCTTTCGGGCTCGCTTATGTTCAACGGGTGCTCGCGCCTGGTCGGCGGTACCGACGGCTTCGTGCCCTCGACGGCGAGCGGCGCATCCGTATGCAAGATCGGGGCCGGCGGCGTACTTACTGACCCAAACAAAGATGCAAGAACCTGGTTCTATGGGCACTTCTACGAGGACGGCGAGGCTGTGCTCACGGCCACGCAGGCGCCGGACCCCTCGCGCACGCTTCGGGCAACGGGACGCATCTGTGCTATCGGCAAGTATGTGGGACTCGGGTTCACGCCATGGACCGGCACGGCAGGCGCAACGCACAGGCAGTATCTCACCGCCGTCACCTTCGCGGCGGACATGGCGACGTATTCGACGCTGCGATTCGACTATTTGCTGTATAGCTGTACTGCGGCGACGTCCGTTTCTGGCCTCGGCAGCCTCTCCGGCGTTACGTCGATGCGCTTCACATTCTCGTCTTGCTCTGCGCTGACGTCGCTCGACTTCAGGGGCTTCGACCCGTTGGCGCTGACGGATCTGTATTACACGTTCGGTGGGGCGTCCGCACTCGCGGCCATCTACGCCGACTCCACGTGGGAGCTACCATCAAGCGGGGTTTCGGGGAGCTCGTGCTTCTACAACTGCCGCAGCCTGGTCGGCGGGAACGGCACGGCATGGTCCAGCTCAGCCACTTCATACACGTACTTCCGCATAGACACGGCGAGCACGCCCGGCTATTTGACGGCACAATGATAGTGAGGTTGTAAACCTATTAACTAGTATTAGTGAATTGTCAAAGTGAATTTGACTATATATTTACTATTGACATGAGAAAGTGAATCTGCAGAATAGTGAACATCAAAACAAGGAGGTTCACTATGAGCACGACAATCGCTTTCGACATCGACGACGAGCTCGCCCGCGACGCGCAGGCCGTCTACGGGGGCATGGGCCTCACCACAGAGCTCGCTATACGCTTCTTCCTGCAGAGGACCGTCGCCGAGGGGCGGATCCCCTTCGACCCCTTCGCCCCCATACAGGGCGCGGCAACGGCGCCGACTTCCCTCGAGCCTGCAGCAGCGCCCCAGCAGCCCGAGCCTTCTAAACAGGCCCAGCGCAGCACCGGCAAGATCACCTTCGAGATGGTCGAGTGCGTCTGGCGAGCCTTCTCCGAGACCCACGGGACTCCGGGATTCGACGCCCAACGGCTGGCAGAAGAGATCTCGGGGGACACCGGGATGAGCCGTGGCAGCGCGTTCATCTACCTGGTGATCCTCGACAACCTGGTCGCTGGCAAGCCCAACACCCGCAACATGAAGATGAAAGACCTTGAGTACTACATGGGTCGCATACAGGAAGAGCTCGGCGAGCCCAGCTTCGGCAACGCGTGCGAATCGCTGCGGCAGTCGGTCGAGTACTGGGACAAGCCGCAGTTCGGCAAGTTCGCCGAGAACGTGCAAGGATACCTCAAGAGCATCGGGCGCTAAGGGGCCTTCGGCCGGGGCCGAGTAGCGCTGCGCAACTTCATTATTAGTACTCGCTGGAGTAAGGAGGGCGAACAAGCCCTTACGCAACTGCGCCCTGGAACAGTAAAACGAGGGGGGCAGGCAGCGCCGGACGCTGTAACGCCGTTAAACGGAAGGATGAACAACATGGCAAGCTTCACAGGCACAATCGAGGATTTCGACTGCTTCATAATGCCGCGCATAAGGAACCGCGTGCAGACCGTGTCGAGGCCGCTGAAAGCCCGCGCAAACGGGCGCTGCGAACACTGCGGAGAGAAGAGGACACTTGAGGCCGCCCACGTCCACGGAAGAGGGCGCAAGGCGATTGTTCGGGAAGTACTGGAAAAGCACCGGGCTGGCGACGAGTACGACATAGCGGACCTTCATGAGTTCGAGGAAGAGGTTATGCGCGCCCACGAGCCCATGGGCGAATGCTTCCTGTTCCTCTGCAGCAACTGTCACCGTGCATACGACTCGGCGGAGCTGCGGAAGGGCGGCGCCGGGAGGGCAGCCGCAGGCTCTCGGCATGCCGCAACGAACGGGTCGCGCAGGGCCATTCACGCGACGGGCGATGGCCTTGCCGATGAGTTCTACGACTTCCTCGCCGAAGAGGGCTACACGGTCAAGACCAAAGGCGGGAACCCGGGCACATGCCACTCGTACAAGAGGGCCGTTGCGCGCGTCTGCAAATGGGAGGGGTGCGGCTGGAACGACTTGCCCGGCCTGATAGGCGATCTAATCCAGGAATACTCCGCCGGCGGCCCGAAAGAGGAGCTCGGCAGGCAATCAAAGAGCACGGTTAAAAACGCCCTGATCGCGTTCGGCAATTTCTGCTCCGCGCGCGGCTTAAAAGAAGCCGACCACGACGATAGGTAGGAGGAACCATGCGTTTCATCGACTACAACGGAAGCGGCGGGCTGGACCCTCAAGATATAGCCACGAGCATCGCCGCTGAAGAGGCGACGCGCGAGGACGAGCCCGCTGAGAAGAGCACGCCGCGGCAGCTTTCCAGCAATGTCGGCTGTGCGACGATGGCGGCGTTCATGGCCCTTCCCATCCTGGCAATACTCTTTGCCCTTTAGCGGCAGTCACCTCCTTTCCGGCGTTGGCCCGGCGCGAATGCGTCGGGCCTTCGTCGTTTCCGGGGCATGCGTTCGAGTTTGAGACCTAATCCGATACTCCCACCCGTAAGAGGTCGTTTGAGGCACACGGGGGGTTTGCGCATGGAAGCGGTACTTGCGGCGGCTGTGACAGGCGTTCTCACGCTGATAGGCGTGATCGTCTCCAACTCTAGGAGCAAGGCGGTCCTAGAGCTGAAGATCGACACGCTATCAGAGCGCGTCCGCCAGCACAACGAAGTCGTATCGAGAACGTACGCGCTCGAACAGCAAATGGCCGTGGCCCGAAACGACATCGAGACGTTATACCACCGGACCAAGGAGGCATCATGACCAAATTTCTGACGAGCAACGAATGGCAATGGAGACTCGCCCGCACGATCGTGCAGGTCATCCTCGGCGTTGTCGTTGCGAACATCGACGTGCTCGTGGGCGCGGCGGTGCTCGACCCGGCGGCGCGCGCGATCGTGGTGGCGCTGTGCATGGCGGTGCTTTCGCCGGTGATGGCGGAGCTCGGCAAACACCTTGACGAGGCAGACATCGACGTGCCGAAGGGCGGTGACGTTGATGCGGCTTAACGAGATAGCGGCCGAGGTCCACCGCCGGATGTGCGAGGACGAAAGGTTCGGGTACTCCTGGGAGGAGCGATACGGCGCCATCTGGGAGACCTGGACGATCGACGGCAAAGACTATCGGATCAGGGTAGGCGACTACGACTGCTCTTCCTCGACGATCACGGCCTGGGCCGTGGCGCTGCAGCACACGCCCTGGGAGGGCGCCCTGGACGGGGCGATCACCACGACGGGGCGCTCAACGAGATCGCGCGCACGGGCCCTGCGGCCCCGGGGGCGGGGCTCGTCTACGAGGGGCGGCGAGGATGCTGCTCAGCTCCCTCGTCGGCACCGCGGTCGCGGCCCTGCCCGAGGACCGCCGGGCGCGGGTCGGGATCCTCGCCGCCATGGAGCTCGCGAACTCACGTTGGCGCGATGGCGCGAGCCAGGAGGAGGTGGCATCGGTCGCTGGCATGGGAGTTACCAGGTTCAAAAGCCTCTTCAAGCAGGCGACCGCAGGCACATCCGGTAATCGGAACCCCTCGGATGCCGCGGCGCGCCACACTTTGCTCGCCCTATCGCACCAGCCCTTCCCCTCAGGCACAACCCGCTACAAGAACAGCGCGCTCACGTGGTAGACGACGCACCCCAATAGCAGAGAGCAGCAGATGTAGAAGAGCGCCGTGATGACAGTCCACTTGGTCGAGTGCACCTCACCCCAGGTCGCCGACACGCTCGCCGCGCACGGCATGTTGAACGTGAACGCGAAGATGAACGCGAGCGCCTCGGGAGCCGAGATGGCCTGCGCCATGACCTCGCCGATGTTCGACGCCGCGGCGGCGGCGCCGGTCATGACGCCCACGAGCACGGCGTTGGGCGTCGCGGCACCCGTGAAGAGCCCCGAGAGCACCCCGAGTGCGGACTCCTTGAGCACGAGGGCGCACAACCACGCGGTGAACGTCTGCCAACCCATGCCGAAGAAGCGCGTGACCGGCTCGATGGCGGTACCGAGCGCGTAGAGCACCGACCCCTCGACGCTGCCGGTCGCGGTGTAGGTAAGCGCCCAAATCGCGAAGGCGAAGAGGGCGACGACCCGGATGGCTCGCACGAACATCTGTCGGCTCTTGAGCAGGGCGCCGCGCGCGACGTTGCCCAGATGCGGCCGATGGTACGGCGGAAGCTCCATGACCATGCCCGCACGCTCGCCCTCCGCCACCAAGCGCGGGCCGAACACCCTGCCCACGAGCCACATGATGAGAATCGTCACGGCGAAGATGCCCACGATCACGAGCGGCGCGCCGGCCACGCCGAAGAACGCCACGGCGAGCACCGGAACCACGCCCCAGGTCGAGCCGCACGGGATGGCCCAGGCCATCATCACCGTGAGCATGCGCTGGCCCCACGAGTCGATGACGCGCGAACCCGACACGCCGCCCATCGTGCAGCCGAGGCACATGAGGAAGGGCATGATCGACTTGCCCTGCAACCCGAAGCGCGCCATGGTGTGGTCGAACACGTAGGAGATGCGCGCCATGTAGCCCGCCTCCTCGTAGAGGCCGAACACGAGGTTGATGCCGAAGACGTAGCCCACCATCATGGTGCCGAAGCACAAACTGTTGAACACCACACCCGCGAGGAAGCTGCCCAGAACATCGGGGGCGCCCGCCTGCGCGAGCGCGCCCGCCACGACCTGCCCGAGCGACGAGATGGCGCCGCCGAGCATCATGATGGGAATAGCCGGCACGAACGCCAGGATGAACCCGAGCAAGATCATGCCGATGGTGATGGGCTTCGACCAGCGCGAGCCCGTGACCACGCGATCGAAGCGCGAAAGCGCGTGCGGGCGCGCGGGCGCCTCCACCGCTCCGTCGAGCAGCCCCTCGATCCAGGTGAACTTCGCTGCGGCCGTGCCCTGGATCGTGTCGGGGGCGGAAGCGATCCCCTCGCGCAGGCGCGCGCCATCCACGACGGAACGCTCGCGCACCGTGCGTGCAAGCGCGTCAAGCAGCGCGCCGTATCCCTCGGGGCGCGAGGCGACGAGCGGCACCACAGGAACGCCCAGCCGCCGCGCGATAAGGACGGCGTCGATCCGCTTGCCCTGGTTCTCGGCGACGTCCATGAGGTTGAGGGCGAGCAGGCACGGCTGCTCCGGGCACGCCGCAACGAAGTCGGCGAGCATGTAGAGGCTGCGCTCGAGCTGCGACGCGTCGGCCATCACGAGCACGATGTCGGCAGCGCCCGATGCGAGGTAGTCGCGCGTCACCTCCTCTTCGGGCGAGTTGGCCGCGAGCCCGTACGAGCCGGGGAGGTCGACGACCTGGAACGCCGTGCCGCCGCGCTCGAACGTCCCCTCCTTCCGCTCCACGGTCTTGCCGGGCCAGTTGCCCACGTGCTGGCGCGCCCCCGTGAGCCCGTTGAAGAGCGTCGACTTGCCCGAGTTGGGCTGGCCGAGCAGCGCGACCGTGACGCCGCCCGCCGCCTTGCGGGCGGCGGGCGCCTTCGCGCCTCCCGCCGCGGGGCAGGAAGCCGCACATCTCTCGCAGCTCATGCGACCACCTCCACCTCGATGCGCACGCAGTCGCCGCGATCGAGCGCCACGTCGCTGTCGCGCACGTGCACGAGCACGGGCCGGTTCTTGACGTTTTGCAGGACCTCGACGGCGCATCCCTCCGTCAGCCCGATGGCCGTGACGCGAGAGACGAACCGGTCGTCGCCGGATACGGATGCGATACGGGCAGAAAGCCCCGTCGCCACATCGCATAGTCTCATGGAATCGCTCCTTTCCTTAAGCGGGCATGACGCCCGCGGCCACCAAAGTAAGCCTGGAACGTATGCCCCCTCAACTCCGCGATGTAGGTTCAGCTCCAAATCTCATCAAGTTAGATAAAATAAACTTTTGAGACGAATGGGGCTGGACTGCGCGAACGGGAGATAGCCTATGGGGAACGCACCCTTCACCGATACGGAGAGCAACCGGGGGACGCGCCTGCGCGTCGCCTCCGGCGTCGAGCTCGTCCAAGACGCCGACGGCGTCTACGAGCTGGTGCTGTCGCACCCGGTCGGGAGCGGGTGCATGCGAGGCCGCCCCCTGTCGCGCGACCTGTTCGTCGCCAACGTCGACTTCGCGTGCGAGCGGTGCCCCAACGTCCCAGAGGTCCCGTCCGTCCCCCTCCCCGCGTTCTCGCGGGGCAAATGGCTGACGATAAACCTGTGCCACGAGGGCCGCTGCGAGGTCGACGTCCCGAGCGGGGGTCTGGCGACGGTCTCGGCCGGCGAGGTGTGCATCAGCTGCTCGCAGGAGCGCCCCGCCGAGTTCCGGTACCCCTCGGGACGCTACCGGGGCGTCGAGGTGTTCGTGAACACGCGTATCGCTCGATCGCCGCTTTTCTCGCTGCTCGATGACGAGGATGCCGTCGAGGCCATCGCGCGACAGGCGGGCAGCGCCGCCGTGCTCAGCGGCGACGGCGAGCTCAACGGGCATATGAGACGCATCGCCGCCCTCGTCGAAGCACCCGACAGGGCTCTGGCCACCTACGAGGTTCTCGGCTTGCTGCTTGCCCTCCAACGTCGCGACCTCTCCTGCGCCAGACCCCGCTTCATCCTCACACGCACCCAGATGCGCATCGTTGCCGCCGTGCACGACGCGCTCGAGGGCTCTCTCGACTGCGCCCACGACGCCCGCGTGCTAGCGTCGGCGTTCGGTGTGAGCGCGGCGACACTCAACCAGTACTTCTCGCGGGCATACGGGAGCACCGTCGCGGGGTACCTCCGCAAGCGGCGCATGGAGGTCGCCGCCGCCCTGCTTGCCAGGGGAGCGCGCGTCGCCGAAGCCGCCGTGCGCGTCGGCTACGCGAACCCGAGCAAGTTCTCCTCCGCGTTCAAGAGGGAATACGGAACCGCACCGAGCGAGTGGAGGCGGCGTCGATTCGGCGAGAGGGAGGGCGTTCACGAAGTCAAGGGGGAGTTCTAGGAACGCTGACGCGCGGCGGCTTGCCGGCGGCATGGTCACCGAGCCGAATCATTTTTGACCCCGGGATACTCAAGCCCGTTCGGGCAGGGGCCGAACGGGCTTGAGCGACCTTCAATCCCCGTCGGTCAACAAGGCCCTCATCCGCCTCCGTGCGCGCGCGAGGCTGTACTTCACGGCGCGCTCGGAGCACCCCTCGCGTCGGGCGATCTCCCTGACCGGGAGGCGCGCGGCGGCGTGCATGAGTAGGCGGCGAAGCTGGACTTTCGGCAGCCGGGACAGCGCCGCGACGAGCTCGTCCGCCCGGCAGTGCTTCATGAGGGCGAACCCCGGGTCCGACTCCGGCCCGGTTGACGCGGCGGACGGGCCCATGGCGTCGAGGCCGAGCGTGTGCCGGGCCTCCCTGCGCTCGATCCGCCACGCCTCGCGCCGCATGTCCCTGAGGGCGCCGGCGACCTCCGCGTCCACCTCTACGGGGACCGGCGTCCCGCCGGGACCCGCAACGATGACAACGGTGCCACGGGCGCTCCCGGCAACGGGACCGCGCCCGTAAAGCCGCGCTACCCCGTCCCCCTCCCGTCAAGGCGCGCACATGCCCGCAAGAAGGCGGTCCCTCTTGTCGTCCGGCGAAAGGGGCCGTTCTGAAAGCCGCCGTGGGGAGGCGCGCTACCCTATGCGGCGCCGGTCTCCGGGGCCAGGCGCTCGGAGAGCCTGCGGAACGAGTCCTCCGACAGGCAGTGCTCCATGCGGCAGGCCTCCGCCGAGGCGGTCCGGGCGTCGACGCCGGACTCCACGAGCAGCCGCTCGAAGAAGCGGTGGCGCTCGAGCGTCGCCGACGCGGCGCGCTCGCCCTCCTCGGTGAGGAGCACGTCGTGGCCGCACATCCGGACGAGGCCGGCGGCGGCGAGGTTCGAGAGCGCCTTCGTCACGCTCGGCTTGGAGCGTCCGAGGCGCTCGGCGATGTCGACGTTGCGGCACGACCCGCGCTGGCGGCGGATCACGAGGATGGCCTCGAGGTAGTCCTCGGAGGACTTCGTGGTTCCCATGTCTCCAACCCTCCTATGGACAATCTCTATTGGCATGCTGGAACGGCCCCGTGCTTTTTCACCTTGACGCGTCTTCAGATGCGCTCCCTTGGCACGTCGTTGGAGCGCGTTTGTCGGGACGTCAGGCGAGCTGGCGGTCGGCCGCCCACATCGCGGCGTACTTCCCGCCTCGCGCGACGAGCTCCTCGTGCGTTCCCTGCTCGATTACATGCCCGTCGCCGATGACGGCTATGCTGTCGGCGGTTCTCACGATGGGCAGCGTGTGCGCGATCATGATTACCGTCTTGCGGCGTGCGAGCAGGTTCCCGATCGCCCGTTTGACCGCCAGCTCGTTTTCGATGTCGAGCGATGCCGTCGCCTCGTCAAGCAGCACGATGGGGGAATCCCGCAAGATGGCGCGGGCGATGGAAAGCCGCTGCCTCTCGCCTCCCGAGAGGCGCGACCCGTTCTCGCCGATGCGGCTGTCGTAGCCCTCGGGCATCCGCTCGATGAAGCCGTCGGCGTTCGCCAGGCGGCACGCCTCCCTGATCTCCTCACCGCTTGCGCCGGGTTTGGCGTAGCGCACGTTTTCGGAAATCGAGTCGTCGAACAGGAAAACGTCCTGGTCTACGATCGACACGTTCTCGAGCACGCGCTCGGGGGCGTACGCCGCCGTATCCGTGCCTCCGATGAGGACCGATCCCTTGTCGGGCCTGTAATACTGGGCAACGAGCGAGAGCGCGGTCGACTTTCCGCAGCCTGAATCCCCCACGAGCGCCGTAAGCCTGCCGGGGAGACACACGAGATCGAGGCCTCGGAACACGGGATTGTCCCGCTCGTACGCAAAGTCGACGCCAGCAAGCTCGATGCCCGCGTCCCCGACAGGGAACGTGGTGTCTGTACCCTGTTCCTCCTCTTCGGAGGCGACTTCCGCAATGCGGCGCTTCGCAATGGACAGGTTGCGGTAGGCGGTCAAATCGACGAAAAGCGCCGTCGTCATCTTGATGATGAACAAGGGCAGCATGATGATGAGCACGGCGGAGACCACATCGAGCGTTCCCGCGAGCACCGCTTCGCCGCAGACGAGAAACAGTGCGGGCGTCCCCATGCCGATAAGGGCAAACACCACGGCGCCCGGCGTCGTTACCGCCGCTTCGTACCGATAGCTGATGTCGGAGAACGCACGCATGCTCTCGACGATGCGGTCGTTCGCCGTCCCGCCGATGCCGTAGGCGCGCAGCGTCTGCATACCCGTCACGTGTTCGACGATCGCACTCGCGTTCGATACTTGGATGGCGCTTTTGCGCGCACCGAAACGCCTGACCTGGCGCCACGAGTAGGCGAGCCCGGGAATGACCAGGAGGTACATCGCGGCGACGATGATCCCCGCCGGAGCGAAAAGCCAGGTAACGAACGCGATGAGCATGGTCGCCAGAGAGATGTTCTTCGCGATGCTGCCGGTTTTGTGCGTGAGAATCTGCTCGTAATCGTTCACGTTCACCGTGAGCGCGTTCAGGTAATCGCCCGAGCTCCGTTCGGTAAAGCGCGAAAGGGGGATCTTCTTGATCTTCTCGCCGAGATAGACCCTGATGTTTCGGCTTATCTGAGCGCCGCCGATTTGTCCTTGGAGGTAGCCGTACCCGTACACGACGAGACGGACCGCGAACACCGCCGCGACCGCCGCCGTCATGGCGAGAGCCGACGACATCGTGAACGTCCCCTCAAAAACGCCCCGTATCACGAGGTAGATGAGGGCGAAGTTGCACCCATCGAGCACTCCGTCCGCCACCATGCAGGCAACGTGAATGGAAAAACGCCTGTTCTTCGCGAAGATGCGCGCGGAATCCCGCCGCGACGCCGTATTCTGACCCGTCACCGCTACGCCCCTTTCCTCGAGCCTGCCCCGGCGCCTTCTGCGGAGCTCCTCGTCGAGCCCGCTTCCCCGCCGCCCGAGCTGTCGTCCTCCGAAGCGTCCGCCCATCCGAAGCTGACGCTTCGCGCTTCGTCGTAGTCGCACCATGCCCGCGCGTAATACGGGCACGACGCGAGAACCCGTTCATGCGTGCCGACCGCCGTCACGGACCCGTCTTCGACGACGGCGACCCAGTCGCATCCGCGGACCACGCCGAGGCGGTGCGCGATGATGATCACTGTCTTCCCCTCGCACAGGTTCCCGATCGCCGTATCGATCTGGAGCTGGTTTTCCGGATCGGCGGCGCTCGTCGCCTCGTCGAGGATAAGGATGGGCGCGTCCTTCAGGATGGCGCGCGCGATAGCGATACGCTGGCGCTGCCCTCCCGACACCCTGTCGCCAAGGCTTCCCATCTCGGTGTCGTAGCCTTCCGGCAACGTCATGATGAAATCGTCGATGCAGGCAAGCCGCGCGGCCCGGCGCACGTCCTCGATCGAGGCGTCGAGGCCCATCCGGATGTTCTCCAAGATGCTGCCGCTCGTGAGGAACGTCTTCTGGAAGACGACGGCGACATGCGCCAAAAGGTCGTCGTAATCGATCGACCGCACATCCTGCCCACCGATGAGCACTTCGCCGGAATCGGGATCGTAGAAGCGGCTGATGAGCTCGACCAGGGTCGTCTTCCCCGCACCGGACGGCCCGACGATCGCAAGTCGCTCTCCCTGGGCGATGCGCAGCGATACCCCGCGCACCACCTCGCGAGAGGCGTCGTAGGAGAACCGCACGTCGCGAAGCTCGATGTCGGATCGTTCGGGAAACGGCGATCCGCCTCCGAACACCGGCATGTCCAGCAGCTCCTGGACGCGCGTCGCGCCGCTTGCGACCTCGGCGAGCTTGGATCCCACCTCCTGCAGCAGGCGAATCTCCACGAGGTAGAGCGAACCGACGAACGCGAACAGCAGGTAGGTGCTCCCCGAGATGGCGGCCGTCGTGAACATGAGCCCGCCGAGGGGAACCATGATGAGCAGCCCGCATTCGATTACGACCAGGTACGCCGCATAGGCTGGTGCGGTCTTGCGGGATATCTCGCACCATACGTCGTACTCTCCGTCGACGCTGTCCCGGAAGCGCTTGAAGGAGGCGGTTCCCATGTTGAGCGCCTTGATGACCCTCATTCCTGAGACGTACTCGACCATGACGGAGTTCATATGCGAAAGCGCCTCGGCAGCCCGGGGCATGACCTCTCCCATCACCTTGAAGCACGCCCCCATAAGCGCTACGGCAGCGGCAAAGGGGATGAGCGTCGCGAGCGCGAGCGGTGCGTTCGTCGAGCACAGGAAGGCGAACGCCGCGACGGGCCCCGCAAGATACATAAACGCTTCGGGAATGTTGTGGGCCAAGAACAGCTCGAGGCGCTCGACGTCGTCGAGCAGCACCGTCTTGATCTGCCCGACCGACCGCTCTCCCAGGGAGCCAAGCGGCGCGTGCGCCAGATGGTCGACGACCCGGCACCTCACGTCGAAAAGCGTCCGATAGGCGCCCTTGTGCGACAACAGGCTCGAGGCGGCGAAGCATGCGTACTGCACGACGAATCCAATCGCCACTACGACGGCGCACCGCGCGAGCAGCCCCTCGGTCAGGGTCCCCGCATACGCCGCCCGCATGATCTCGAAAACGCCCCAGTACGGAACCATGGTCATAAGGCCCGATGCCGTCGCCGTGATCATCGACGCGACCAGAAACTTCCGATTGGCGCCCGCCCATGCGAGCACGAGCGAGAACGCCCCGCCCGCCTTCTTCTCCTTTGCCATACCGCCTCCTTGTTCGCATGTCTGCACTTGTTCGTCTCTGTGACGAACGGACGTATTCGATCACGTAGTTTCAAGACGAGGATAACTATTCCGCTTTCTAGCGGCGCTTACGAGGCGTGCATTCGTCTTCTTGGCGCAAGGTTACGTCCAATCATCGCACTGGCTATCGACGAATAACGCACGGCGTATCGCGCCGACACCCCCCGCGACGTCGTAGCTGCCCGCAACCACGCCTTCGGAGAGCTCCACGGCGCGATCGCAAGCGCACGCAATGAACTCAAGATCGTGCGTCACCACGAGAACGACTCGCCCCTCGTCGGCAAGGCGGCGGATAAGGCTTGCCACCCGCCTCATGCTCTCAAGATCGAGCCCGCTCGTCGGCTCGTCGAACACGAGCACGTCTTTCCCGGCGGCGACGCACGACGCAACCGCAAGGCGCTGTTTCTGGCCGCCCGAAAGCGTTGCCGGATGGCGCCCGGAAACGTCACGCAGGCCAAGCGACGATAGGATGCCCTCCACGTCGACCGACCGCGCGCGGTCCTTCGGCAAGCCGAAGACGACCTCCGATGCGGCGCTTTCGGCAAAGAGCTGGTAGTTCACATCTTGGAACACCATCGACGACCGCGCGAGCCGCTCCCGTTCGTTCACCTCTTTGCCGAAAAGCCGAAACGCCCCTGATCCTTTCGCCAGGCCGCATATCGCGCGCGAGAGGGTCGATTTGCCGGCGCCGTTTCTCCCCACAAGGGCGACGACCTCTCCCGCTCGCACCGAAAGGTCCACACCGCGAAGCACCTCGTGCTTTCGGTACCCCGCCCTCGCGTCGCGAACATCGAGCCCCGTTTCCGCCTGAAAGACTTCGCCCGCCCCGGTCCGCCCATCAGCCCGCGGCGCCGACTCCGAACGCGTTTGGGAATCGGCCGTCACGCGAGCCGATGCCGCGACGTCGTTCAGGCTTCGGACGCGCAGCCCGAGCTCGCGGACTTCTCGCGCGGAGAGCGATGCGAACTCCTGCGCGGAAAGCCTCTTCGTAACGCGGCCGTCGCCCATGACCACAATCTCGTCGGCGATCCCTGCAAGCCACCAGAGGCGATGCTCGGCGACGAGCACGGACGCTCCGGCGGCTTTGGCGGTCGCCACGTACGAGCGCAGGTCCATGATCGCCTGCATGTCGAGATTGCTCGTCGGCTCGTCGAGCACGAGGTTCGTCGGCCGCGCCGCCCAGGCGCTCGCGAACGCGATCCGCTGCTTCTCACCGCCCGAAAGCGAGAAAATGCTCCTGTCGGCGAGGTGCTGGATGCCCAGCTCGCTGACGGTCTCCGCCACGCGTTTGCGGATTTCCTCTTCCGGCGTCGAGCGGCTTTCCAAAGCGAAGGCCATCTCGCCGGTCGAGTCCACGTTGAAAAACTGCGTGCGCGGATTCTGGAACACGCTCCCGACGCAGAGCGCGACCTCCCAGCTCTGCATCTGAGCGCAATCGCGCCCGTCGATCGTCACGCGCCCGGAAAGCGCGCCGGGAAAGAACGTCGGCGCGAGCCCGTTCGCCAGCCGCGTCACCGTCGTCTTGCCACACCCCGACGGTCCGCACACCAGCACGCACGAGCCCTGCGGAACCGCAAGGTCGAGCCGCGACACGCCTGCGGCCCGCCCCGGCGCGGACTGCTCGTAGGTAAACGTCACGTCGCAAAGCTCTATCATGCTGGGCCCCTTAGTACGATCGCCGTCGCGAGGACGGCCGCGGCAACGACGGCAACCGCCGCGTCCGCTATGCCGAACTCGATATGCAGGTAACACGTGCGCGGCGCCGGGTTCTCGATTCCTCGCGCCACGCTCGCGCACGAAAGCTCGTCGGCAACGTTGAGCGCGCTCATCATGAGCGGGACGTACAGGCACTCGACCGTGAGGCCCGGCCTGCGCAGCAAGCCGCCGAGGGTGGGGCTCACCCCGCGCATGCGCATGGCGTCTTTGATGTAGCCCCAATCCTCGCGAATAGCGGGAACGTAGCGCATCATCACCGCGAACGGAATCGTCACCTCGCGCGGGCAGCGCATCTTCGAAAACGCGCTCATGAACTCGTTGACCTGCGTGGTCGAAACGATGATGGCCGCCAGCAGCCCGCAGGGAAACACTTTGCGGACGAGCAGGAAGAACGAATTGAAAAGCGTGCTGAAGATGCCGAGGTTCACCTGGGCGAGCGCGATGGCGATTCCCATGGCTGCGCAGTAGAGGGCGAACATCGCGATCGACAGGCGCATTTTGCCGCACAGTGCCCCGAAGACGACGGCGAGCGCCATCATCCCCGCCTCGAACGGCAAACCCGGGGAAAAGAGCACCGCAAGCGCCCAGACGAACAGCAGGGCGAGCTTCGTTCGCGGGTCAAGGCGCACAGAAAGCGGCCCGCTCACGCCGTCATCCCCGCTTTCTCGAACTGCTTGCGCAGCATCCGCATTCCAACGAGCGCGCAGGCGAGCGTAAGCCCGATCATCGCAGGCAGCACCCAGTCGGCGCCGGTTGCGACCATCGTGTCCATATACGCTTGTTCGGTGCCCTTTTCGGTCAGGTACGCGGAATACCCCGTCGGATCAAGCCAGAGCATAATGTAGGAGCCCATGGGGTTGAGCGAGAAGACGAGGAAGCTCGCGATGTTGAGCGGCTTGCTCCTAAAGCCTCCGGCGCCCGCTATCAGGTCGCCCACTATGCCGAGCACGACGAGGAACACCGACCAGAGCCAGTACATGCCCGTAACGAACATGACGACCGCCTCGACGATGCCAAGGATGATGAGGGGTCCGTGCTTCGGCACACGGGCGACGAGGAGCAGATAGACCGGACCGGTGAGAAGCGCCGCGCCCGCCGGCATGAGAAACGTCAAAACCGGGTTGGGCGCGAACAGCATGCTCCCCACCATCATGAACACGAAGTAGAGCGCGATGCACACGCCCGTGGTCACAAGGTCTCTCGCCCCGAGGCCACGTTTCGCTTTCTGAACGCCGCTTTGCATAGTTCCTCCTAACGAAGATAGATGTAAGTCATAGCTAACTCTATGTAGGAGAAGGTTATTGGGAAGAGTCACGCTCCCTGAGGCGTCCAATCGTCGTACTTTCGCGTCCGATCGTAGCGTGATCGGCCTTATCGTCTGCTCCCGGGCCGGCGTCCCCCTGATATCATATTTGTTAACCATGTCTTACTGAAACGAAAGGACCGGTCCAATGGAGGACGGCGGCATCCACGCCTCGACGATAGAGCAGTCGGGATTCGAAGAAACGCCTTGCCCCGCAGGGTTCGGTCCGCTGTGGAAGTCGTACGCCTCTTCGGGCGGATTCGCCCATGGGTATTACCATCTTTGCGCGCCGAGCGACCGATGGAACATCGCCATCCACGACTTCACGCTCGAGAAAGACGCGCTGCTCGAGTTCAGGCTGCCGGAGTACCTTTCAATCACTTGGTACGAATCCATTTCGGGTGAGGAGCTCACGCCGTATCGGAAACTGCGCTCAAAAGCACTTTGGGGGTTCTGCAGTGACAAAAGAGGCTGGCGCGGACTCGTCCACGGCGGCGTTCCCGTCCGCGCCATAGGAATCGAGGTCACGCCCCGCATGTCGGCCGAATACCTGGAGTCTGAATACGAAGGGCAGTTCGAAAACGTGCGCGACGCGTTTCTCTCCGTGAACGACATGCAAGCGTTCCCGGAGATGAGGGCCCTGCTTGCAAGCCTCTACCCGCATCCGGGCGACGAAAGCAAGAGCCAGCTGTTCTACGAAGGGAAGGTCCTCGAGGCGCTCGGACTGCTCGTGGAGAGAACCCGCGCTTCCCACCGGGAACCTTTCGCGCGGCTTTCTGAAGAGGACGCCAGACGGATCCGCGCCGTCATCTCCTACATCGACGACCACGCCGCGGGCAATCTGCTTGTGCCCGACCTCGCCCGCGCGGCGTGCATGAGCCCCACCAAGTTCAAGGAGAGCTTCCGGATCGAGACGGGGTCGACCTTCACCGCATACGTGCAGCGACGCCGCGTGAGCATGGCCGAATCGCTCCTGCGGCAGCCCGACCTCACGATCGCCCAGGTTGCTCGGGCGGTCGGCTACACCTGCTCGGGCCGCTTCTCGAAAATCTTTCAGCGCGAAACGGGCATGCTTCCAAGCGAGTACCGAAACACTCTCGCTCATCGGCCGTGAAGAGCGAGGGCGTCGACGGAACGCGCCCGATGGCGCGTTGACGATCCCCTCGCTTCAAATACGACACGGTATCCGTCAAGAAGACAGCGTTTGGCCTGGATCCCGCAGGATGGCACCGCGCCCGAACAGAGCGGCTTCGTCGCAGCATTCCGCTGCGGGGTTCATGCCATGACCGCCCTCGAGCGCTGCGGCTCCATTTTTCGTCGAGCCTCAAGCGAAGAACAGAGGATGCGCACGCCGGCGATGAAGGCGATGTGCTTCGCGACGAAGGAACTCTCCCCCTTGACAGGACTCCACGACCTGTTAGCGTCCAACTCGTAGGACCACGTTGGACGGAGGCGCCATGCCCGCAGCCATACCGCCGCAGCCGCTCGACCCGACCGAGGAGGCCCTCCTCGAGGCAGGGCTCGCCCTCATCCAGGAGAAGGGCGTGCGGAAGATGACCGTCGAGGAGGCGGTGCGGCGGGTCGGCGTCGGGAAGCGGGCGCTCTACCGCCTCTACCCGACCAAGGAAGCGTTCGCGCTCGCCTGCATAACGCACGGCAAGGCCGCAATGTGGCGGGCCATCGACGGCCTCGCCCGCGAGCGGGGCGGGCTAGGCCGAGGCGAGGTCGCCGAGCTCCTCGAGCGCTTCTCCTTCGACGGCGGTGAGAGCGTCCTCGGCGAGGTCTCCCCGGAGGACATGGCGTGGCTCGCCGGGAAGCTGCCCGGGAAGTCCGTGCTCAACCCCGCGATTGACGAGGCGGTATTCGCGGCGATAGCTTCACGCATGAAGGGAATACGCGAGGGCGTCGATCCCCACGTCGCCGCAAACATGATGAAGATGATGGCGCTCGCCTGGGAAAACCGGGCGCGCTTGCACGCGGACGCCCTCGGGGAGAACCTTGCGCTCATGCGCGAACAGCTCCTCGACTATCTGTGCGGAAGGGAGTAATCGATGTCACCCATCCTCTTTACCGCGGAGGCTGCGACGGCCTGCCTGCTCTTCTCCGCCGTCGTGTGGGCGTCGCTCAAACGCGACCCCATGCTCTGGTACCAAGACTTTCCGGCCGCGGTTCGCGAGCGACTGAAGATGCTCCCCGAATATTCTGGCAGAATTCCCAAGCTCAAGCGCACCGTCGCTAGAAAAATCGTCGTCGCGCTCGTGCTCGCAGCCCTGCTGGCCGGCGTGGCCCTGGCGTCGGGTGCGCGAGACTTCACCGGCGCATTCGGATGGTGCTTCGCGCTGTGGACCGTCGTCAACCTCTGGGACGCTCTCGTGCTCGACACACTCTGGTTCAGCTGGGGGCGCGGGGTCAGAATCCCCGGGACCGAGGACCTGGAGGACGCCTACCTCGACGTCCGTCCGCACTGGATTGCATTCCTTGCGGGCGAGGCGATCGGGCTCGCCGTGTCCGTCGCGTCGGCCGCCACGGTGGCCGTCCTCCCGCTCTGAGGCGGGCGTTCGGGGCCAACCGACAATCCCCACAGCGCCCGTTCGCCAAAGAAAAAGCGGGCGCCGAGAGACGGCGCCCGCAAGGCCGTGCCCTTGGCGCGGACCGCCTAGTACAGCGGCGTCCCGTACCCGAGTATCGACGCGCTGCCGACGCGATAGCTCCTCCTCGCGCAGGAGTCGCTCGTGTTGTCCTCGATGGTGTGGACGGTCGAGCCGTCGCAGGACTCCACGATGCCCACGTGGTCGGCGCCGCCGCCCCCTCCCCAGTCGAAGAACACGATGCCGCCCGGCCGCGGCTCGTACCCCCGGTCGCTCCACAGCCCCGCGGACTCGAACCACTGGACCCCCGCCGAGCAGGCGGCGAACTTCGGGACCGCACCGGCCTCGATGTAGCCGCACTCGTTGGCGCACCAGCTCACGAAGCACGCGCACCACTCGACGCGGCCGGAGAACCCGTACCACGACCAGTAGGGCTGCCCGCCGACGTTGCCGATCTGCGAGGCGGCCACCTCGACGATGTCCCCGCTGCCGCCGGTCACCCCGTAGAGGACCGACTGCCACATCGCGGCATGGCGGTCGTCGAGCAGCTGCGCGAGCATGTCCGCCTGCTCCGCCGTGAAGCCGTAGGACGACGCCGCCTCGTCCGGGGACCTCGCGGAGAGCGTGACCACGAGCACGCGCCTGGCGACGGTCTCCGTTCCCTCAGCGACGGTGCCGTCCTCCCGCTCGACCTCGACGATCTCCTCGACCTGCCGCTCCTGCACCTCGAAGTCGATGGCGTTCATGTCCCAGAAGACCTCCTCGAGGGAGGCGAGGCGGCGCTCGTCGAGCGTGAGCACGTCCGCCGGGTCGTCCGGGTCCGCCGCGGTCCTCACCGACCACACCGCGATCACCTCGCGCCAGGGGACCCTCGACCCCGCGAGGCTCAGCTCGTCGTGTGATTCACGACCTGTCCTTCGTCGACGTCGCCAACCACGGCAAGGGCATCGGCTCCGCGGCATGGAGGGCGCTACCCGCAGACGCGGGTCTGACGGCTGGTGACGCCGTACTTCGAGAAGCGCAACATCCACTTCTACGTCAACAAGTGCGGGTTCAAGATCGTCGCGTTCTACAACGAGCGCAACCCCGACCCCCATCTGCCGCCCGGAAACCCGGACCGCGACGCCCCCGTCGGCCCGCAGCAAGCCGCCTTCCCCGGCGAGGACCTTCTGTTCGAGAAGGCCATGCGCTAGGCGGAGGCGCCGCAGGCGACGAGCTGGCAGGTTCGCGCAGTCTGGGCGCCGAGCGCGTGGCGCCATATGTGCGCGCCGCCACGTGTGGAAAAGGGACCGCCCCTTTTCCACAACGGCCTACCGCCCGATCTCCTCCAGCAGCTGCGCCACGCCCTTCTTGCCAAAGGTCACGTGCTCGCGACCGTCCGCATGGCGGATGACCACGCACGGCACGCTCATGGCGCGGTAGCGGTCGCGCAGCGCGCCGAAGTGCGCCACGTCGTAGGCCTCCGCCGTCACGCGCGGGCTGAGCGCGGCGATGCGCTGCGCGGCCACCACGGTGTCCGGGCACATCGTGCACGAGAGCGAGACGAGCAGCGTGATCTGCAGGTCCTCGGCGATTCCTTCCGCCGCGGCGCGGTCCGCGTCCGCGATGGGCTGCCCGGGGCCGGCCGCGTTGTAGAGCCCGAGCACGAAGCTCGTGAACTCGTGGCCGCCCGGCACGCCGTGGAAGGCAAGGCCCGTCCACGCGCCGTCCTCGCGGCACACGCGCACGCAGGGCAGCTCCTCGACGGGCAGCTCGCCCGCAGGCATGACCTCCACGGAGAGCCTGTCCGTGAGCGCGGCCAGCTCCTCCATGTAGGCCCGAAGCTCGGCCGAGACCGGACCATCGTCGAGGTGCAGCTGCAGGACGAGCGGGCGCTCCATGCGCGAGAAGACCGCGTCGAGCTGCGCCCTCATCTCCGGCGTGAGGAGCGACCCGTCGTCCTGGGCGGCCGGGCGCTCCCCCTTCGGCTCCTCGGAGGCACGCGGGCGCGACACCGGCGCCTGGGGCACGAGGCCCGTGCGCTCCTGCGCGGCCTTGAGGTAGCGCTCCATGTCCGTCGCGGTCTGGGCGGCCTGGCCCACGGCCGTCGCCACCTGGCGCAGCGTCTTCACGCAGACGTCCCCCGCGGCAAAGAGGCCGTCCGCCGAGGTCATCTGGCGCTCGTCGGTGAGGACGTACCCGCGCTCGTCAAGCTCGGCTATCCCGCGCACGAGCCCCGTCGCCGGCGCGTAGCCCACAAAGACGAAGATGCCGAGGGTCTCGCCCGCCGGAGCCTCGTAGCTGGTCTCCTCGCCGGTGCGCGTGTTGCGGTAGCGCAGGTGCCGAAGCCCGACCTCGTCGCCGCCCGCCTCCACGAGCTCGGTGTTGTAGAGCACGTCGATCTTGGGGTGGCTCTTCGCGGGCTCGGCCGCGGCGGGCGCGCAGGTGAAGTCGTCCTCGCGCACGAGCACGGTCACGCGGCTCGCATACTTGGTGAGAAAGACGCTCTCCTCGGCCGCGGCGAAGCCGCCGCCCACCACAAAGACCCGCTTTCCCGTGAAGAACTCTCCGTCGCAGGTGGCGCAGTACGCCACGCCGCGCCCGCGGAACTCCTCCTCACCGGCAAACCCCAGGCGGCGCGGGCTCGCCCCGGTGGCAAGAAGGACCGCGAGGCAGGAGAGCTCCCCGCGCGAGGTGCTCACGCGCTTGACGTCGCCCGCCAGGTCGAGCCCCGTCGCCTCGGCGAGCAGGAACTCCGCGCCGAACGACTCGGCCTGCCGCCTCATGGTCTCGGTGAGCTCGGCGCCGCTCGCAGAGAGGACGCCGGGGTAGTTCACCACCTCGCTCGTGATGGTGATCTGTCCGCCGAACGTCTCGCGCTCGACCACGAGCACGCGGTAGCGCGCCCGCGCGAGGTAGAGGGCCGCCGTGAGGCCGGCCGGGCCGCCGCCGATGATGACGGCGTCGTAGAGGCTCGCGGGGTCGGGCGGGGCGCCAGCGTTCTTCTCGTCAAGGTTCTTCTCGCTCATCGCGTGCTCCTTCTTGCAGCGGGGCCGCGGCCGGATGCCCGGTCGCGGCCCGTCCGAGTCGGTCTGCGGGTCGCGCGGCCCTACAGCTGGCCCACCAGGTCGAGGCTGGGCCTGAGCGTCTCCGCGCCCGGCTGCCACTTGGCGGGGCAGACCTGGTCGCCGTGCTCGGCCACGAACTTCGCGGCCCGCACCAGGCGCAGCAGCTCCCCTGCGTTGCGGCCGATGCCGCCGGCCGTGACCTCGTAGACCTGGACGCGCCCCTCGGGGTCCACGATGAAGGCGCCGCGCTCGGCGAGGCCGTCGTCCTCGATCAGGACCTCGAAGTCGCGCGCGAGGACGTGCGCCGGGTCCGCCAGCATGGGGTAGGTGACCTTGCCCACGCGCTCGGACTCGTCGTGCCACGCCTTGTGCACGAAGTGGGTGTCGCAGCTCACGGAGTAGACCTCGCAGCCCTCGGCCTTGAAGGCGTCGTAGTTCTCTGCCAGCTCCTCGAGCTCGGTGGGGCAGACAAAGGTAAAGTCGGCGGGATAGAAGAAGAACAGGCTCCAGTGCCCGAGGGCGTCCGCCTTGGAGACGGTGTGGAAGCCGCCGTTCTGATAGGCCTGGACGGTGAAGTCGGAGATCTCCTTGTTGATGAGGGACATGCTTGGCTCCTTTGGTTGAGGGTTGCCCCGGCGGGGCTTAGTCATGTGATACCCCGGCGGAACCATTTCTGACACAAGAGTTTGCATTAGCTTACTTTTGTGACAGAGCTCACCGCTTCTCCACACTCTTGCGGCGACACGCGCCGACTACCCCGCCATGTGGCGGCCGGCGGACTCGGCGGCGGCCGTCAGCGCGACGGAGCCGGTCGGGTATGAATTGAACGGAGTCTGAACGATATTCAGCTCTCATCGGTCAATAAGGCTCTCATTTGCCGCCTGGCCCTCGCAAGGCTGTACTTGATTGCCCGTTCGGAGCACCTTTCACGCGCGGCTATTTCCTTCACGGGAACCTGGGCGACGGCGTGCATGAGCAGCCTTCGGAGCTGGACCGGGGACAGCAGCGTCAAGGTCTTGAGCAGCCCGTTGCTGTCACACCGACGCATCAGCACCGCCTCGGGGCTCATCCTCTCGTCGGCAACCGCGGTGCACGGGAGCATCGCGTCCAAGCTGAGCGTGTGCCGGGCCTCCCTGCGCTCGATCCGCCACGCCTCGCGCTGCATGTCCCTGAGGGCGTCGGCGACCGCCGCGCCCACCTCTACGGGGACCGGCGTCCCGCCGGGGCCCGCAACGATGACAACGGTGCCACGGGCGCTCCCGGCAGCGGCGCCGCGCCCGTGAAGCCGCGCTACCCCGTCCCCCTCCCGTCGAGGCGCGCCCATGCCCGCAAGAAGGCGGCCCCTCTTGTCGTCCGGCGATAGGGGCCGCTCTGAAAGCCGCCGTGGGGAGGCGCGCTACCCTATGCGGCGCCGGTCTCCGGGGCCAGGCGCTCGGAGAGCCTGCGGAACGAGTCCTCCGACAGGCAGTGCTCCATGCGGCAGGCCTCCGCCGAGGCGGTCCGGGCGTCGACGCCGGACTCCACGAGCAGCCGCTCGAAGAAGCGGTGGCGCTCGAGCGTCGCCGACGCGGCGCGCTCGCCCTCCTCGGTGAGGAGCACGTCGCGCCCGCGCATCCGGACGAGGCCGGCGGCGGCGAGGTTCGGGAGCGCCTTCGTCACGCTCGGCTTGGAGCGCCCGAGGCGCCCGGCGATGTCCACGTTTCTGCACGACCCGCGCAGGCGGCGGATCACCAGGATGGCCTCGAGGTAGTCTTCTCCCGACTCATGAAGCATCGGTCAGCTCCTCATGGAGATCGCCGGCAGGCGCCCCGCCTATGCGCCAGCCCTCCGCGCGGCTGCGAATCTCGACGAAGCGGCGATACGTCCCTTCCTGACCGAGTAGCTCCTCGTGCGTGCCGCGCTGCACGATCCTGCCGCCCTCGACGACGAGGATCTGGTCGGCGCTCTCTATGGTTGCGAGGCGGTGGGCAATGACGACCACTGTCTTCCCCCGCGTGAGCTCGGAAAGCGCTCCCTGTATGAGGGACTCGTTCTCTGGGTCGATGCTCGCCGTCGCCTCGTCGAGGATGACGATCGGGGCGTCCTTGAGCAGCGCCCTGGCGATGGAGATGCGCTGCTTTTGGCCACCGGAGAGGGCGCTTCCGGCCTCGCCCACCAAGGTTTCGTAGCCATCCGGAAGCTCGCGGACGAACTCGTCGACCCGCGCCCTGCGCGCCGCCTCGACGACCTCTTCGCGCGTGGCGCCCGGGCGCCCGAAGCGAATGTTGTTCTCGATGGTGTCGTTGAACAGGTAGACGTTCTGGAACACCGCCGAGAAGTTCCTCAGAAGGCTGTCGCAGGTCAGCTCTCGCACGTCATGCCCCCCGACGAGGACCGAGCCCTCGTCGACATCCCAGAAGCGCATCATGAGGTTGGCGATCGTCGTCTTGCCCGATCCGCTCGGGCCCACGATGGCGCACGTCGTCTTCTCCGGAATGTCGCACGACACGTCCGACAGCACCTTCGCGCCCGATTCGCGACCGTACGAGAACGAGACGCCTCGCAGCTCGATACCGTGCTCAGCAAGGGGGACGTCTCGGCCGTCGGAATCGATGTAGGGGGCGTTCTCTATGGCGTCGATACGGTTCATGATGTCATCGAGATCGCCGAGCATGTGGGCGGAATCGTTCACGCGCTCGACGCCGGAGAACACGGTGAACGAGAACGCGCAGAGGGCAAGGAGCATCCAGAGCTCGATGCCGCCGTTCGCATATCCCCACACGGCAGACGCCACGACGCCGACGCTCGCCAACTTGAACGCAATGAGGTGGACGAGATTGCGAGGCGTGAAGCCGAACTCGATCGCGATGCGTGCCTCCTTCAGCCTCCTTATCGTTGCCAGGATGGGTCGCATCGCGGCCCCTCCATGGCCGTACGACTTCGCCGTTCCGAGCCCCCGGGCGTACTCGACGATATCCCCAGCGAGCTGTTCGGTCTCCGTATGCGCCCTCGGCGTCAGGCGCTTCGAGACCCTATTCACCGCCGTGAGCGCGAGGCAGGATACAACGGTGCCGGCGAGGGCGGCAAATCCGGCCATCGGCTCGAGGATGAAGAGGAACGCCACAACTGCGGCAAGGTTTACGTAGCCGTTAATCACTGCGTCGACCATCTTCATGCCCTGAAGCTCCAAGATGCCCAGTTCCGTGGTCGCCGTCGCCAGTATGTCGCCCGTCTTGACCTCGTCGAAATAGCCGAGTGGGACGCGCTTCAAGACGTTGCCAATCTTGATGCGATCCTCAGGCGCCACCTCGTATCCGATTGACTCCTGCAACCGGTTCTTCCCGTATGTCAGGATGAAGCGCAAGCCTATGCAGGCGATGAGCGCCAGAAGCGACCACCAGACCCACGACGGGTCGAGCTCCTGGGTGCCGCGCGCATCCTCCGCGACGCAGGCGAGCAGCCAGGCCGCGAGCATCACGGGCGCGGCCGTTGCCCACGTCATGAAGAACGAGCAGACGCAGCCAAGGATGAGTCTTTTCTTGTGAGGGCCGGTCCAGCGGACGATTCTCATGAGAGCCTTGATCATCGGGAGCCCCCTTTCTGGTCATTCGATCCAGCCGCCCAGTCCCTCGCTCCGATGTGCGCCCTCCACATGCGCTCGTAGAGCGGGCATTTTGCGAGAAGGTCGTCATGGGTCCCTTGGTCGACGATCGAGCCCTTGTCGATAACGATGATGTTGTCCGCAGCCGTGATCGTCGAGAGCCGATGGGCTATGACCACAAGCGTCTTTCCGGCCGAGAGCTTCGCGATAGAGCGCTGGATCTTGTCCTCGTTCTCCGGATCGGTGAACGCGGTGGCCTCGTCGAGGAGGACGATCGGCGCGTCTTTGAGGATCGCGCGGGCTATCGAGATGCGCTGGCGCTCCCCGCCGGAAAGGGCGCCGCCGGCCGCACCGGCTTGTGTGTCATAGCCTTGCGGGAGCTTCGACACGAACTCGTCGCAGCAAGCGGCCCTGGCGGCCTCGGCGATCTCCTCGTCCGTCGCCTGCGGCCGGCCGAGACGGATGTTCTCCCGGATCGTGGCATCGAAGAGGTAGTTGTCCTGGGCGACGAAGCTCACGAGTTCGGACAGCTGGTCGAGGGGCATCTCGCGGACGTCCACGCCCCCCACGGAGACCGATCCGCCGCACACGTCCCAATGGCGCGCGACAAGACGGGCGATGGTCGACTTGCCCGAGCCAGAAGGGCCCACCAGAGCGGTGAACGAGCCCTGCGGAATCGCGAGGGACACCCCATGGAGAACATCGTCGCCCTCGTCGTAGGCAAACCTCACATCTTTCATCTCGATCGACGCGTCGAGCGGCAGCGCCCGCTCGGCGGGATCGGAGAGCTCGGGCAGGTCGAGGAACTCTCTCGTGTCCGCGACGGCATACTCCATGGACTTCATCTCGTTGACGAACGAGGTGAACCTCATGATCGGGTCAACGACGGCAAGCGCCAAAATCACGCACATCGCGAATTGCGACGGGCCGAGCGCTCCCGCGAAGTACATCCAAAGACCGACGGGCAGCACGCCCAGGAGCGTCGTCGGCATGATGCTTGCCATGAGGTTCATGCCGACCCACGTCGAGCGGAACCATTCCATCGTGTAGTCCTTGAAGCTTCGCACCGCATCCGCGTACTTCCGATACGAGTCGCTCGCCTGGTTGAACGCCTTGACTACCTGGATGCCCTCGATGTACTCGACGATCACGCTGTTCACGTGGTTGCTCTCGGCCATGTACGCCGCGTACCTGGCGTTGAACTCCTTCAGGCTCGACGCGAATATGCCAAGCCCTATGGGCACGGACACGAGGCAGGCAGCCGCCATGCGCCAGTCGATGGCCACGAGCCACGCCGCGAGCCCCAGGGCGAGGAGCGTCGACCCGGAAAGCTCGGGAATCATATGGGCGAGCGGGACCTCGATCCCCTCGATCCTGTCGAGGAAGACGTTCTTTATCTGACCGATGCTTTTTTCCTGCACGGTGCCGAGCGACGCCCTCATCAGCTTTTCGATGAAGTCCCGGCGTAGCGTCTCAAGGATGGTGTAGGCGGAGACGTGGGACAGGAGCGTCGAAATGCCGAAGAGCGCCTTGCTTGCGACATACGATCCCGCGGCCAGGCAGAGCCAGGGGGCTGTGATCTCGAACGTGAGCCGCCCCTCCATGGCCGCCTCTACGATGCGGAACACCGCATAGAAGGGAACGAATCCCGTCCCGACGCTCGCTATCGACGCGGCGAGCGATAGCGCCATCTTTCCTTTGCATCTCCCGGAGTACGAGAGGAGCGTCCCCAGCCAGGAACGCCCCCCTTCGCCCCTGTGCCTGCCAGTTCCAGCCATAGCATCACATCCCCGTCCTGCCCGTATGACCAGGCAATAGAAGTTAACTAAGGCTTATTATTAGGCAGAGCGGGAGGGGGTTCAGCTCCATCTGGGCGACGCTCGCCCAGATGGTCGGAAACGGCGGCGCCTACCGCAATGAGCGGCGATAGCCGGCGGGAGAGACGCCCCACGCTGACTTGAAGGCGGCGGAGAACTTGGACGGGCTGTCGTAGCCTACCGCGGCCCCGATGTCTGCCACCTTCATCTCGGACTCCCTGAGGAGCTGGGCCGCGAGATCCATCTTGAGGCGCCGAAAGTACGCGGCGGGAGAGGACCCGTACACACCCTTGAAGCACGCCTTGAACGTCGTGAGCGGCATGTGCGCGAGGCTTGCCGCCTCCTCGACGGTCACCGTCGAGGAGAGGTCGCGCGCGATGCTGTCCCTCACTTGCTTGACCCGAGCAACCTGCGATTTCGGGAAGTACGCCATGCCGTTTGCCGGGAGCGGGTCGAGCACGCGGAGCAGCAGCAGGAGCTCGAGCGCCTTGATCTGGCAGTAGCTTTTCCGGATTCTTTCCGGGGCCGCGCCGAGCTCCGAGAATATGTGCGCGGCTCCTTCGCAGCGGTGGAGCAGGAACGGGGTCCCGTCGAGGCAGTATCTGTGACGAAGCCCGCGCAGGTCGACGGGAAACCCCTCGAACGCCCGGAGGATCGACCTCTGGGCGCGCTCGACCTCGTAGGTGACCGTGACGCCTCGGTATCTTCCCGTGGGAAGCAGGAACTCCCCGGAATGGTTCGACCTGTCGTCGACCTTGATGTCCCCGGCTGCGACGTAGGCGCACGACCCGCCCGCCATGGGCTGCTCGAGGCGCCCCTCCTCGCACCAGTCGACGCAAAGGACCTCTGCCGAGGTGGAGAACCCTGAGACGCAGCGCTCCATATGGAAGTCGTTGAACGAGATCATTATCCCGGGAAGCGGCTCGACGAGCGACATCGAGCCGGCACCCGACTCGGTCTCGATCTCGAGCAGGCCCGAGTCCCCGTTGATGTCGATCCGAACCTCGCCCTCGATGGCGCGCTCCGGCGCATCCCCGAGCACCCTCGCAGGCAGCAGCCCCCTGCTAGAAAAAATGTCCGACGGAATGTCCACGATCCACCTCCTCACACCATCCTACCCGGCGCGCGCGAGCACGAGCGCGCTGTCGCAGCAGCGGTTCAGGAATTCTCGGTCGTGGGTGACGAGGACTACGGTCGCCCCCTTGGCCGACAGGTCGCGGACCAGCTTCGCTACCTGTTTCATGTGGTCGAGGTCGAGCCCGCTCGTTGGCTCGTCCAAAAGAATCAGCCTTCTCTCAGAAAGGAGCGCACACGCCACGGCGAGGCGCTGCTTCTGCCCGCCGGACAGGGCCATGGGGTGCACGTCCCGCACACCGAGAAGGTCGAGCGAGGCGAGCACCGCCTCTGCCCTCTCCTTGGCGCCCTTCTCCTCCCTGCCGCCCAGCGAGAGCATGCACTCGTTCCAGACGCTGTCGCTGAAGAGCTGGTTGTTGACGTCCTGCATCACGAGCGAGACGAGACGCCTCCGGGCGCGGCGCACAGCCTCCTTCCCTCCGATGAGGACGCGGCCCGCGTCCCTGCGCTCGAGGCCGGCGATCCCCCGGAGCAGCGTGCTCTTCCCCGTGCCGTTCTCGCCCAGGACGCCCAGCACGCCGCCGGCAGGAACCGTTACGCTCAGCGGGGCGAACACCGCCCCGTCCCCCCGAACCACGGTGTAGTCGTCCAGCGCGAGGCCAACCTCCGTCCGGTTGCCCGCCGCCGCGCGCGGCACGCACACGTCGAGAGCATCACCCGCGCCGACGGCGCGGAGCCCCATTCCTTCCCGCTCCTCCGAGGAGAGCCCCAGGAGCTCTCTCGGGGAGAACTCGCGAATTATGCGGCCGTCCTCTATGAGAAGGGCGCGGTCGATGAGGTCCGAGGCGAAATAGAGCCGGTGCTCGGCGATGATGACGGTCCCGCCCCCCGCGATGACGGAGCGCACCTCGTCATGCAGCCTCTGCACGGCGGCCGTGTCGAGGTTTGCGGTGGGCTCGTCGAGCACGTACACGTCGGGTCTTGCCACGTCGACGGAAGCGAAGACGAGGCTCTGGCGCTCTCCGCCGCTCATCTCGGTGACGTTGCGACCCAACAGCCTGCGGGCGTCCAGAGCTTCCACGGTGGTTCTTATCCGCGCTTCGATCTCCGCCACGGGAACCCCGCGCGACTCGAGCCCGAAGGCGAGCTCGTCGTTGGACGTAAGGTTGAAGAACTGGCTCTTCGGGTTCTGGAACACGCTCCCGACGCGTTCGGCGAGCTCGTACATCTCGCAGCGACCGGGATCGAGCCCGCAGACGGAGACCGAGCCGGTCATCTCGATGCCCGGCTCGAACGACGGGATCAGGCCGTTGATGCATTTCGTGATGGTCGTCTTGCCCGATCCCGAGCGTCCGACGAGCATCAGACATTCGCCCCTTCGGACCTCGAGGTCGATCCCGTCCAGAATCTTCTTGCCCCCTGCCGCCTCGCAGGAGACGTTCTCGAGCCTCACGACGGGCTCGCCGAGCGGTCTTCGGGGCGCATGCGAAACCCTCTCCATCAGACAGCACCTCCCCACAAGGCAACCGCGGCCACCGCCGCCGCTGCCGCCGAGAGGATCGCCCAGTCCGACGCGCGCATGGAAAGCCTCTCCGTGTCCGTGGACGGGGCGGGGTTTTCAATCCCCCGGCACGTCGCGGCGCGAGAGAGCTCCTCGGCCGTGGAGGTCGCTGACATGACGAGGGGCACCGCGAAGCATTCGAGGCGACTTGCCGCCGGGATGTCGCGGAGCGCCATGGCGTCCCGGATGTGAGCCGCCTCCTCCTTAAGCGTTGGGAAGTAGCGCATCGTGACGGTCAGGGGGATGAGGACCGTCTGGGGCACGCGCAGCTTCGCGAGGGCCGAGGCGATGCGGTGGACGGTGTTGTCCCTCACGAGCAGGGTGCCCACCATGAGGCAGAGGTAGATCTTGCGCGCGAACGTGAGGCTGATGGTGAACATCGTCGCCGCCACCCCGCCGACGCCGGGAAGCACGACGTTGAGCACCGCCCACAGCGCGGCATACAGGACCGCGAAGCCTGCCGCCATGCGAACATGGCCGCAGAGCGCCTGCAGGACGGAGGCCGTGAGGACGAGCAGGAGCTCGGATTCGATGGATTTGCCCATGAAGGCCGTTACCGACACGGCGACGAGCACCCCCATGAGCGTGCGCGGGTCTGGATCTATGAGACCCTTCCCCTTGCGAACACCAAGGATGCGACGGGCATCAGTTTCGGACGTCCGCATTACGCCAGGCCAGCTTTCACGAAGTGCTTCCTGAACATCCCGCGGGCGATGTAGGCGCCGATGAGCCCCGCGACGAAAGTCGCTGCGAACATGGCAACGAGCATGCCCGGGTTTGCCGCCGTCTCGAGCGTCGCGAGGTAATCGGCCCCCATGCCCTGCCCGGCGATCTGCGCGACGAACGAGTCGTGGAAGGCCCACAGGGGCAGCGGGCTTCCGCACATGCCGAAACCGAACACGGCGTAGGCGACGGCGTTGCCCGCGAAGCTCTCATAGCGCGTCGCGGCACGGATGATCTCGGCGACGACGCACGAAGCGAGCATGAGGCCGAGAATGAGGGGCGTGAACATCCCGGTGATGAAGTAGATGAGCGAGGGAACCATTCCGATGATGAGGACCGTCCCGAACTTCGGCACCTTCGCGCAGGCGAGCATGAACGGGATTCCGGCGAACAGGGCGTCGATGGCGGGCATGAACACCCAAAGGTAGGGATGCAGGCCGCTGATCAGCATGAAGAGGAAGTTGATGACGAAGTAGAGCGCGGTGAAGATGCCGACGGTGATGAGGTCGCGGCCTTTGAGGCCGCGGGAGGCGGAATGGGTTCCTGACATAGCTCGCTCCTTAGTTAGAGTTGGTTTACTCTTTGCGAGTATGATGCGCTTCTCGGCTACTCTCTAGCCCATTTGGTCTGAAATAGCCCGTTTGGTCAAAAAGATACCTAAGGTTAACTGCGTGCCGTCCGCTAAAGGACGGCACGACCACCATCGGAGAAGCTTGTGACACGCCAATAGCCTGTGCCCATCTGATGGGTGCGGGCTTCTTCCTTGCCCGCCCGAGGGGAAAGGCGGGCTATTCTATGGGTGACGGGAACGATGGCGCGGCCGCGCAGGCGCAGGTCGCGGGCGGGCCGCAGGCGTGTTCAATACAATCGGCCGAAAAAAGCCCCGGCAGCCGCCGGGGCAGGATCCCTAATCCGCGGTGCCCGCCGAGCGGAACTCGGCAAGAAGCGCGCAAAGGTAGCGGCGGGCAGCTTTGGTGGCCGCCTCGTCCGGCATGCCCGGACCCGAGGCGAGGCCCACCGCGCTGTAGGTCATGATCGCGGCGAGCTCATCGGCGTCGGGCGCCGTCGCGCCGCGCGAGGCGGCATCGGCCTCAAGCGCGGCGCGCAGGTGCGGCCGCACCGCCTCGCACATGGCAAGCGAGAGCCGGTCGTGTAGGGCACCGTGCCCTTCGGTATGGAAAAATGCAGCGTAAGGGTAGTCATCGCTCGCACCGAGCTCAAGAGCTTGCTCGATCTTCTCGTCCAACGAGAGATTATTGTCGTCCAGCAACTCGCAGATGCTTTCGGTGCAGCGGCGTGCGTAATCCTCGATGGCCTCGGCGAACATCTTCTCCTTGGAGTCGAAGTAGTGGTAGGCGAGCCCCGGAGCCACACCAGCTGCACGTGCTACAGCGCGCACGGACACGTTGTCGTAACCTTCTTCGGCAAAGAGCTTCATAGCGCACGCGAGGAGCTCGCGCCGGCGTTCCTCGGGGTCCATCACGGTTCTGGTCACGGCGGCCACCTCCTTGGGAGGAATCGTACACCGTGATTGAACATTGGTTAATATCAGTCACCACCAACACTAACGATGACTTACCGTCGCATGCGCGCGAAGAGTCAATGGGATCGGGGCTATTGACCTCTCGGCATCTTTGTAATACAAAAGAGTTAACCATGGTTATCTTTTGAGAATCACGTGGCAATCGTTCGCCAACTCGAAATCTTCCCCGCCAAAATCGACGACATCGTGAACCGCAGCAAGGTGAAGCAACATGAACATGAAGAGGCATATGAGAATGTCCGGCACCATGGCAGGCGTTGTCGGCATCGGGGCAATCGCCTGCGGTGCTTTTGCTCATGCATGCCTCACAGTGAGCGCCGAAACCATTCTCATCTTCGGCGGATTCGCCTTCATTGCGCTCGGTTTCAAATTGATTCGTCTTGGATCAAATTGGCGCGGCGACACGTGCTGCCCCACCAACATACGACCTCGATAGGAGAATCATGCCGTTCACCCTTGCGCTCACCACCCTCGGCCTCTTCGGCTCAATTCTCATGTTCGCCGGCGACATGCTGCTCTACTTCACGCCTGGTGTCTACGACATGGACGGTACGCTCAAGCCGTACCTGCACATCATGCGCGATATTCCCGCTGCGCGCGTGCGCGTGGGAGGGGCGCTGGGGCCCGTCGCAGCCTTCCTCTACGTGCTCGGTTTTCTGGCGCTTCCCCTTATGGCGCGCGGCGACCTCGCCTGGCTTGTCTGGCTTGCAGCGGCACTCCTTGCCTTCGCACTCATCTGCGGCGGCGCCTACCACGCGCAGTACGCCTATCTCTCCATCATCGCTAAAGCGGGGCATGAGGACCTCTACGAGGAGGTTTCCGCCAACATCATGCTTCTCATGCGCCTGGCAACGACCCCCATGTACGCCGGGTTCATCCTGTTCGCCATCGCCATCGTGCTCGGGCAGACCGTCTTCCCCGTCTGGTTTGTCGTCTTCACGCCCATCGTGACGAGCTTTTTAGGTCTCGTGTGGATGCGCATGCCGCAGCCAGCGCGGTGCATTCTCTTCGGCGGGTGGAGCAACCTCGTGTTCACGATCATGTTCACTGCTATGCTCATCTGCCTGCTCGCCTAATCACCACCGGACCTATACTATATGTAGACCGTCACGATCGTCTGTGGATCGCTTATCGGGGATGGATGCGACCAGCCGCCGCATTCTTTCGAATTCTTGGCGGCAAGTTCTTTCCAATTCGCAAATCACAACACTCCTCTCCTCAAGGTGAGCTACAGTTAACTTGTAATTGTTTACCAAGGCGTACTGTTGTGCGCAGAGAGGAGTTTCGCATGAGTACTCTGGGCTTTCTCAAGGGGACGCACGGCCTGCTTTTGGGCGCGGGCGTACTGATCGGGTCTGTTGGCGCCAAGGTGCTTACGAGCGACGGGGCGAAACGCGTCTACGTCGAAGCCGTCGCGGCTGGGCTGCGCGCGAAGCAGGCCTGTGAAGACACCGTCGAACGCGCACGCGCCGAGATGGACGACATCGTCGCCGAAGCCGCGTATCTCAATGAAACCGTCTACAGCGTCGAGGACGAGGAAGACAGCGCGTCGGATACCGCCGCAGAGACCGTCCCCGCTAAGGCGTAGGCGCGCCCGTGCGATACGTCATCGAACACGAGGTGCCGGGGCGGCTGCGCCTTACGTTTGCCGATCACCTTGGCGCGTCCGACGCCCTCGCCCTCGAGGCCTCGCTCTCTTCGTGGACAGGCGTCGAGCGCGTGCGCTCCTACCCGCGCATTCGCTCGGTCGCCATCTGGTACCGCGACGCCCTTGCAAGAACCGCCCTGCTCGATCGGCTGAACGAGCTCAGCCGCGTCCAGCTCGATGCGGTGCGCGCCCAGGCGCCCACGGCGCTCGCGCCCGCGGTCCCGTCCGCCGCGCGCAGCATCATCCGCCTAGTGGGCAACCATCTCATCCGCCGCTGGCTCCTCCCGCCCGCACTGAGGGCGGTATGGGCCGGCCTTCACTACCTCGGGTTTCTGCGCGCCGGCCTCACCTCGCTCATGCGGCACCGCCTCGATGTGCCGGTACTCGACGCCACGGCCATCGGCATATCGTTTGTCAAGCGCGACCCCAAAACCGCGGCGAGCACCATGTTCCTCCTCGACTTGGGAGAGGTCCTCGAGGACGCCACCCGTGAACGCTCAGAGCACGAACTCATTCGCTCCCTCATGGCCATTCCCCAAAACGCCCGGCGCCTCGAGGACGGCGAGGAGGTCACCGTACCCGCCCAGAGTCTCCGCGTGGGCGACCTCGTCGTGGCGCGCACCGGCATGCCCGTGTGCGTCGACGGCGTGGTGGTACGCGGTGCGGCCATGGTCAACCAGGCGGCACTCACCGGCGAGCCGCTTGCCGTCGAGCGCATGGCCGGCGACGACGTCTTCGCCGGCACCGCGGTTGAAGAGGGCGAGATCGTCATCCGCGTGGGCGCCGAGCCCGCATCGACCAAGCTCCGCTCCATCGTGAATCTCGTTGAAGCCTCCGAGCAGCTCAAAAGCGAGATCCAGACGCGCCGCGAGCACCTCGCGGACCTCTTCGTGCCGTGGAACTTCCTGCTTGCAGGGCTTGTGGCGGCGACCACGAAAAGCCTTGCCAAGACATCGGCCGCCCTCATGGTCGACTACTCCTGCGCCCTCAGGCTCACGTCGTCCATCAGCGTGCTCGCCGCCATGAGCCAGAGCGCGCACGAGGGCATGGCCGTCAAGGGTGCCAAGCATTTCGAGGCCATCGCCGCCGCCGACACCATCGTGTTCGATAAGACGGGAACGCTCACCGAGGCGACGCCCCGGGTCGCGCGCGTGCTCGCCCTCGTGCCCGATTGGACCGAGGACGAGGTGCTGCGCACCTCGGCCTGCCTGGAGGAGCATTTCCCGCATCCCGTGGCGCGCGCCGTGGTGGCGGCCGCCGCCGCGCGCGGCCTCGAGCATCGCGAACGCCATGCCGAGGTCGCCTATATCGTGGCGCACGGCATCGCATCGGCGCTCGATGGCAAGCGCATCGTCATCGGTAGTCGCCACTTCGTGATGGAGGACGAGCACGTCGAGGTCACCCCCGAGGCAGAGGCGCTCATCGACGGCGAGCTCGAAGGCCTCTCGCCGCTCTACCTCGCCCAAGACGGAAAGCTGGTGGGCGTGCTCGGCATCGAAGATCCCTTAAAGGCAGGAGCGCCCGAGGCAATTGCGGCACTTCGCTCGCAGGGCATCGGCCACATCATCATGCTCACCGGCGATAACGAGCGCACCGCCGCACGCATCGCCGCCGAGGCAGGCATCACCGAGTACCGGGCTGACCTGCTCCCCGAGGACAAGCATGCCTACGTGGAGGCGCTCGTGGCTCGCGGGCGACGCGTCGTCATGGTGGGTGACGGCGTTAACGACGCGCCGGCGCTCTCCGCCGCCGATGTGGGCATCGCCATGGGCACGGGCACCGCCATCGCGCAGGAGGTCGCCGACGTCACGCTCGCCGCGGGCGGGCTCGACGCCATCGTGCGCCTGCACGCGCTCAGCCGCTCCCTCATGGGGCGCCTCGACCGCTCGTTCGCCGCGGTTATGGGCATCAACTCGGCGCTTCTCGCTGCGGGAATCGTCGGCATCATCCGACCCCAGACCTCGGCGCTCCTGCACAACGGCACCACCATCGCGCTGGCCGCAGAAAGCGCTCGACGTCTCTAGGAAGCATCAATCGGTCCGCTGTGGAGCCTGTCGTTGGGAAGTGGAGGCATGGAACGGTTCACCGTCGAGCAAGACGCCTTCTTCGGATTCCTCCACTTGCCGGAGCGGCACGTCGAAGCGTACTCCGGCAAGGCTCTCATCGTGCTCGGCGGCAGCGAGGACGCCTTCACCCAGACGCTCGCGTTTCTCGCCCGGTGGTAACGGATGCTTCTACAGCGACGCCTCGTAAGCGTCAATCATCAAGCTCGCCGCTAGGCCGAATACCGCCCCTAGCAGCCTTACCGAACGCGCGGCTTCCATCCCAGCAGAAGCGCGGAGTTGACGATAACGAGCACCGAGCCCGCGTTGTGCACGAGGGCGCCCACCACAGGGTTCAGGATGCCCGAGATGGCGAGCGCGATCGCGATGAAGTTGAGCGTCATCGAGAACGTGAGGTTGATCTTGATGGTCGTCATCATGCGGCGGGAGAGGCGCAGGAGGTGCGGCAGCTCGGCGATGTCATCGTTCACGAGCGCGATGTCCGCCGCGTCGACAGCGATATCGCTGCCGACGCCTCCCATGGCGATGCCCACAAGCGCGCGCTTGAGCGCAGGCGCGTCGTTGACGCCGTCGCCGACCATACAAACGCCCTTGCCCGCGCGCTCCGAGTCATCGATGAAGGAGAGCTTGTCCTCGGGCAGGCAGGCGGCCTTGTAGGTGGTGATGCCGAGCTCGGCAGCCACGTGGGCGGCCGCCGCCTCGTGGTCCCCCGTGAGGAGCACCGGCTCCACGCCCGTCTCCCACACTGCCGAAAGCGTAGCGGTGGCGTTCTCGCGCACGCGGTCGGCGAGCGCGATGAACCCCGCTGCCGTGTCGCCCCAGCCGAGATAGGTGATCGTTGCCCCCTCGGCGCGCGTAGCGTCCACGCGCCTCCCCAGCGCGTCCGGTATAGCCAGACCGTGCTCCGCCAGCAGCGCAGCGCTGCCGGCGTACACCGTGCGCCCGCCCACCTCGGCCACTACGCCGCGACCGGGCACCATGGCAAAGGACGTTGGGTCCTTCGGCGCCGCTCCGGCGTGCTCCGTGGCCGCGGCCACGATGGCGCGCCCGAGGGGGTGCTCGGATCGCTTCTCGGCCGCGCCGGCAACCGCGAGCAACGCGTCCTCGCTCACATCCTTCTCGCCCGCGCACACGGCAACCACCTGCGGCTCTCCCGTGGTGAGCGTGCCTGTCTTGTCAAAGCACACGCGCCTGACCTGCGCCAGGCGCTCGAGCGCGTCCCCCTCACGCACCAGAAAGCCGTGCCTGGTGGCGTTGCCGATCGCCGCCATGATGGCCGTGGGTGTGGCGAGCACGAGCGCACACGGGCAAAAGACGACGAGGATGGTGACCGAGCGGATGATCTCGCCCGTCACGAGATAGGTGAGAACTGCTGCCACAAGGGCGATGACGACGATCCACACCGCCCAGCGGTCGGCGAGGTTCACGATCTTGGCCTTGTCGGCGTCGGCCGACTGCACGAGGCGAATCATCCGCTGGATGGACGAATCCTCGCCTACGCGCGTCGCGGCCATGTCGAACGAGCCGAACTGGTTGACCGTGCCGGACGACACCTCGTCCCCCGGGCCCTTGTCCACCGGCAGGCTCTCGCCGGTCATGACCGCCTGGTTCACCGAGGTCTGACCGGAGACGATGACGCCGTCTACGGGCACGGCCTCCCCGGGCAGCACGCGTAGGATGTCGCCCACCTGAACGGCTTCCGCCGCGATGGTCTCCTCCGCCACGGGGCGCGGCTCCCCGCCCTCGGCCGTTGCGCGGGCGATGCGCCGTGCCGTGCGCGGCGTCAGATGGACGAGCCGTTCGATGCCGGCGCGGGCGCGCGCCACGGTGAGCTCCTCGAGCAGCCCGCCGAGCTGCATGATGAAGGCGACCTCGCCCGCGGCGAAGTCCTCGCCGATGAAGACACTCGCGATGAGGGCGAGCGAGACGAGCACGTCGGCCGTGATGTCGAACTCCGTCACGAGGCCGATGACGGCCTCCAGGATGATGGGCACGCCGCACAGGATGATGGCGACCCACGCGATCGAGAACGGAAACGGCTCAACGCCAGCGAGCGAGAGCGCGAGCGCCACGCCCGAGATGGCGAGAAACGCGATGTCGCGCTTAGCGCCGCCCCACTCCAGCAGCTTCTCGAGACCTTCGATCATGGGCTCCCCCGTCCTTCTCGCCGGCGCGTTTTGATACCTATACCCCTATGGGTATAATGCTTTAAGGAAGAGGAGTCAAGCCGAAGTTCTTTTTTCAGCTGAGGTACTAAATCATGTTGGCGAAACGCTCGACGGCCTTGGTGAAGTCGGCAACGGTCTTGTCCGCGTCCCCGTGCTCGATACCGTCGCGCACGCAGTGTTGGATGTGCCCCTCGAGCACAACCTGGCCGCATCGGTGCAGGGCGCTCTTCGCTGCGTTGATTTGCGAGAGGATGTCCTCGCACGGCACGTCTTCGTCAATCATGCGATCGATGGCCTGCACCTGGCCGATGATCTTGTGCAGACGCCTGTGAAGGTTCGCCGCATCCATGCACTGCCTCATCGCATCCCCTCTCCGCGCCGCGCGCGATTACCAAAACCTTTCCGCCATCATAGCGCGCCGGGCCGGACAGCGCATCACACAAGCAATTACCCGATAGGTGGAGCATTCACGCTCGAGGATGCCTGGAAAGGCGTCGACGACGTAGAGCGGAACGTTTACCAGCCAATCCTATTGCTTCAACCCGCGCAGCGGAAAGCGCACCGCCATCGTGGCAAGGCCCGCGACGAGCTCATCTGCGGCGATCGCTCAAAGTGTGATCCGATACTACCCGTTTCCCACATGTACTGATGCAGGCAATCCGAAAGACAGCCACGCAAGACGATTACGCGCACGCGCGAAGTCCCACGCGTTGATTCGATTGGAGAGCGAAAGCGCGACCCGCCTTGCCGCCGGTCGTTTTTCAATAGTCGCCTGTAAAAATGGCGGTGCAGTTCAGATATGCGCGATGAGGCAGGCTTCCAACAACTCAAACTGTGTTGGTCGGCGTGGTTCAGGGCGCCGGCGTATCTCCGCACTCAGCAGAATCCTAGGACTCCTTCGTCCGGAACCGTCGGCAACCCTGGACGCCGGCGGAGCAATCGCACATATCCAAACTGCGCCCCCATTATGTCCGTAGTTGCATATTGTGGCTTATATTCGGCCGCTCAAGAATGTCCGGAAAGGCATTGGCGGCGTAGAGCGGCACGTTTACCAGCCAGTCCTGTTTCTTCAGCCCGCGCAGCGAGAAGCGCGCAGCACGCCCGAGCCCATAGTCCCGCACGAATGCGGCGAGGCTTCCCCCGGCGATGTTCTCGTCTGCCTTGACCTCAACAGGGACGGGGCGCCCCGCAACCTCGAGCAGGAAGTCGACCTCGCCCTTTTTCTGCTTGCCGTCCGCCGACCAGTAGTACGGCACCGCACCGCCCGCCACGAGCTGCTGGCACACGAACTGCTCGGCATAAACGCCCTTGTACTCAGTGAAGAGCCGGTTCCCCTCCACGAGCACGCGAGGCTCGAGCCCCGTCGCCGCGCCCAGAAGTCCGATGTCAAGCAGGTAGAGCTTGAAGTACATCTCGTCGGCATACCCTTTGAGCGGGATCCCCGGTTTGGTCACACGCGGAATCTTAGTAACCAGGCCAGCATCGACAAGCCATGCGACAGCATCTCGATAGTCCCGCCCGCGCCCGCCTTCTCGGACGGATGCATAGCTGAACCGACGAAGGTCGCTCTCCCGCGCAAGCTGAACGGGCACCGAATGCCAGGTCTGACGGATGCGTTCCACCTCGAGAGCACTCTCGACGTGCTTCGAGAAGTCATGCTCGTAATCCGCAAGCAGCGTCTGCTGCACCGCCCGTGCCGCCGCAAAATCCCCGGTCTCGCTGTAGCGGCACACCGCCTCGGGCATTCCTCCCACGTAGTAGTAGATGCGCAAAAGATCAGTCAGACGCTCGGAGAAGACGCTGATGAGATCGGCGTCACCCTGGGAAACCGCGTCTGCAAGTGCAGAGTTGCCGATTTCGCGCACGAACTCGTCGAACGAGAGCGGATGCAGATCGAGGTAATCGACCTTCCCGACGGGCCACGACGTGCCGTCCCCATCCTTCTCACGTTCCCGGTTGAGAGCCACGCCGAGGAGGGATCCCGCTGCGACAACAGGCACGTCTGGCCGCTGCTCGCAGAACATCTTCAAAGCGGTGATGGCACGCGGGCACTCCTGAATCTCGTCGAGAAACACGAGCGTTCTACCGTCACGGGGATTGGTTCCCGTCGCCGCGCCGATGATGGTAAGCAAGCGATCCGCATCGAGGCTTCCCGCGAAAGCCCGTTTCATATCCTCGTTCTCCAAGAACACGACGTGGGCAACGGAATCGTAGCGATTCGCCCCAAAAGTAAGGACGAGCCATGTCTTTCCCACCTGACGGGCACCGTTGACAATGAGCGGCTTGCGATGGGGGCTGTCGCTCCAAGCGAGGAGCCTTATCATGGCGTTGCGATACATCCTCGACCTCGATTCTGGCGGATACCGAAATCGGCATTCACCTTATTATGGCGGATACCGAAATCGGTATCAACCAATTTATGGCAGAAGCCGAAATCGGCATTCGCTATCATATCACCGTTCCGGGAACCGGTATCGACCTACCTGTCCGCCAAGCTCCTTCTTCAGCTCCAGCCTAGTATCTGGCTCGCGCCGTTATAAGCGAAAGCCGAAGAGATGCGTCTTAGCCAAGAAAATAAGGTTAGCCTTATCTTACTGCATGATTCGCGTGATATAGTTAGATATCTCTAACTATTTGGGGGCGATAGCCATGCACGAACGCAAGGGCTTCTGGGACAAGAACGCCGGTCGGTACGACCGCTTCATGCGAAACGACCGGGCGGCGTATGAGAAGATGTATGGGCTGATCCGGCCGGTGGTGAAAGCAAAAACCGTGCTGGAGGTTGCCACCGGCACGGGGCTTATCGCAAAGAGCATCGTGGATGCGGCGGCGCATATCGAGGCTACGGACGCCTCTGCAAAGATGATCCTTGAAGCAGGGCGGGACAATCAATCCGCGAAGCTGCACTTTTCCGTACAAGATATGTTCCGCCTGCCCTATGCACAGAAGTCCTTCGAAGCGGTGATCGCGTCCAACGCGCTTCACATAGTGCCGCATCCGGAAAAGGCCCTGCGAGAAATCAGGCGGGTGCTGAAGGACGACGGCGTGCTCATCGCGCCAACCTTCACCCACGCGGGGAACTCGATTTCCGGCAAGGCAAAAGCCTTTTTCATGAGCATGGCGGGGTTTCCCCTCCACAGCAGGTGGACAAGCGAGGAATACCTGCGTTTCCTGCGTCAAAACGGCTGGGCGGTGCAGAAAAGCGCGGTGCTGAAGGCCTCGTTCCCGTTGACCTATGCGGAATGCACGAAATCGGAGGGGCCGGATGTGTTCTTTGAAAACACCCGCAAGCCCGTGGGCCTCGGCGGAAAACTTATGGTTGCCATGATGAATCTGGGCCACACCCCTGTGGCGCGGTGGGGACTTCGATTTCTACGGCTTGCGCCAAACGCCAAGGTGCTGGATTGCGGCTGCGGCGGCGGGGCGAACATAAAACGGCTGCTGGAAAAATGCCCGCATGGCGTCGTCAAGGGCATCGACTATTCGCCCGTCAGCGTGGAGAAGGCTAGAAAGCTCAACCGAATTGCAATTCGGGAGGGGCGTTGCGCCGTTCTGCAAGGCAGCGTGGCGGATATGGCGTTTGAGGATAGCTACTTCGATGCCGCCACGGCCTTTGAGACCGTCTATTTTTGGCCTGATTTGCCCCGATGCTTCCGTGAGGTCCGGCGGACGCTGAAACCAGGCGGGACAATTCTTATCTGCAACGAGAGCAATGGCGATACGGACAAGGACGAGAGGTGGACGCAGATCATCGGCGGCATGACCATCTACAAGGACATTGAATTAAAGGCGTGTCTGGAGCAGGCGGGCTTTCACGAGGTGCAGATACGCAAAAAGAAAAAGTGGCTCTGCGTCACGGCGCGGAAGTAAGGGCATCGAGCACGGGCATTTTCGCATCCATCCTGCACATGGCGATAGGCATGACGGCCATAGCGGCTGTGTTGGCGGCAATCATGACATTTTTTATTCACTGAGGAAGAAACCTATGAAATGCAAAATTGAGAAAAACACCGTGCAGGAGACGCTGATCCTCCCGCTGTATTCCCGGAAGCTGTGTACGGAGCTGTACCCGAACCTTTACAAGGATGAAACAGCGGCTCGTCTGCTCGACCAGATCGACTACGATTTTTCAGAGGCAGAGAAAAACTCCCGCAGCCTGATGCAGCGCTTTGGTGCGCTGGAGGTGGCCATGCGGCAGGGTGATCTTGCTTTCGAGGTGCGGGATTACCTGAAAGGCCACCCCAACGCGGCGGTGGTCAATCTGGGCTGTGGGCTGGACAACACCGGCAGAACCTGCGACAACGGTAGATGCAAGATCTACAATCTGGACTTCCCGGATGTGATTGCCTTGCGGCAGCAGCTGCTGCCCGCCGGGGATCGGGAGCAAAATATCCCCTGCGATCTGAAAGACACCGCATGGTTCGGCAAAATCGATGCCTCCGGCGGGGCGGTGTTCTTTGCCTCCGGGGTGTTCTATTACTTTCTGACCCAGCAGGTCCGGGAACTGGTGCGGGAGATGGCGGACGCTTTCCCCGGCGGTGTGCTGGTCTTTGATGCTGCCAATCGAACGGCAGTAAAGATGATCGCAAAAACATGGCTTAAGACTGCAAAAATCAAGGATGTGGGGGCATATTTTGCGGTTTCGGATGCCGCCAGGGAAATCGGCACGTGGGACAGCCGTCTGCAGGTCACAAGTCGCGGCTATATGCTGGGTTACAACGATTTGAGAGACCCTTCTGTCAGCGGCTTTTTCCGGTTTCTCGCAAGGGTCGGTGACAACAGGATGAAAATGCAAATCGTGAAAATAAGATTTTGAGAGGCAAAAAATGAAGCGCATTCACTTTGACGTTGAAGAAGACGGCTTTTTCGGCGCATATTGGGCGTGCTAGGACACACATACAGCAGCGGGCACGGATTCGATTGAAACCGTGCCCGCTATCTGATACTATATTATTTTATCGAACATATGTTCTATTCCCACTCGATCGTCGCGGGGGGCTTCGACGTGATGTCATACGCGACGCGATTCACGCCCGGCACCTCCGCCACGATACGACTGGAAATCCGCGCCAGAACATCGTACGGCAGCTTCGCCCAGTCCGCAGTCATGGCGTCGCTCGACTCGACGGCGCGCAGGATCACAGGCCGCGCGTAGGTACGCTCGTCGCCCATCACGCCAACCGACCGGATGTCCGGCAGCACGCAGAAGTACTGCCAGCAGCTATGCTCGCTGTTGCGCTCGCCGGTCTCCTCGAACAGACGCTGGTTGTACGCGTCGAGCTCCTCACGCACGATAGCGTCGGCGTCCTTCAGGATGCTGAGCTTCTCGGGATCCACGGCGCCGATGATGCGAATCGCCAGGCCCGGGCCCGGGAAGGGCTGACGGTACACGATGTGCTCCGGCAGACCCAGCGCCAGACCAAGCTCACGCACCTCGTCCTTGAAGAAGTGGTCCAAGGGCTCGATCAGGTCGAAATGCACGCCCTCGGGGAACGGGATCAGGTTGTGGTGGCTCTTGATGGTCGACGCCTTGCCGCCCGTCTTGCGCGCGCCGCTCTCGATGATGTCAGGATAGATAGTGCCCTGCGCCAGGTACTTCACCGGGCGCCCGTCCTCCTCGAGCTGCTTCGCCACGGCGAAGAACTCATTCCAGAACTGCGTGCCGATGATGCGGCGCTTCTGCTCGGGGTCGGTCACGCCGGCCAAGAGCTCAGCATAGCGGTCCTCGGCATGCACGTGGATGAAGTCCACATCGAACTGCTTGGTGAAAACCTCCTCCACCTGCTCGGGCTCGCCCTTGCGCAAAAGCCCGTGATTCACGAACACGCAGGTCATCTGCTTGCCGATGGCGCGCGCGCCGAGCGCCGCCACCACGGAGGAGTCCACGCCGCCGGAAAGCGCCAGGATCACGCGATCATCGCCCACCTGCTCGCGAATCTCGGCCACCTTCTGCTCGGCCAGATTGTCCATGGTCCAGTCCTCAACCAAACCGCAGACACCGAACAGGAAGTTCTTGAGAATCTGCTGGCCATGCTCCGTATGGCGCACCTCGGGGTGGAACTGCGTGGAATAGAGCTTCCTCTCGGGGCACTCCATCGCCGCCACGGGGCACACATCGGTCCTGCCCGTCACGACGAAACCCTCCGGAACGCGGCTCACCGCGTCGCGATGGCTCATCCATACGGTCTGCTCCATGGGCGTACCCTTGAAGAGCGCAGACTCGTTATCGCAGGCGAGCGTCGCCGGCCCGTATTCGCCCACCTCTGAATGAGCGACCTCACCGCCGAGCGTCACCGCCATGATCTGATGGCCATAGCAGAATCCCAGCACCGGAACACCCAGCTCGAAGATGCCGGCATCGATGGAAGGAGCATCTTCGGCATACACGCTTGCCGGACCGCCGGAAAGGATGATGGCCGAGGGAGCCATCTCGGCAACCTCCGCCGCGGAAATGTCGCACGGCACAATTTCCGAATACACATGCAAATCGCGCACGCGCCGAGCGATGAGCTGCCCGTACTGCGCGCCGAAATCGAACACCAACACCTTCTGATTGGATTGGTCGAACCCGTTCTGAGCCACAGGCTGTCCTTTCTCGCAGAGGTCGGGCACCCGCCCGTACGCGCCATCATGCGCGTCTTTCGCATACCCATCCATCATACACGTTGCCCGAGCCACCCCAAGACGGCATACGACCGTTCCAGAAAAGGCCCCTACGCCCGCCGCGATTCCTCCAGCAGCCGCTCGTACTTCTCGAGCGAGGTATTGGCCACAAGCTCCTCCGGGAACCCCGTGTCTTCAAGAGCGGCCAGCGCCTCCCCAAACTGCCCCACACCGCTCGTGTGGTGCGCATCGGTGCCCACCACCACGGGGGTCTCGTACCGCATGCAGAGGCGAAGAATCTCGCGGATGTTCTCCGCCGTGTTCAGGCGGTACGGAACGGTGCGCACCGAGGAATTGTTGACCTCGATGAGCACGTGGTTCTCTTTGGCCGCCCGCACGAACCGATCAAAATCAATGGGAATGAACCCGTCGTCCGGGTGCCCGATGATGTTCACGTACGGGTTCTCCATGGCGCGCAGGTACGCACGGGTATTCTCCTCGCAGGTACCCGCCTTGGTGCACATAGTATGGAAGCTCGCGATCACCACGTGTTGGCGAGCCAGGATGTCTTCGGGCATATCGACGCGGCCGTCGAAATCCATGATGTTGAGCTCCACGCCGTAGAACATGCGCACACCCGAGAGTTCGCGCGGCAACTTGCCGTACCCCATGAAATGGAGCATGGGTGTCCAGTTGATGAGTTCGGGCGCGTGGTCGGTGATGGCCAAGCCTTCGAGCCCCGCGCGCGCGGCGGCAGCGGCCATCTCGTCCACGGTAGAAAAACCGTCGGGGCTTGCAAGCGTATGGGTATGGGAATCGACAACGAGCTGCATGGAAACTCCTTTACTAAACGATGGCGGCGCACCCTGGAGCGCGGCCAAGCGAAGCGCTCGGACCGAGGCCGCCGCGCAGGCATCCGGAACGCGGCGCCCGCGCTACCCGAGCAGCATGTCGCCGAGCACCTCGCCACCATCATACGTTACCGCGCAGGCACGCACGATGCGGCGATCCCGCACGTCGTACACGTTGTATCCGCTCAGTCGCCGGAAGCGCACCGCGCGCACGGGCGCCCCGCCCGCCGGGCGTACGTCGCACGGATCTGCCTGAAACGAGGTGGCATCGGCGGTATGGTACTCCACGCCTTCGTAGACACGGTGCGCCTGATGGTGCGTGTGCCCATTGAGTACCGCGACACCCGGGCGCCTGAGCAGCTCGAGAAGCTCCACCGCACCGGGCAATGCCGGCATATCCGTCTGGCTCGGGTCCACATGATGGTGCGTGCAAACGAGGGCCATCTGCCCCCGCGACGCCGCCGTCTCGAGCTCCCCGCGAAGCCACGCCAGGCGCTCAGCATCAACATAGCCGTCCGCATGCCCCGGCTCGCTCGTATCGAACGAGATGAGGCGCGACCCCGCGACCTCACACGTATAGAGCAGCGGCTCGCCACCCAAACCGGAAAGCGCCCCGGGCCACCCCGCGCGCAGTGACGCGCGGTCGTCGTGATTGCCCGGCGTCACGATGCAGGGCACCACGGCACCCAAGACCTCGCGGCATACACGATGAACGGCCTCGCCCACCGCACGATACGCCGCCGCACCGCCGCGCTCCACGAAGTCGCCCGTCAGCACGATGGCGCCAACGCGCTCGCCCGCGTCGTCCGCGGCCAGGCCCTCGCGCAGGCACGCCTCGAATGCAGGAAGCACGTCGCCCAAGCGGTCAACCATAGCGGGGTAGAACTCCGCCGCGGGCAACGAGAGCGGGCGGTCGCCCACCTCGGCAACCGCCCCATGCGCGTTATCACCGCAGCCGTCCGCTCCCCTGCGAGCATCCTTCGCCCCAAGCGAATAATGAATGTCCGACAGATGCAAAACGCGCATGAACCACCTCGCTATACCCTACGAAAACGCTGATGTATCTACCAGAGCCGGCCGCAATTGCAGTTTTTGGGCACTTGCCCGCGCGAGCCTCGGGTAGAACCGCAACAACCCAGAGGTCGTCGGCCCCCTGAGCTGCGCTTTCTTCTGCTGGCAACCTTCTTGTACTTGCCCGTGACGCCCGGAAGTGCCCAAAAGTTGCAATCGCGAACGTGAGGGCACCGCCGGGGCCAAGTATCAACGGTTCTCTAGCGCAACCGCTTGCGGATGGCTCCGCCCAAAAGGTCGATCGCGAACACGGCCACCACCACGCCGATGAGGATGATGCTCACCGTTGCCCAGTTGCGCGCCTGAATGGCAAAGATGAGGGGTGCGCCGATGCCGCCGGCGCCCACCAGGCCAAGCGTGGACGCAGAACGGACCGCGATCTCAAAGTGGTTGAGCGAAAGCGACGAGAAGATGGGCATGAGCTGCGGCAGGCGCGCGTAGAAAAGCGACTGCCAGAAGTTGCCGCCCACCGCGCGCACGGCCTCAACGGGTGCCTCGTCCATAGCCTCGATCTGCTCGGTAAAGAGCTTGCCGAGCATGCCGATCTGATGCACGCCGATGGCGAGCGCGCCGGCAAACGGACCGGGCCCCACCACGCGCACGAAGATGATGGCATACACAAGCTCGGGGAACGCGCGCAACACATTGCACACGAACTTGCCCACACGCGGCACCACAGGGTTGTGCCAAAGGGTGCGCGAGCTCACGAGCGCAAAGGGGATGGCGAGCACCGTCGCGATCGCCGTGCCCAGAAACGCGATGCCTATGGTGAGCAAAAGAAGGCTGATCAGGTCCTCGCCGGAGCCGTCGTAGACGTACCCCCAATCAGGGCTGAGCAACCCGCGCAGCGCCTCGAGCGCGAGCGAGGGGTTGAAGGTTGCGAGCCCGGAATAGTCGAGCCCGATTGCAGACCATGCCACCACGGCCACCACCACGACCGAGATCGCGATGGTACGCGCGCGCTCGGATGCAAACAGCCCGCGGCGCGCGGGCGCAGTCGTCTCACTCATGCGAGCCTCCTTCTCACCGCTTCGCTCAGAAAGTCAACCACGGCAACCACGACGAAGATCATGAGAATGATCACCGACACGCGGTCGTAGCGCAAAAGCCCGAGCGACGAGTTCAAGATAACGCCGATGCCGCCGGCGCCCACATAGCCCAGCACCGTCGAGGCGCGCACGTTAATCTCGAACGCATAGAACAGATAACTCGCGAGCTGGCTCATGACCTGGGGAGCAATCGACCAGAACGCAATCTGCACGCGCGTGGCACCCACGGCTTCCGCGGCCTCGATGGGGCCCTCGTCCACCGTCTCGATGGTCTCGAAGATGAGCTGCGAGACCACGCCGAGCGTGAAGACCGCGATGGTAATCACACCGGAGAACTCACCGATTCCCACGATCGCCACGGTGAGCGCGGCAAGCAACAGGTTGGGAATGGTGCGAACGACATCGAGAATGAAGCGGAAGATGGCCGTGACCACCTGGTTGCGCGTCACCACGGTCGTGGCGAGAAACGCCAGCGGCACCGAGACCGCAAAGCCGATCACCGTGCCCAGGACAGACATCTTGATGGTGCGGATCATCGGGTCGATGAGCGTGGGGATGTAGGAGAAGTCCGGCTGCATGAAGCGCTCGAGGAATGCGGTGACCTGTGGACCGCCCTGGATGACCTCAGCAAAGTCTGCATCGGTCACCGTTGCGCTCGCGACCACGCACGCGACGAGCACCAGCACCACGAACAGGTTCTTGTACCAGTCGAAATGTACGGTCTCGGAGATCTTCATCAGGCGGCCGCCCCCTTCGCCTCGCGCTCGGCAGCGTCCTTGTCATAAATCTCGGCGAGGCGCTCCTCGGTGAGCTCGTCGGGCGTGCCGTCGAACACGAGGCGCCCGGCGCGCAACGCGATGATGCGGGTAGAGAACTGGCGGGCCAGCTCGACCGAGTGGATGTTCACCACGACGGTCTTGCCCTCCTCCTTGTTGATGCGCTCCAGGTCCTTAAGAACGGTCTGCGTAGTTACCGGGTCGAGCGAGGCCACCGGCTCGTCGGCGAGGATGATGTCGGCTCGCTGCACGAGCGCACGGGCGATGGAGACGCGCTGCTGCTGGCCGCCGGAGAGCTCATCCGAGCGCGAGTGCAGCTTGTCGAGGAGGCCGACGGTAGCGAGCGCCTTCTCGGTATTCTTGTAGTCCTCTTCGGTAAAGAGCCCGAAGATGCTCTTGAAGGTGAAGTAATAGCCTAAGCGTCCGGAGAGCACATTCTTCTGTACCGTCGAGCGCTTCACCAGGTTGAAGCTCTGCGAAATCATGCCGATCCGACGGCGAATGCGCCGGAGCTCGCGCTTGTCGGCGCGCGTGATGGAGGTGCCGTCGACGACGACCTCGCCCTCCGTCACGTCATTCAGGCGGTTGATGGAGCGCAGAAGCGTCGACTTGCCCGCACCGGAAAGGCCGATGATGGAGACGAACTCGCCGTCGCCGATCGTCAGCTGGATATGGTCCAGGCCGCGCGTACCGTTGCCGTACACCTTGGACACGTCTTTGAATTCGATCATAGTTCCCCTCTTCATGGCATGGAATGCGCGCAAGCACGCGGGTCGGCGCGCGATACAACCGCCGGGCCGCGCCGCATCGACTCACAGAGGCGATCCGGCAGGGCCCGTCAATGCAGAGCGCGCCCGCAACCGATAGAAAAGCGCCCGGCCGGGAGCGAACTCCCGGCCGGGCACGCCTTGCAAACCGGAAGCGCGGGCGCGGCTGCGCTACGCGGAGGCCTTCTCCGTGTACTCCTCGATGGTGTCGTAGGCAGACTCGTCGACCTCGGTGTAGCCCAGGTGGCTCCACATGGACATGGCCTCGGCGCCCTCCTCGTCATTCGCCATGTTGAGGAAGGTCTCCTTGATCTTATCCTTCATGTCCTGGTCCATATCGGGCTGGACGGCGATGGCGTCGTTGGGGATATCGCCCTCGGTGAGGTAGAGCACGCGGAGGTCGGCGAACAGGTCGTTATCGGGGAAGCTGTTCGCGAAGACGTTGCGCGCGCCCTCGAACACGAAGCAGGCATCCTGCTGGCCGTTGAGCACGGCGGTGATCTCGGACGGGATGTCGTTCACCGTGGTGAGCGTGCACTCGGTCACAGGATCGACGCCGGCGTCCTTGAGCTCGGCCACGGGGTAGATGTAGCCGGACGCGGAGTTCGCGGAGAGCGTGGCGATCTTCTTGCCCTTGAGGTCGGTGAGCTCCTGCATGTCGCTATCAGAGCGCACGAGGATCTCGCCCTTGAAGGTGCCGGTGAGCTCGCCCTCGATGGGAAGGCCGGTCTCGCGGTCATAGGCACCGAGCTCGGAGGTGAGCAGGGCCTCCGCGCAGCCCTGGTTGCGCGCCATGACGTAGGCGGCCGGCGGCATGATGCCGAGCTGCACCTGGCCGGAGGCCATGGCCTCGACGATGGTGGTGTAGTCGGTCGCAAGGGTCACGTTGGTCTCGACGCCAAGCTTCTCGGTGAGGTAATCGGCGAAGGGCTTGGCCTTTGCCTCAAGGCTGCCGTCGTTGTTGGTAGGCACGAACTGGACCTCGAGCGAGGTAATCTCGGCCGCAGCGCTGCTGCCGCCGTCGCCGTTGCCGCCGCAGCCAGAGAGCGCGGCAACGGAACCGAGCGCAAGGGCGCCGGTGAGAACGCTGCGACGGCTCACGGCGGTGTTGAGCATTTCGAACTTGGACATGATTCCTGCCTTCCATAACACCAGGACCTCATAAGACACGATACTCACGATACCATCACCCGAGCGCCCGCAGAGCGCAGAATGCCGACCCCTGACCGAAGGATTACATCCGTTTACCGAATAATTCGTCCAACTGCCTTCGATGGGAACTATGGGGGATTTCCGTGCGGGGCGCAAGAAACGGGTACGCTTGTAGGAAAACGGCCACAGGAAAGCAGGTTCGAGCCAATGAAACGAATCCTTCTCATCGCCACCGGAGGCACCATCGCCTCCGCCGAAGACGGGCACGGCCTCTCCCCCGCCCTCACCGGTGCCGAGCTCGCCGCATGCGTGCCCGAGGTCGATGGCCTGTGCGAGCTCGAGATCTTGCAGCTCATGAATATCGACAGCACCAACATGCGCCCCGCGGACTGGCTCCGCATCGCGGGCGCCATCGAAGAGCGCTACGCCGCTTTCGACGGATTCCTCATCCTGCACGGGACCGACACCATGGCCTATACCGCCGCTGCGCTCTCGTACCTCATCCAAGGAAGCGCGAAGCCCATCGTGCTCACCGGCTCGCAGCGTCCCATGACGAGCTCGTTTACCGATGCGAAGCTCAACCTCTACCAGAGCTTGCTCTATGCGCTCGACGACGCGTCGTGCGATGTGACGATCGTGTTCGGCGGCATCGCCATTGCCGGAACGCGCGCCCGCAAGCAGCGAACCATGAGCTCGAATGCCTTTACCAGCGTGAACTTCCCGCCGCTCGCCTACATTCGCAACGATCGCATCGTACGCGCAGGCGCGGCTGGAGCAACCCCGGGGGCAGATGCAGCCCTGGCCGAGGCTCCGCTTCCCCCGGTCTTCCGCACGCTCAACGACCGCGTCGCCGTGCTCAAGCTCACCCCGGGCCTGAGCCCGCACCTCTTCCGAGCGCTTAAGGCCGATTACGATGCCCTTATCCTCGAGATCTATGGGCTTGGCGGCATACCGGACTACGCAACCTGTGGCCCCTCGTTCAAGGAGGCTATCTTCGACTGGGTAGACTCCGGGCGGAGCATCGTGCTCACGACACAGGTGCCGGAAGAAGGACTCGACCTCGGCGTGTACGAGGTGGGACGCGCCTATGCGGAGCATCCGGGCATTCTGCGCGGCGGCGACATGTCGACCGAGGCGATCGTTGCCAAGATGATGTGGGCGCTCGGCCAGACCCGCGATCCGCTCGACATCGAGCAGCTCTTTTACCATCCCATCAACCACGATCGACAGATGTAGCGCAGGCCCCTGGCGCACGCCATCATACTTGGGTGCCGCCGTACCACAGCAATGGGATGCCGGGACGTCGGTGTGCCGAAAGCCTGGGCGTCTAAGCTCTACTGCGGAGGAGCCCGTGCGCTGGCTTCAATCCCTCGGTTCCGCCAACAACAGCTCCGGTGCCACATCCAGGCTATCCGCGAGGCGCTGCAATTCTTTTAGCGTGATATTCGCCGTGCCGCTCTCGATCCGATTGAGATACGGCCGGCTTATGCCTGCCATCAGGCAGAAAGCGGTCTTACCAAGCCCCTGCTCCTCGCGCAGGCGGCTCACGTTACTACCAACGATCTGTCCCAATGGTTCGCTCATATCGCAGAGTGTGCAGAATCGTCCAGCAGGTAACGTAAACTATAGTTTACGTTTCACAGGGCTCGCTAGTTATAAAGAGAAGGGTCGTTGTCACAAGATGCAGAGCGCTCGGCACGTGAACAAGCGAAGCGAAAGCCGCCGAGAGCCCGCGATCTCGCGCGACGTGGGTCTCGCTTTGCGCAGCAAAGGCCGCGCTTCCCGCGGGACAGGCCACGCCCTTCGCTCCGCAGACCCCGATCCCCGCAGCGCGAGCCGCGCCTCACACGGCAAAGACCCCGCCTCGCACATACTCGACCTCAAGCAAGCTCCGCCTACCGCGAACGGCACACGCCATCTGCTCGTGCTCGACATCGATGATCCGGCATCCGGCGGCCCCCTTCTTACCGTCCCCGAGGCCCAGGCGTTATCGGACCTCCTCCGCATGGCGAAGGAGGCGCGCGAGAAGCCCCACGCACTCGCCGCGCCCCGCATACTGCTAGCAGCGGCAAGCTCCTACTCCGCGCATGAGGTGGTGCGGGCCTTTTCGCAAGCGGGTCTTCCCTCCCCACGCGTCATACTGCTCGACGCCTACGAAAACCCCGCGGTGCTCGCGCAAGTCGACGCCACAACAAAGCTGGCGCAGGCCTCACTCGCAAGCGGCAGCCGGTTGCAAGACGCTATCGTGATAGCTGCCACCCCATACGACCTGCCCCTTCTCTCTGAGGCAGGCACCGCTTATGCGCTCGAGGGAGCAGGGAACGCCTGCCGCGCCGCAGCAGACTTCACCTTCCCCGCACGCCGGAAGGGAGGGCTCGCCCAAGCGCTCGCCTACCTCTGTCACAACCTTTTTCCGAGTGAAAGCAATCACGGCGGCGTCGTACCCTTCCGTCCGTTAGATGCCGCCGAGCACCGCACGTAACTCTTTTCCAGCATGACGGGCGCCGAGCTGCGTGCTACGAAGGCCCGGTCTTGGACGGCGGGGAGAAGGGCCTCATGGATGGCTGCAGCAATCCCGGCGTGGCGGACGGTATCCAGCGCGGCAGCCGCTTAGTGGAAGCTGCTATCGTGGCGATTTCCTCTGAAGAGATAGTTAGATGCAAGCTTGGCCCGGTTTGGGGCGGCGCGGTGGCAACCCCTCCCAAAACCCGATTTCCCCGTCGCACATTGGGCAACGGGAAATTCGCCGGAATCCCCACCTGCGGTTTCATCAGTTTTCATGACCTCAGCCGCCCAGGCGATGGATGCGGCAATCCATAGCGAATGCCAATCTCGCACACGTCGTCTCAGCCGTCCAGACGAGGGCGCGATCGGGTCGGACCCGAGAAACCCCATGCACCTGCCCCGGGGCCTCCAGGTCAGTGTTATCCCAGGGAAACGGTGTTGACGCCTTCGGGGGCGAACGTGATTGCAGCTTTTGGGCACTTCGCCGCGAGGGGCCTGAGTAGCCGTGTCACGACCGGGAGGATGCCAGCCGCCTGAGCTGCGCCTTTTCCCTCCCCTTCGTTCGCCTGCATCCGCCGCCGCACGAAGAAGTGCCCAAAAACTGAAACATCAACGGTTCGGATGCCTCCAGCGTCCAACAAGCAGCGTTTTTCTAGAGGGCGAGGCTGAATCCCCGCTCAAAGAACGCCGCAGCGAGCAAGTAGATATTGCAGACATTCAGCAGCCCCGTCATGACGAGCCCGCTGCGAATCGAGCGACGATAGGTGAGCTCCGTCGCAACGCGGGAGTCGCGGATCGAGACGCCCGCCTGACGGCGCGCGGTAAGAATCATACCAACCCCCAGAAGCAGGCAGATTCCCGGAGCGAGAAAGAGCTCGTACCGGCTAGCGTAGCGTGTGGGCTCGCCGCCCGCGCCAAACGCCATTGCCACCGAATCCGGAAGCTGCGGAATCACGAAGAAGGCCTCTATGAGCGGAAGCACCGCGAGCACGATGAGGACGATGGTGAGGTAGCCGTTCGTGCGACCGAAGCGAAACATGTATTACCGCCTATCTATCTCTTGATAACCCCGCGGCGGCAACCGCCGCGCATGCGTGCTACACGTTGAACCGGAAGTGTACCACGTCACCGTCGGCCATGATGTAATCCTTGCCCTCGATGCGGAGCTTGCCGGCCGCCTTAGCGCCTTGCTCGCCACCGAGCTCAACGTAATCATCGTAGCCGATGACCTCGGCCTTGATGAAGCCGCGCTCGAAGTCCGTATGGATGACGCCGGCCGCCTGCGGGGCCGTGGCACCCTGGCGCACCGTCCAGGCCTTGACCTCCATCTCGCCGGCAGTGAAGAAGCTCTGCAGGCCGAGCAGCTTGTAGGCTGCCTGTGCGAGCACGTCCAAGCCCGGACGCTCGAGGCCGAGCGACTCCAGGTACTCCGCCGCGTCCTCCGGCTCGAGCTCCGAGAGCTCCGCCTCCACCTTGGCGCAGATGGGGATCGGCGTCACTCCGTCGATGGGCTCAAGTTCTTCGCCGAGCATGTCCTCGTCCACGTTCGCCACATAGAGCATCGGCTTCATGGTGAGGAGGAAGAGCCCCTTCGCGGCAGCGCGCTCCTCGTCGGTCATCTCCATGGCGGCGGCGCGGTTGCCCTCATTCAGCCATGCGACCAGACGCTTCGCCACCTCGAGCTTGGGCGCGAGCTCCTTGTCGCGGCGCGCCTCCTTCTCGAGCTTGGGGATCTGCTTCTCGAGCGTCTGAATGTCGGCGAGGATGAGCTCGGTCATGATGGTATCGGCGTCGGCCGCCGGGTCAACGAATTCGCCCGTGCGCCCCACCTCGCGCATGACGTTGGGGTCCTTGAAATAGCGAACAACCTCGCAGATGGCGTCGGTCTCGCGAATGTTCGCAAGGAACTGGTTGCCCAGGCCCTCGCCCTCGTTCGCACCCTTCACCAGGCCAGCGATATCAACGAACTCCACCGTGGCCGGCACGATGCGCCCGGGGTGGACGATGTCCGCCAGCGCCTGCAAGCGGTCGTCGGGCACGTCCACGATGCCCACGTTGGGGTCGATGGTCGCGAACGGGTAGTTGGCAGCAAGGCCGCCCTTCTTGGTAAGCGCGGTGAACAGCGTCGACTTGCCCACGTTGGGCAGGCCTACAATGCCGATGGAAAGAGCCACGAGATACCATCCTGTCTTGTATACCAGCGAAGCGGTGCGACGCGTGCGCCCCACCGCTCCCGTCATCGGTTTGCACCGTCTGATTATAAGGCCCCGCGCAGCGCAGCTCCACCCGTAAGCGGACGTTTTTGCCACCCCGCACGCACGCCGACGGCGACGAGGGGCAGCTAGTCAGCGAGCTTCTCCACGCGGTCAAGCGCGGCGCTGAGCTTTTTCTTGGCCTCAGCCTTCATCTTCTCAGCCTCCTCATGCGCCTTCGCAGCCTCGGCGGCCTTCTTCTCCGCCTCGGGATCAGGCAGCACGAGCTCCGCCGCGTCATGCTCCACCATGGTGAGCGCATGCGTTTCGCATACCTCCGCACACAGGCCGCACCCCACGCAGTACGTGGACTCTACCGCAAAGCGACCAGAATCGGTGATATCGCAGGCGTGGAGCGGGCAGGCCTCTATGCAGTCGCCGCAGAGCGTGCATTTCTCGAAATCGCATACGGGCGTGCTCACCTGCACGTTCGGGGCAAGCTCGGGATGCGCCTGCAGTGTCGAGAGCAGCAGCTGCCTGCCCTGGGTAAGCACGCGGCGTCGTCTCTGCGATGTCGTGCCGGTAGCGGTCGCAAGCGTGCGCTCGAGCGCAGAGAGCTTCTTGGTGTGGTCCTTGATGCGCTGCGAGACCGTCGTCACCGCCGCCGTCGCGGGGTTCAGCTTGGAAACCGCAAGACCGGTGGTCTTCATGATCTTATCCATGTATTCCTTGCGCTCGAACTCGCGGCGCTTGGTGCAGGAGAGCTCCTTCGCGTCGACCTCGAGGCCCATGGGCCTGCCGGACCACTCCTCCGCCGTGGCGATGGCGTCGCCCAGAAGCTCCTCGCCCTGTGCGTTGCGGCAATTCTCGCAGATGTCGAGCGGCAGGTACACGCTCACATTGGGGAAGTCCATCAGGATGGAGAACCAGGTCTCGGCCGTGACCTCGCCCACGCACCCGAGCACGACCTCGTTTTCACGCGGGATGCGCTTGAGGGCGCGCGTGCACGTTACATACGCCGTCTCATACGCCGCGGCGGCAGCGGCCACGGAATCGTAAAACTTCTTGGGACGATGCTTCATGCCGTGGATAGACTCGGTCGGACACACCGGCGCGCATAGACCGCACTTACGGCAGGAATCGAGTACGTCGATGCCGCCGTCCTCAATCTCGATGGCATTCACCGGACAGATCTTCACGCATGCCCGGCACGAGCTCTTAGTCGACCGGCATGCAAGGCACGAGAGCGCGTTGGCCCGCGGCTTCTCCTTGTAGTCTGCCGGGTTCCACTCGCGCTCCTCGGGCTCGGGATTGCCCAAGAATGCGTTCGTAAGATCACTGAACGGCTCAGTAATGCCGCTCAGGCCCTTGGTGATATCGATGATGTCGTCGAACATGTCGCGCTTCTGCGCCATGCGAGTTCCTCCCCTTGAACGGATGCCCGCGCAAACCCGCGCATCCGTATCGGACGTTTCGATGCGCACTATTGTACGGCACCCGTTGTGGAATCCGCATGCACGACATGCTCCGCGATTCTTTCCAAGAATGACCGAGACCGCTGCCCCGATTCGCGGCATAATGTGAAGTGTGTATGTGGAGCCATGCGGCCGGATGCGATACATCGTGCATACTGCGCCCGCCCGACACAGAGAGAGGACTCACTATGTTTTGCCCTAAATGCGGATCCCAGCTTGCCGATGATGCCAAGTTCTGCGGTGCCTGCGGCGCACAGATCCAAGCACCCGCCAATACGACGCCGGCGCCTGGCGCTGCGCCCGCGCCGATTCCGGGGCCGGCTCCCACGTCGAACCCGTCGCCCGTTCCCGGGCCGGTGCCCACCCCCAGCAGCGCGCCCACGAGCTTCGGCGGCTCTTCGCTCGCAAACCTCGCTTCGGGCAACGCCGCGCTCTTCCGCATCATCAAGCTTGTAGCCGGCGCGATCATGCTCGTGAGCTTCTTCTTGCCGCTGTACGGCATCGCGGGCATCGTGAGCATCAGCGCCATGCAGATGACCTTCGGCATCACCCTCATGGGATCGCACCTCGACGGCGAGTTCATGAACATCCTGTTCCTCGTGCCCGGCATTCTCTGCCTGGTGGGCGTGCTCGTCCTGAAGGAGAAGCAGGGCAACATCCTGAACATCATCGGTGGCATCGGCGCGCTTGTGCTCGTTTTCGTAATCTCCGGCCAGGCCAACGCCGAGATGGGTGGCTATGTGTCCGTGAGCTTCGAGCTCGGTGCGTGGCTCTACATCCTCGCTGGCATCGCTAGCATCGCCGTCGGCGTGCTCGACATGGTAAAGTCCAAGTAGGAGCGCTGGCATCTGCCTTGCACCGTGTGTGACCGCCTCGAAGTTGGCGCGATTCACTTTGAGAAGCGGGCGCATGCGCCTCGGATGCGCAGGCGATTCACGTCGAGAAGCGCAACCCATTTGAAATAAACGAACGGCGCCGCAGCCCGATATGAGCTGCGGCGCCGTTTTTGCATGCGGGGCGTATGATATGACATCCGCCCCGCCCTTTACCGTGCGTTATCTCAAGCCTTAGTACAGCTTGGCACCTGCCGGAATGGCATCATCGACCATGAGGAGGTTCAGGCGCTCCTCGGCGTCATCGCCCTCGCCTTCCGCGTGCACGGCGCTGATGAGCATGCCGCACGAATCGATGCCCATCATCTTGCGCGGCGGCAAGTTGGTGATGGCAATGCAGGTCTTGCCCACCAGGTCCTCCGGCTCGTAGTACATGCTGATGCCGGACAGGATCACGCGGTCCGTGCCCGAGCCGTCGTCCATGGTGAACTTGAGCAGCTTCTTGCTCTTGGGCACCGGCTCGCAACGCTTGATCTTGACCGCACGGAAATCGCTCTTGCTGAACGTATCGAAGTCCACGAAGTCCTCGAAGAGCGGCTCGACCACGATCTTGGACGGATCGATGGTAGGGATCTTGTTCGGAGCGATGGCAACGCCCGCCGCACCATCCTGAGCCGCCTGAGCGGCATCCTTAGCAGCCTGCGCGGCATCCTTAGCAGCCTGCGCGGCGGCACCGGAGACGCTTCCCTTCTCGGGGCGCATGTGCGGGAACAGCAGCACGTCGCGGATGCTCGCGGAATTGGTGAGCAGCATGACCACGCGGTCGATGCCAATGCCGATGCCGCCCGCGGGAGGCATGCCGTACTCGAGCGCACGCACGTAATCCTCGTCGTACTCCATGGCCTCGTCGTCGCCGCCGGCCTTCTCCTCCATCTGCTTGGCGAAGCGCTCGGCCTGGTCCACCGGGTCGTTGAGCTCGGAGAACGCGTTGGCATACTCATGGCCGGCGATAACCAGCTCGAAGCGGTGCGTGAGACGCGGGTCGTCCTCGCGGCGCTTGGCAAGCGGGCTCACCTCGACGGGGTAATCGCACACGAAGGTCGGGTTGATGAGGCTCTCCTCGCCCTTCTCGTCGTAGATCTCGGCGATGAGCTTGCCCGCGCCCCAAGCGGGGTTGACGTCGATACCGCACTCAGCGGCCGCAGCGCGAAGCTCCTCAATCGGCGTATCGAGGTTGAGCTCACGGCCCATGACCTCAGAAACAATCTCCGTCATGGAGCGGCTCGGCCACTCGCCGAAGAGGTCGATCTCCTGGTCCTGGTACACGATGGCGCCTTCGAGCCCAACCGCCTTCGCGGCAGCCTTGATGACACCCTCGGCGAGCTCTTTCATGCCCTCGAGGTCGCTGTAGGCGCGATAGGCCTCCATGGTGGTGAACTCGGGGTTGTGCGTCTGGTCCATGCCCTCGTTGCGGAAGATGCGGCCGATCTCGAACACGCGCTCATAGCCGCCCACGAGCAGGCGCTTCAAGTGCAGCTCGGTGGCGATGCGCAGATAGCACTCCTGGTTGAGCGCGTTGAAGTGCGTGATGAACGGCTTCGCGGTGGCGCCGCCCTGGATGGTCTGCAGGATGGGCGTCTCCACCTCCATGTAGCCGTTGTCCTCCATGTAACGGCGGAAAGCACTGACGATCGCCGAGCGCTTGCGGAAGGTCTCGCGCACGTCGTCGTTCATGATGAGGTCCACGTAGCGCTGGCGGTAACGGGTCTCCTTGTCGGAGAGGCCGTGGAACTTCTCGGGCAGCGGGCGCACCGCCTTGGAGAGCAGCGTCAGGCGCTTCGGAGCGATGGAGAGCTGGCCGCGCTTGGTGCGCACGATCACGCCCGTCACGTTGATGATGTCGCCCAGGTCCAGGTCCTGCAGCAGGGCCCAGTCCTCCTCGCGCATCTCGTTGATGCGGCAGAAGAGCTGGATCTCGGCGGTGGTATCGCGCACCACCACGAAGGCGATCTTGCCCTGGCCGCGCTTGGCCATGATGCGGCCACCGATGCTCACCACGTCATCGGTGTCTTCGCCCGCCTCGAGGTCGGCATACTTGGCCTCGATGTCGACGACATGCGCCGTAACCTCGGAATGCTCCGGATACGGATTGCCGCCGGCCTCCATGATGGCAGCGCGCTTGGACAGGCGATGGGCGCGCTCGTCATTCAGCGTCGACACCGTCTCCGGCGCGTTCTGCGTACTCTCCTGCGTCTCGCTCATATCTTGTTGCTCCTTGCTATCTGTGGGCCTCATGTGCCCAGAACATCATGTAAAACTCGGTGCGACCCCGCTGCAACCGCAAACCGAATCGCCTCGGTGCGACCCCGCCAGCGCCGCGAACCAAAAAGCTCCCCGAGGCCTCGCGGTCCCAGGGAGCATGCATTCGGCTCTGCGCTCGACCCGGGGCCTAGCGCGCGATCTTCGTAATGGTGTAGGTACGCGTCTTGCCAGACGGCAGCACGACCTCGACGGTCTCACCCACCTCATGGCCCACCAGGGCGGAGCCCACCGGGGACTCCATCGAGATGCGGTTCTCGAGCGAATTGGTCTCGCGCGAGCCCACGAGCGTGAAGTCGTGAACCTCGCCATCGGCGTCGACGACGGTCACCGTGCTACCGAGCGTAGCGCCAAGAATGCCCGCCGCGTCGAACTCGGCCACCTGGGCGAGCGTGTTGCGGATCTCGCGGATGCGGGCCTCGTTCTTGGCCTGCTCCTCCTTGGCATCATCGAACTCGGAGTTCTCCGAGAGGTCGCCGAAGTCGCGCGCGACCTTGATGCGCTCGACAATCTCAGTCCTATGTTCACCCTCGCGCCACGCAAGCTCCTCTTCGAGCTTCTTGCGGCCCTCGTCGGTCAGTGCCTCGCCATTCGCCATGCGGAAGACTCCTTTAACGCCGTTTCTACCATCGACCCACCATAATAACGGCCGACCGCCCGCGTGGGGAGGTCGGCCGCATGCGCTCTATAGGAAGAACAAAGCTCCTTGATGAAGGCTGCGCCTTACTCGGAGATGGGGCCCTCGTCCTCGCCGGACTCCTTCTTCTTCTTTGCCTCGGCAAGCTTCTCCTCGAGCTCGCGAATCTCGCGGTCCTCGGCGCTCTCCTCGGGCTCCTCCTCGGTCTTGTCGTCGCTCGACATGCCCTCACGGAGGTTCTTCACCGTGGAACCAAGCGACTTACCGAGCTTTGGAAGGTTCTTGGGCCCGAAGATGACCAGGACCACGACCAAGATGACAATCCACTCAAAACCTTTAGGGATCATAACGATTTCCTCCAGTTACACGTCAAACAAGCTCGAAAGAGTATACCGCGCGAGCGTTGCTCGGACAACCGCGCCATATTATCAACGCGTCTAGGCAATCCCTCCGAAACACCTTCCTATACTGGCAAAACATCGCCCGACGGCACGGTTTGGCCATCGGGCGATGTAAGCGTTCGGTAAGGCTGGATGGCCCTGCGCTTGCTTAGGAGCGGCTTGAACCTCCTGCTTAGCCAGCCGTTTCCCTCTGCCTCGCTGCTGCCCTACAGGACGAGCATGAGCACCGTGAGCACGGCAGCGGTCACCAGGGTGAGCGCGATGAAGAACTTAAGCGTAAGCTTGAGGAACGTGGTGTAGCTCGTGTGCGCGAGTTCCAGGCCCGAGACGATGACGCCGTTCGTGGGGGTGATCATGGCCACCACGCCGTGCGCGGCGACGTAGATCATGATCATAATGTCGGGCGAGAAGCCGAGGTTGTCGGCCAGCGGCCCCATGATGGGCATGGAAACCGTCGCCATGCCGGAGCTCGACGGGATGAGGAACGAGAGCACGAAGTAGAGCGCGTAGCTCGCCGGGGCGAAGACCACCGCGGAGACGCCGCGCAGGGCGTTAGCAGCGGCGTTGAGCACGAAGACGTCGAGCCCGGTCTCGGCCATGAGCACCGAGATGGCGCGGGCCACGGCGATCACGAGGGCGGTCGAGATCATGGTGGAGCAGCCGTCGATGAAGGTGTTCACGATCTCCTTCTCGGACAGGCCGCCCACGAAGCCGATCACGATCGAGATCACGAAGAACCAGATGCCGCACTCGGTGAAGTACCACTGACCAAGCGGCAGGCCGGTCAGGATGGCGCTCCAAGCCGTCGAAGGATCGTCGGCCGTGCCGCCGATGGCGAAGATGTTGATGCCGAAGCTCTCCCACGGAATGAACGACACGATCATGATGAGGAACGAAAGCGCGAACAGCACGAGCACGAGCTTCTGCTTGCCCGTGAGCACGGCGTTCTTAAGGTTCGAAGCCTGCTCGTCCTCAAGGGCGCGAGTCTCGTCGGCATAGGCAGCGTCCATGCGAGCGAGCTCATCGGCCGTCATGGCAGAGTTGGAGCGGTCGGCCTTGACCTTCTTGGCATAGTTCATCACGAAGGCGATGCCCATGACCTCAGAGATCACGAAGAGCAGGAAGCCCACGGCGATGAGCGTGCCCTGGTTGACCGCGATGCCCATATCGGTGAGCGCCGAGGACGCGATGGCTATTGAGAACGGGTTCACCGTGGAGCCGAGCGTGCCCAGGCCGGCGCCCAGAAGCACCACGAGGGCGCCCACCATGGAATCGAAGCCCATGGCGAAGGTCACCGATGCAAGCAGGATGTAGAAGGGGATGGTCTCCTCCATCATGCCGTAGGTCGAGCCGCAGATGCCGAATGCGAGCATGAGCACCGGAATGAGCAGCGTATCGCGGTCACCAAGCTTGCGAACGAGCGTGGCGATGCCCGCATCGAGCGCGCCTGTCTTGTTCACCATGGCGAGGAAGCCGCCGAGCACGATGACGAAGAGGCAGACGTCGATGGCGTTCTTGAAGCCGTCGAACGGTGCGCGCATAACCTGGGCAAGGGTTGCGCCCGTAACGTCGGGCGTGAATGCCGCGACGATCCAGGTGCAGATAGCAACGAAGATCAGGCACCCGATGAGGATGGTGAACGAGGTCGGCATGCCCCGCTTCTTCTTTTTCTTGACAGCTTCGGCCATGAGTCCTCCTTTTCCGCCGGCTCATCCGTAAAGCCAGCACGTACAACCGTTGTTTGCTGAGAAGATCGAGTGATCGGATGCAGGCGTGCGCGGGCGGGCGCAACGAAACCTCGAAATGGGGTGCGTCGAGAGCGCGGCCGTTCTCCAGCCGCACGGCTCTTCTCCATAGGACCGCGCGCGTCAGCCGCGCACTCGACGCCCCACGTGTGCCCCGCCGCGCGAAGTCGTCCTACTCCGCGTGGCGACTCAGATAGGAAAGCGCGCTGTTGGCAAGCAGGGCAGAGCCCTTCCAGAACACCGTCTCGTCAAACTCGACGTTGGGATGGTGCATGCCGCAGCCCTCGTGCCCCGGCAGCGTGCCCGTGCCGAGGATGAAGTAGGTCGTGGGGGCGTTCTCGGCGATGATGGCAAGGTCGTCGGTGCCGGAGAACGGCGCTTCGAGCTCCTGCACGGGCTCGTCGAAAAGCTCGTTCGCATAGCCCATGAGCTCCTCGGTAAGCGCGGGGTCGTTGTAGGTGTTCGGCACGCCGCGCAGGAAGTCTACGGTCGCCGTGCCGCCAAACGCCTCGGCGATGCTCTTGACCATGCGCTGCGCATGCTCCTTGAAGCCTTGGCGCACGCCCGCATCCTGCGTGCGCAGGGTGCCGAGCATAGAAGCGCTATCGGGAATCACGTTCGCGGCGCGGCCCGATTCGATCTTGCCGAACGTTGCCACGCACGTCTGCGTAGGATCGACCTCGCGCGCGATCAGGTTTTGGAAACCCTGGTAGATATGGCAGGCGATGTTGATGGGATCGATGCCCTGGTGCGGGGTGGAGCCGTGCGCGCCGCAACCGGTGATGCGCACATCGATATCGTCGATCGACGAGAAGATCGTGCCCTTGCGCGTATAGATGGCGCCGGCATCGAATTCGAGCGCTTGCACGTGCAGCGCCGCCACCGCGTCGACATGCGGGTTCTCGAGCACGCCGGCCTCGAGCACCGCGTCGCCGCCGCAGTACTCCACAGGCGCAACCCCTTCCTCATCGGGCTGGAAGAGCAGCTTCACGCAACCCTTCAGCTCCGCCTCATGATCCTTCAGGATCTTCGCAGCTCCAAGCAGCATAGCGGTGTGCGTGTCATGTCCGCACGCATGCATGTTGTTATTCGTTGAGGCGAACTCGAGCCCCGTAATCTCCTGCACCGGCAGGGCATCCATATCGGCACGAAGCATGAACACCGGGCCGGCCGCCGGATCGCCCACCTGCGCGAGGAGCGCGCCCTGGCAGGGCGACGAGACCTCATAGCCCATTTCCTCCAGGCGCCCGCGCACGTAGGCGCACGTCTCGTCCAAGTCGAAGCCGAGTTCCGGGTGCTGGTGCAGCCAACGGCGATCGCGCACGATCTGTTCCTGCAGCGCCTTTGCCTCATCGATTACGGTACTCATCACATCGCTCCTTTACTTTGCATATGCCCCGCTTGACGCGATGGGTTTGGTCGTGAAACGATACTAAAGCATTGCTCGCCCGAACGCATGGGCGCGCGCCACCATGTTTCATGCGTCGGAAAATTCACCCGGCACATGTGAGCGCGAACGGTACGAACGAGCAGGTAAACGGTATCACCCCAAATGGGTGAGGGAGGTTACATGGCCGAAATGCGCAAAGAGCTGCCCGCGTTGCCGTGGTCGATCGCCGTGTTTCTCGTCGCGCTCGTCTCGCTTGTCATGCTCATGCACAACAGCGTGCTTCTGCCCACGGCGTCCACGGACCTCATGAATGTGAGCGTGTTTATCTCGGGCCTGCTCTATGTTCCCGTTGCCATCGTAGCGCGGCGATGCCCCAAGGCGCTTTCGCTTGCGGGCTGCTCATGCGCAGCTGCCGTGTGCGGCGCGGTCGCGATGCTGCTGTGGCAGAGCGTTCTTGCCAACCCTACCGACGGAACGCTCTTCCTTGTTACCGATACGCTCTTCAATGCGAGCCGAGGTTGGGGAACCATTCTCGCCGCCCTCGCGCTCTCGCGCATACCGCGCAACGCGCCCACGATGGTGGCCGCCCTTGCCGGCATCGCGATCTCGTACGCCATCTGGCCGCTTCTGCGCTCCGCCACCGAGGCCGCGCCAGCACTCTTCGGCATCATCATGCTCGGCATGCTCATAGGAACGGGTGCCGTAAACCAGCGCGACCTCTTCGCCCGCATTCGCGAGGCGGCGAGCCCCCGCGAGCTCGAAACGACGAACCCCTTCTCGTTCGTGCCGCTCTCGAGCAAGCTCTTCGTATGCATAGCCCTGTTCGAGACCACCTTCGGCTACGCCACCGCCACGCGGTTCAACGCCATGCAGGGTTGGCAGTATGCGCTGCTTGCACTCGCCTACGGTGCGCTCCCGCTCGTATGGAGCCGCGCGCGACGCTTCACCTTCGATGAGGATGCTGCATTCCGGCTCTGCACGGTAACCGTAATCGCCGGTTTCCTGCTCACGCCAGCGAGCTCCTTGCCCACGTCGGTAACCTCGACGATCATCGAGGCCGGCTCAGAATGCTTCTACGCGCTCATGTTCTCGGTCCTCGCGAGCATCGCGGCGCGCAATCCCACAGGAGCGCTCGCCGTGGTGCCCTTGGGGTTCGCCGTCTCGTCCTGCTCGTCTGCGGTGGGGTTCGCTGCTGCCGAGAGCATCATGGCTGCGCAGGCGAATGGTTGGACGGATGCCTTGCTCATAACGAGCGCCTTGCTCTCAATCGTCATCTTCTGCTTCGTGTGGATCGGGCTCGACGGCTTTCGCTTCCGCCGCTTCTTCCAGGCGATCGTTCCTGCTGAGGTTGCCGAGGAGCGGCCCGCGCGCACGCCTTCCGACGACGCCCAAGGCATAGAAGCCGCGCTGCACTCGCTTGCCGAACGTCATGGTCTCACCGCCCGCGAACGAGAGATCTTGGGGCTGCTCGCCCGCGGACATAGCGGGAAATCGATCATGGAGCGCCTCACCATCTCGGCGAACACGGTGAAAACGCATACACGCCATATCTACAAGAAGATCGACGTCCACAGCCAGCAGGAGTTTATCGATTTGGTTGAGGAGCTTGCACATGCTGCAACGAGATAGCAAAACAGGCCAGAGCTCATCGCCCTGGCCTGCCTGAATTCGCTGGTCGGGTTGACTGGATTTGAACCAGCGACCCCCGCGTCCCGAACGCGGTGCTCTACCAAACTGAGCCACAACCCGTTAGCAGAAGGTATGTTAGCAGAACGCGCGCCACAATGCTAGCAAACTTGCAAAGAGAGTCCGGACTTCTCCATCGTTGCTGCGCATGACCACCATCCGCACTTCGAATCAGCGTCGCGCGCGATGTGCTCAGCGGCCTCCCTACTCTCGCAGAGCGCGAACGAGCAGGCGCCGGAACCAGTCACCTGGGCGGCAAGCACCCCATCCTGGCCACGCAGCCACGAGACAACGCCTGCAATCTCGGGGGCGATCGTGCATGCCGCGGGGACAAGGTTATTCGCTATGTGTGCCGGAACCTCGGCGGCATCGTGCGCCCGCAGGGCCTCGAGTAGCGGCTCGAGCGGGGCGGCGGCGGGCGGGTCTTGGTCGAACACCTCGTAGGCCTCGCGGGCCGTCACACCGGCGCAGACGGGTTTCACGAGCACGATAGGCATACCCGCAAGCGGCTCAAACGCCTCGCGCAGGCGGTCTCCCGCACCATCGCAATAAGCGAGCGCCCCGTACAGGAAAAAGGGAACATCGGCGCCAATGGAGCGAGCGATGGCATCGACACGCTCATCCCTCGGGTTGATGCCCCATGCATGGCAGAGGCCCATGAGCGTCGCCGCGGCATCTGATGATGGGCCGCCCAGCCCCGCGCGCAGCGGAATATGCTTCTCGATCACGATTTCAAACGATGGCTCTCGCCCAAACGCCTCTCCCAGGGCACAAGCCGCCCGGTAGGCGGTGTTATGTTCCATGGGAAAATCCGCCTCGGGAACGGTGCGCACCGTAAGACGCTCTGCCGGCGCAAGCGTCACAACATCTGCCAGGCTCGTCGCTGCCATAACCGAATCGACGCGATGATAGCCCCGGTCGTCTCGCTGCGTGTGAACACCGAGGTACAGGTTAACCTTCGCGGGCGCGGTAACGACAAGCGCCCCTTTGGATGCATCGGACGCGCTAGTGCTCATCGGACTGGTTGCCGAGCGGCGTGAAGATATGCTCCCCCGATTCCGGGTCGAAGAGCTCGACCGTACCGGTGAGCACGTCGACGTACTGGTAGCTCTGGCGCGAGGTGCGGCCACGACGCTCGTTCACCTCGACGATGAACACAGCGGGGTGAACGGTCTTGACCGTGCCCATGCGCTCGATAACGCGGGTGCGCCCCATGTTGGCCTTGACCTTCACGCGCTCGCCCACCATCTGCGCGAGCTTGTCCTTGATTTCGTCGACGTGGTTGACCTCGAGCTCGTCCATTACTATGCCTCCCGTAATGCGCCGAAAATTGGCACAGTACTTCCAAGTTAGTCAAAACTGATTCAGTATAGCAGCGTGAAAAGCTTGCTAAAACCCCCGGTACAGGAACGTCACATACCGGTTGACGGCTCGCCCGCGCCCGGCCGCACCACGCAGATGGCAGCACCGAGCTGGCAGCGGCACCGTGAAGGGGGCAGCGCCGGGTCGGCGGCGGCACCGTGAAGGGGGCAGCGCCGGGTCGGCGGCGGCGCCATGAAGAAAGCAACTCCAGGCAAGGAGGGCACTTCTCAAGCCCTCGACGCGCATGATCCGCCGCACCAACCCGGCCGCGCCGGAAAAAGGTGTACATGAGCGTCACGAAAAGCCTCATTTCAAGCTTTTTTTGACGCTCGTGTACACCTTTTTGGAACGAGCCGGGTATATCGCTGGCCTACTAGGACTGGTGAGATGAATGAGTGCATGTTCGCGGGGCGGAGAGCAGCGTCACGCCCAGAGCGAGCGCACGCAGCCTAGCAGGGCGCACTACAGCGCATCGGTGCCAAACAGGAGGACGCTACAGCGCATCGGTGTCGAGCACGATGGTGAAGGGCCCGTCGTTTACAAGCTCCACCTGCATGTTCGCGCCAAATGTTCCCGTGGCAACGCGCGAGACATCTTGGCGTGCCAGCTGCACGAAGTACTCGTAGAGCTCGTTTGCGTGCGCTGGGTCGCCCGCGGCGGTGAACGAGGGCCGGCGCCCGCGGCGGCAATCCGCAAAGAGCGTGAACTGCGACACCACGAGCACCTCGCCGCCCACATCGTCAATGGAACGGTTGGTTTTGCCATCCTCGTCTTCCATAATGCGCAGACCGAAAAGTTTCTTCCAGAGACGGTCTGCCTCCGCGCGCGTGTCGTCGGCACCAACGCCAAGAAGGACGAGGTAACCTTGGCCGATACTGCCGGTTACCTCGCCGTCGATGGTGACGCTCGCCCGTGTAACGCGCTGAACGACCGCTCTCATTGCACGCCCTCCTCCGGGGTAGCAACCTGCGAGGAGACGCGCTCGGCATCCTCGACCGGAGCGGCGGCTCCCTCATTCGCCAGCGCAGAGGCATCGCGCCGGGCGCTGAGCTTGGCGCACAGGTCTTCGAGCGCATGGAAGCGGTGGCTGATGGCGTTTTTCTCCTCCGGCGTGAGCTCGGCCATGGTCTTACCCGGCGTGTCATCGGGCAGGAAGAGCGGGTCGTAGCCAAACCCGTGCGTGCCGCGCTCGGCATGGCCCACCACGCCCTCACAGGTACCCTCGCCCATGGTGACGAGACCGTCGGGCTCGATGAAGGCAATCGAGCTCACGAAGCGCGCTGTGCGCGCGGCATCCTCAACCCCATCTAGCTTGGCAAGAAGCTTGGAATTGTTGGCGGCATCGTCGCCGTGCACGCCGGCGTAGCGCGCCGAATAGACGCCTGGTTCACCGCCAAGTGCATCGACCATGAGGCCAGAATCGTCTGCAACTGCCGTGAGGCCCGTCGCCGCCACGGCCGCCTCCGCCTTGATGATTGCGTTCTCCGCAAAGGTGGTGCCCGTTTCTTCCGGGTCCTCGAAATCCCCGAGCTGAGAAAGCGCTACGAACGTCATTTCCGGAAGCGCGCGCCCCAAGATTTCCTCGATCTCGACGAGCTTATGCGCATTCCCCGTGGCAACGACCACCGTCCGCGTCGGATCGAGCGCAGCCGCATCAATCTTTTCTAACGCCATGAGAACTTCTTCCTCTCCTATCGCGCTGCGATAAAACCGCTTGCCTACGAACCGCACCTGCCGGAGGACCCGCATGGTTCCACGCAAACGTCCTCGCCGCTGCGCGGCTGCGGGATTGTTTGCTTAGGAACCATCCGGGCCCTCCTCCTCAAGACGTGCCTGTGAGGGCTCCGTTCCACAACGTGCCACCCCTGCCCCCAGCGGGCGTGACGAATGTACATGGAGTCCACCGCGCATCATCCCGCGCGCAGTTCCGCAGCGCGAAGCGCGAGGAATGTTTGAGCACGGGATGATGCGCGGTGGACTCCCTGGGAGCACTCTCAGCTAATCCTCATCCCGAAACGCCGTAACCTGGTTCTGGAGCCCGATCAACTTCTCGATGCCCTTATCGCCCAGATCGAGCAGCCTTCCGAGCCGTGCCCGATCGAATGGCGTGCGCTCGCCCGTGCCCTGAATCTCGACGATCTCTCCCGTGTCGGTCGCCACGAGGTTCATGTCCACCTCAGCACGAGAGTCCTCGCGGTAATCGAGGTCGAGCAGCTCGCAGCCATCAACCACGCCCATCGAAACCGCGGCAACCTGGCCCGTAAGCGGCAGACGCGCAATCTTTCCGACCTCGACCCATGCCATGAGGGCATCGTGCAGCGCCACCCAAGCGCCGGTCACCGCCGCGGTACGCGTACCGCCGTCTGCCTGAATTACATCGCAGTCCACCGTAACCGTATACTCGCCGAGGGCGCGGAGGTTGGTAACGGTACGCAAGCTTCGGCCAATGAGACGCTCGATCTCCATCGAGCGGCCCTTGCGGCTCGCCCGCTCGCGCGGCACACGCCGGCCCGTCGAGGCGGGAAGCATCGCGTACTCCGCCGTAACCCACCCGGCGCGGCTCGCACGGCGCCAACCGGGCGCGCCCTCCTCGATCGTCGCCGCGCAAAGCACACGGGTATCGCCGAACTCCACGAGGCACGACCCCAGCGCATGCTTGAGCACCTCGCGGGTAAGCGCAACTTCGCGCATCTCGTCCATCGCGCGGCCGTTTGCGCGATCGATTTCCATATAATCCAAGGTTTCCTCCCCATCGTATCTTACTATGGCAAGAACCGGCCATGCCGGCTCCCGTATGACAGGTTTTGCGGGCTGGCGGCAAGCCGCCCGCTGCCGAGCGGCCGACCGTCCCCGCACCCTGCTGATCATCCCCGCAGCCCAGCGACAGGTCGCCCCGGGGCCTGCGGGCCCCGCAGCCTCACGGCAGACCCCACAGCGGGCGGGCCACAAGGCCTAGCGGCAGACCCCACAGCAGGCGGGGCCCCAAGGCCTAGCGGCGGTACATCTCCTCAAGTTCGCCAAGGTCTACATGCACGATGCTTTTGAGCGGTTGCCCGAAGATGAAGCTTCCCGCCGCCGCGAACTCGGCAATGTTATCCGAGGTTGTTGCAAACCGGTGCTGAGGCTCCACATCGGCCGCGGCAAGCTGCCCGCGGCGGTGCAAGATGTCTTTGAGCTCGCGCGTGGTCTCCTCCGCAGACGACACCACCCGCACGCCCGTGCCAAGCGCATGGCGGATGGGCCCTGCAAGCAGCGGAAAATGCGTGCAGCCGAGCACCACGGTGTCCACCTCGGTATCGGCGATCGGCGAGAGCGTCCTCGCTACCTCGAAACGAATCTCGGGGGTATCGAAGATGTCGCCGTCTTCGAGCCAACGCTCCTGCAGATGCGCGCCCGTGGCCAGTTCGCGCTCGACGATGTTTACGAAGCTTGGAGCGGGGCACCCGTATACGTCCACGCCCGCATCGAGACTCTGGATGGCTCGCGTGTATGCGCCCGACCGCACCGTGAGCTCCGTGGCGAGCACGCCCACCTTCCGCGTGCGCGTCGTGTTGATAGCAGCCCGCGCGCCCGGAGCAATCACGCCGATCACGGGAACGTCGAGCGTCTGCTGCGCCACGGTGAGCGCCGCCGCGGTCGCGGTATTGCAGGCGATCACGATAATCTTGACATCATGCGCCTCGAGCCAGCGCCCCGCTTGCAGGGCGAAGGTACGCACCTCGTTCTCCGAGCGCGGTCCATAGGGGCAGCGCTTCGTATCGCCCACGTAGTAAATCGATTCGTGGGAGAGCGACGTCGCAATCGATCGCGCAACGGTGAGACCGCCTAAGCCCGAGTCGAAAACGCCAATCGGGCGGTTATCGTAGGCGAGGGGGCTGACGCAGCGGTCATCCATCACATCCGCCTCCCCTGCGCCCCCAGCAGGCAGCGCATGGCATTCACCCAGCCATCAACGATGCGTCCACGCGCCACCACGGTCTCGGGGTGCTTCTCGAGGAGAGCATCGGCGTGCGGGTCGGCCAGCGCATTCTCTACCATGATGAACTGCGCCACGGCGTCTGCCATGAGGAAATCGGACGACGAGTCACCGATAGCAAGCGTCTCGGCGCGGTCGATACCGCGAAGCTCGCAGAAGCGCTCGACGGCACGCCCCTTGCCCAAGCCCTTCGGCATGATGTTGAACGCACGGCCGCGCACCCCTTCAGGCAGATGGAGCGTTGTGGGCGCTGAGATGTAGTTGAGAAAACCGTTGTCGCCCCAGTCGAGCGCCATGCCCGAGGCGTCGAGCAGCGCGATCGCCTCTTCGTCTGGCACCTCGCCGCGCAGGCCGATGGTTACCTCGCGATGCTTATAGCCGTTCGACATGTCGTTATGGAATTCGATGAGCCACGGCCAGCGCGAGATGAACTGGTCGCAAAGCCCGGTCTGCTCGATAACCTCATGCGGCGTGAGGCCGCAGGAAGGGTCGTAGTCCATCTCCGCCGTGAAGTACTCCCAGGTATCATGCGGGCGATCGATCATGATGATGCCGCCCATCTCACCGATGTACGAGGTGAGGCCAAGCACGCGCGAATCCTCGTGCAGCATGGAGCGGTTCCGGCCTGAGCACGGGATGACCTCGATGCCCGCCTGTTTGAGCGCGATGAGCGTCTCCACGAAGGCGCAGCTTGGCTCGCCCGCTGCGTTTGCGAGCACCGTGGAGCCAGGCCCCATCATCGTGCCGTCAAGATCCGTAAACACATAGCGCACGCGAGCAAGGCGCTCGCGCAGGGCCTCATCGGTCTTTTCGCCGTTGAGAGCCTCGGGCAGATAGGTAATCGGCATGCATCCTCCGCTTTGATCGTGGCTTTCGCGCAAATGCAATTGCGGTTTGTCCCTATCATAAGATATGTCCCGTTGCCGTCAGCGAGCGAATTCGGCTATACTCAGACTCCACGGGCGATTGGCGCAACGGTTAGCGCAGGTGCTTTACACGCACAAGGCTGGGGGTTCGAATCCCTCATCGCCCACCATAGTTTTTGTTGACCCTGCACACGCGGGGTCTTTTCATTTTCACGCCCATCACAGAGGGATTCGAACCCGCAGGGTCGCGAGCTGCGCAAAGCGCGCGAGCGTCTTTGCCAGCACGCGACGCAAGGCGGCAAAGCCGCCGCAGCAATCCAAAAAAGGGCGCAACAGGCTTAGCCGGCTGCGCCATTCTGGAAGCTTGCTAGCCCAAAGGCTTGCTAGCTCAAAACGGAGGTGAGGATCTGGGCAAGCTCGTCCACGTCCTCCTTCGTGCAGATAAGCGGCGGCAGAAAGCGAAGGGTGTGGGCGCCCGTCGCGTTGATAACCGCTCCCGCTTCGAGAGCGGCGGTCACCACGTCGTGCGCATCCCCCGCACCCTCATCCAAGTCACAGCCGAGCATGAGGCCCGCGCCGCGCACCTCGACCACGTGCGGCACCTTCGCGAGTTGCTCGGCCATATAGGCGCCAACCTCGGCCGCCTTGCCAGCATACCCACCAATTACGAGCTCGCAGAGCGTAGACTCTGCAGCGGCCACGGCAAGACAGCTCCCGCCGAAGGTCGAGCCGTGATCGCCCGGCTTGAAGGCGTCCGCCACCTCCGCGCGCGCCACGCATGCGCCAGCCGGCACACCGCCCGCGATGCCCTTCGCCAGGCTCATGATATCCGGCACCACGTCCGCGCGCTGGATCGCGAACGGCTTCCCCGTGCGGAACACACCCGCCTGGACCTCGTCGGAGATGAGCACGCCGCCTACCTCGTGCACAAGGCGCGCCGCCTCTTGGACGAATGCCGCATCGAGCGGGTGCACGCCGCTTTCGCCCTGAATGGGCTCGAGCATGACGGCGCAGATCTCGCCTTCAAGCTGGGCAAAAACCTCGCGCAGCTCATCGATGTCGTTGGGCGTGCACGCCACGAACCCGCCCGGGAGCGGACGGAAGGTGTCCTGCAGGCGATTTTGCATGGTGGCGGCAAGCGTCTCGAGCGTGCGGCCGTGGAAGCCGCCGCGCAGGCAGACGATCGTGTTCCCGCCGTTGCCGCACCGCTTGGCATACAGGCGCGCAAGCTTCATGGAGCACTCGTTGGCCTCGGCTCCCGAATTGGAGAAGAAGGCTTTCCAAACCTGCTCGCCCTCTTGCGGGGCAGCAGCGGCACGCACGGCCTCGGCATCGCCCTCGGCGATAGCACGGGCAAGCACACCGGCGCCCGCAAGATCGTCGTTAGCAAGCTTGGAAAGCAGCGCCGCGACCTCGCCGCGATGCTCGATGTAGAAGTAATTCGATACGTGCATGAGCTCTGTGGCCTGGCGCTCAACCGCGCCGACCACCGCTGGGTGCCCATGGCCCAGGCAGCACACCCCGATACCCGCCAGGAAGTCGAGGTATTCGCGGCCCTCGGCGTCCTTGAGCGTCATGCCGGAGCCTTCCACGAACTCCACCTGGCTCCTGCCGTATGTATGCATCACGAACTCGTTATCGAGCGCGCGCTCTTGATCGAATGTCATCGTCTTCTTCCTCTCCATTGCCTGATATATCTCTCCGCCTAGCGCGACTCGGCGTTCTCATCCGTCTCTGCCAAGCGCGACGCGAATACGCCGAGCGGGTGGGGATGCCGGTCCTGCTCGTACGACTCCATCGTGGAATGCATCACGGTGCCCAAGCCGGTGTCGGTCAGGAGCTCGAGCAGCAGCGAATGCGGCGTGGTGCCGTTGATGATATGCGCACGGAACACCCCGCCGCGCAGCGCTCCCACGCACGATTGCAGCTTGGGAATCATGCCCTTGTCGATGTCGCCGCGCGCGAGCAGCGCCTCGGTCTCCTCGAGCGTGAGGTTCGAGATGAGCGAGGTCTTATCAGAGAAATCCTCGTAGAGGCCGTCGACATCCGTGAGGTAGATGATCTTGTGCGCGTGCACGGCCTTAGCGACGGCCCCCGCCGCAACGTCGGCGTTGATGTTGAAGAAGCCGCCGTCCTCCCCCTGCGCAACGGTCGCGACCACCGGGATATAGTCGTTATCCATGAGGCTCTCGAGGTAGTCGGCATTGACGCGCGTGACACGCCCCACGCGGCCCAGACCGGGGTCGAGCTGCTCGGCAACGATCGTACCCGCATCGCTCCCCGAAACGCCCACCGCGACGTTGCCGTGCTGGTTGATGGCAGCCACGAGCTCCTGGTTCACCTTACCCACAAGGACCTCGCGCACGATCTCCATCGCTTCCGGCGTGGTCACGCGCTGGCCATCCTTGAACTCCACGGGAAGGTCGTAGTGCTTGAGCGCCTCGTTGATGGCCGCGCCGCCGCCGTGAACGATCACGATGCGCGCGCCGATGATCTTGAGCAGCAGGATGTCGCTCATCACATCCGAGCGCAGCTTGGCATCGACCATGGCAGCGCCGCCGTATTTGATCACGACCGTGCGGCCGGTGAGGCTCTTGATCCACGGCAGCGCCTCGAAGAGCAGCTGGGCGGTCTGGTCGCTATTGAGCGACGGCTTGGCATCGCGTGCGTACTTCATGCTCATCCTCCCATACGCCTGCGGGGCCCGGTCCGATCACCGGCCCGCGGTGGGTCAAAATAACCCCGTCCCAAAATGACCGGTCAAAATGGTTCACGAACGGTAGTCGGCGTTAATCGAAATGTAGTCGTGCGTGAAATCGCAGGTCCAGACCGTGGCCTGGGCATCGCCCGCGCCAAGATCCGCCGCGATGACGATCTCCGGCGCCTCGAACCGGCGCAGCGCCTCGTCCTCGTCGAACGGCACCGTGAGACCGCCCCGGCACACGGGGATGTCCATGATGTCGATATCGACGTCCTCCTGGTTGAAGGCCACGCCGCACTTACCGAGCGCAGCCGCCACGCGGCCCCAGTTGCAGTCGTGGCCGGCCACGGCGGTCTTCACGAGCGGCGAGTTCGCGACCGCGCGGGCGGCGGTATCGGCATCCTGCGGCGTAGCGGCACCCGAAACCGTAACGGTCACGAGCTTCGTAGACCCCTCACCATCGGCGGCGATGCCACGGGCGAGCGCCTCGCACACCACATAGATGGCACGCTCGAGCTCTTGGTAGGCATCGCTGCCCTCGTCGATGGGATCGAGCATCGGCGCAGCCTTGCCCGAGGCGAACATGATGCACGTATCGTTCGTCGAGGTGTCGGAATCGACCGTCACCCTGTTGAACGTCTGGTCCACGGCGGAGCGCAGCAAGCCGTGAAGGGTTTCCGGCCGCACGGGAGCATCGGTGGTTATGAGCGCGATCATAGTTGCCATGTTGGGCATGATCATGCCCGAGCCCTTGCAGCAGCCACCCACCGTGAACGTGCTGCCCAAATAGCCCGCAGCCTGGCTCTCGTAGGTGACGGCGTACTCCTTGGGGTGCGTGTCGGTCGTCATGATCGCAAGGGCCGCATCGGAACCGCCCGCGCGGGAGAGCGCATCGGCAGCAGCGGGAATACCCTCTTCAAAGGGTTCGATGTCGAGAAGCTGGCCGATGACACCCGTAGACGACACGAGCACCTGCTCGGGCTCGCAGCCCAGCACCTGAGAAGCGATGTCGCAGGTCTCGTGAGCGGCAGCAATGCCGGCTCCTCCCGTCGCCGCGTTGGCGTTGCCTGAGTTCACCACGACGCCGCGAGCCATGCCGTAGCCCACACCGCCCAGATGGGCACGGCTCACCGTAACCGGGGCCGCGCAAAAGCGGTTCTGGGTGAAGGTGCCCGCGACCGGGCACACCTCGTCGGCAACGAGGAGCGCCATGTCGAGGCGCTTTGGGTCTTTGCGGAAGCCCGCATGAACGCCTGCTGCCATGAAGCCCTGCGCGCTCGTCACGCCACCGTTGGGCACTGCGCGAATCCTCGCATCAAACTCATCGATATTCATAGGTCCATCCCTTTTGGTCCAGCTTCTACTTCGTCACAGTGTACCGAGCCGCGGCACCAGGGGCAACGACGGAAACCGCGCCCTTTGCGCCGACGGCACGCCTGCTACTTGCACCGGCAGCGTGCCTGCTAGCTGCGCCGGCAGCGCGCCTGCTACACCGGCAGCGCAACCAAAGGAAGGCCTCGTCGCTCGTCGAGCCCGAAGACGATGTTGGCGCACTGGACCGCCTGGCCCGCAGCGCCCTTGCAGAGATTGTCGATCGCGCCGATAGCGATGAGCGCCGACGCCTCGTGGTTCACCGCCAGACCGATCTGGCATGCGTTGCTGCCCGCCACCGACGACGTCTTGGGCACCTGGCCGGCGTCGAGCACGCGAACGAAGGGCCGCCCCTCATAGAAGCTGCGATAGGCGCTCACAGCCTCCTCGGCGGTGAGGCTCGCAGCAGACAGCGCGAGCGGCAAGGTGACGGTGGAGAGCAGGCCGCGCTTGAGCGGTGCCAGATGCGGCGTGAAGACCACACGCCCTGCCAGGCCGAGAATCTGCTCGATCTCGGGCGTATGGCGGTGGCGGCACACGTTGTAGGCCTCGACGTTCTCGTCGGCGCTGCAGTAGTGCGTTCGCGCGTTCGCCGACTTGCCCGCACCCGTGACACCCGAGATGGCATCGACCACCACGGGGCCGCCTTCCGCAACCCAGCCCATGCGCACCGCAGGTGCGGCGGCAAGCGATGTTGCCGTGGGAAAGCATCCCGCGCACGCTACGAGCGCGGGCGCGCCCGCTGCATGGCGCTCCGCCGCGCGATCGAGGTCTTCGGCAAAGAGCTCAGGAAGGCCGAAGGCACGGTCCTGCAGAAGCTCGGGCGAGGTATGGGAGACGCCGTACCAGCGCTCGTAGGTCCCAGGATCGCTCAGGCGATAATCTGCCGAGAGGTCGATCACCGTCACGCCGGCATCCAAAAGCCCCGGTGCCGCAGCGAGCGCAGCCGTATGGGGAACAGCGAGGAACACCGCATCGCATGTGGTGAGCACGGGGTCGTCGTGCGTGGAGAAGACGAGGTCGCCGGCGCCTTCTACCCCGGCAAACGCAGGGTAGACGCTACCGAGCGCCTGCCCTGCATCGGCATTGGACGTAATCGCCCGAAGCTCGAAATCCGGGTGCCCGAGCAGGATGCGCGCAAGCTCCACGCCCGCATACCCTGCCGCTCCGACGATGCCCACCGTGTACGCCATAACTCCCCCGCAATCAAATCATGCAGAATACTGCATTCGAAAATCTTTCTTATGCAATAGCATGAAAGAGTATCACGATTGAGCGTGCGGAGTTATCCGTTAACCCCCTTGAAACCTTCTGGCAGCGCCGCAGATGGAAGCGCGGGGCGCCGTCGCGGTAGCGCTACTCAGCGCCGAGTGCCGCCATGGTGATGTAGTTGTACGGCTGGTTGAAATGCGGCAGGAAGAAGATATCGAGCAGCTTGAGTTTGTCGATGGTCACGCCCTCCTCGATGGCAAGCGAGAACATGTGAATGGCCATCGAGACGTCATATTCGGAGGCGAGCTGCGCTCCCACCACGCGGCGGCTACCACGCTCGTAAACGATGCGAATCTTGACCTGCGCGTTCTCGCGCATGAATGCAGGGCGCTGGAGGTCTTCGAAATCGGTATAGAGCACCTCTAGCCCCGCCTTCTCGGCCGCACGGACCGAAAGGCCGGTAGAGCAGAGGTTCAGGCCCATAACGGAGATCGCGTTGGAGCCCTGCACGCCGATGGACTCGAGCGGCGTGCCGCCGATGTTGTGACCGGCAACGATGCCCGAGCGCACGGCATTGGTGGCGAGCGCGATATAGGTGGTCGCGTGCAACGCGTTCGAGTAGACGGTCGCGCAATCGCCGATGGCGTAGACGTCCGGGTCGCTCGTCTGCTGGTGACGGTCGACCAGATAGGCGCCGTTGTCAAAAAGCTCAAGATGGTCGCGACCGAGCGCGTTGTTCGGAATGAAACCGATGGCGTTCACCACGAGGTCAGCAGGATAGCTGCCCTGCTCGGTGGTAATGGAGCGCACATGCCCCGTCTCGTCCCCCACGTAAGCGCAGACGGCCTCGCCAAAATGGCACTCGATTCCACCCTGGGCAAGGCGCTCGTCCATGAGAGCGGCGAACTCGGGATCGTAGTAGCTTGCAAGCGACGCGGGAGCAATGTCGAAGATGCGCACGTTCTTGCCACGGCGCTTGGCCGCCTCGGCGATCTCGACGCCGATATACCCAGCGCCCACCACCGCGACGTCTTCCACAGAATCGTCGGAAATCTGACGATCAACCTCCTGGCCCTCTTGGAAGAGCTTGAGGAAATTGATGCCCGCGAGGTCGTGGCCGGGCAGCTTGGGCGCAATCGGGAGCGAGCCAGTTGCCAGTACGAGCTTGTCGTACTTGATCGTAAAGTCGGCACCCGTGCGCGGGTGGCAGCTCACCAGGTGAGCGTCGAAATCAATGCTCGTGACCTCGGTCTCCATAAAAACTTGGGCGCCCTTGGCCTCAAATGCGTCCTTGTTGGTATAGAAGAGCTTGTCGACGGAATCGATCTGGCGGCCCACCCAAAGCGCGGTACCGCAGCCGAGATAACTCAAGTTGGTGTTACGGTCGATCATCACCACTTCTTGATCGGGATAGGTGTCGAGCAGCGTGTTGGCGGCAGCGATTCCGGCGTGGTTGGCTCCAACGATGACGGCCTTCATCTCATTCCCCTCTCTCGCGCTGGTAAGCGCAGCTTGGACGTGCGAGGCTATTCGGTAGTTCGACCATATCGAAAATATGTTGCTTAAACAATATCAATTCTGTAAACGGCCCATACGCACTCGGTAATAGGGCATGCGGCGGCGCGCGTGGCAGCACCTCGATCGCCACCGAACGAGAGCCCCATGCGCCCACAAGCCCCATGCACCCGACAACGGATGGTTGGGCGCGCGCCCTTATCGCTCTGCGAACTCCTTGATCTGGCGAAGCATGCGCGTAGCCTCTTGCCTTCCCGCTATGTAGAGCTCGAGAAGCTTCGACGCGTCACGCTCAACGTGCCCCACCGTTACCGGGTGAGGCGGCGCAACCACGAGAGCCCGCCCCTCGCGTTCGTAGGCCCAGATATACTCGCGCTGCTCGTTGTAGCGCTCATGGCGCGTGGAGAGGGCATCGAGCAGATAGGGATAGGCGGCATAGCGGGCGCGCGCTGCGGGCATGAGCTCATACGGAGACTTGCGGTAGCCTCGATGCTGGGTGAGCACCACGATCGCGCGGTCATACCCCTCCTCCTCGAGCACGTGCTCGATAGGCACGGAATCGGCCACGCCGCCGTCGAGGTAAAGGCTGCCATTTAGCTCAACGGGCTGTGTGACCAGAGGGAGCGAGGTTGTGGCGCGCACCACATCGATGTCGAGCGAGGCGTCTTGCACCTCGGGGTACTCGGCTGTACCGAACATGATGTTTGTGACGGTGGCGAATAGCTTCATGGGGTTTGCGCGATACGCCTCGTTGTCAAACGGGTCAATGCGGTCCTGAACATCGAAGAGCAGGAAGTCGTACCCGATCAAGCTTCCGTTCGCCGCAAGCGCCCGTGAGCCAACGTAGCGCTGGTCATTGCAGAACGCGAGGTTGATACGGTTGACGCGCCCGATTTGACGCGATTTGTAGTTCAGGCCGTTCAGCGCGCCCGCAGACACACCGTAGCAGGCGGGAAGGTCGACGCCCTGTTCGAGCATGACATCGATCACGCCCGCCGTGAACTGCCCGCGGAAGCTGCCGCCCTCGAGGATGAGCGCGCATTTGCCCGCGCCCGCCGATTTGCCCGCGCCCGGCCCGGCGGCGTTTTCACCGGTACCGAAGTCGCTTGAAGCCGGCCTGGCAGCGCTCGCTCCGCCGCCTTGCCAAGGGCTGTCGTGATGTCCGACCTCATGTGTATCCTGCTGCATGTCCGCACCCTTTTCGTATCGTATGCATCGCTGTGCTTCAGGCTCTTCTACCCCATTAGCTTCTACATACGCCCGCATCTCGAATCTGCGAAGAAAGACATCGGCCCGACGAGGCGCACATCGCGAGCGGACGGGGCGGATATGCCCGCCCGAACGGAGCCAATTGCCGGGGCACGGAGCCCTGTCAGGTATTTTGCGTACAACAAAAAAGCAGGTAGATAGCGATATCTACCTGCTGTAACAGTTGGTGGAGGCGCGGAGAATCGAACTCCGGTCCACGAAAGCCCCCTGATCGGCATCTCCAGGCTCAGTCACTGGTTTAATCTCGGATGCGTTGCGCGCAGTGACACGCTCGCGGCATCCCAACCGGTTCAGTCTTAGCCCGCGCCATACCGATTACGTGCGCGGGAGCATTCCCCTAACATGACACCGCGCCCGGGGCGGGGAATTCCCGGGTTTGGCGTGCCGCTAATTAATTAAGCAGCAAGAGCCAGCTGGGGCTCGTAAGAAGAATTCTTGTCAATTCATTTTGACAGTACCCCTGTTTAACGTGGCGAGGAGACCACGGCCTGCTTCCTCTCTCAGAGCTATCGTGTCGAAACCAGTCGCCCCCGAAGGACGGTCTGGGCAAGCTGTGCGGTGCAGCCCGCATGCGGCGGGCTCCCGGGCAGCTTTGCTCGACCTGTCAAAGAACGCGCCGGACGCAGCTCGCAAAGCACGCGTTGTCCGGGTGAGTATTGTAGTGTACCACGCACGGGCCCCGCATATACCCCTGCCGCGGCGAATTCAATCCCATGGGCAGCACGCATGCCGACCCCGTCGCTGCGTCACGCACGTTCGCAGCGAGCTCCGCGCTCCGTGCGCAGCAGAGCATCGACCAGGCGGTTATCGTCATCGTCGGGAGAACCAAGCGGCAAGCCGCACGCCTCAAAGAAGTGGCTGCCAGCAAACTGCCGCGCGCGGAACGAGTCGTGCTCGCCGTCATCGAGATACCTCACACGGCTCCGGCAATCCGTCGTGCCGCAGAATAACGGCCCATGGCTCCGAACGTAATCGATATAGAGCGGCTCATCGGACCAAAGCAGCACGCCTGCCATGTTCTCGAGTTCGTACGCCGTCGCATACTCGCGCCAACGCGCCTCGCGATAGCGAACATAACGGTCGAGCACCGAAGCCATCCGCGTCACGCGCGCAAGCGTACTCGCCGCCGACATCACATCCATCTTGTCCGTAGCCGCAAGCCCACACGCCGTGCCCAACTCCGCAAGCGCGCCCTCGCGCTCCCTCCCCTCAAGAAGCACCGCCGGCACCGTGAGCTTCATCGACTCGTCCGGGAAAAGCTCAATCGCCGAATGCGGCATCATGTCCGCAAACGCCACCGACGCACGAAAGATGAGCGAATCGTGCGCATGCTGGATATGGCAGCTGAACCCCTGCGCCTCGAAAGCTCGGCGCATGGCATCGGCGCGGGCGTTGATCACCTCGCGCGACGAGGTTTCCCGCGTGGAACCCGTTCGGAAAAGGTACAGATCGAACAACGGCACCGCAGACGAGAAGTAGACCGTTCGGCGGCAGAAATCGGTGATCTGCGCCGCACGACGCGTCGCCTTGTCGTAGAGCTCCACAAGCGCAGAACCAGCGGCGGGCCCGGACGTCGAGCCCTCGCGAATCTCCACCACGCCATCGGCCACATAGGGCGGAAAACGCCCTTCATCTACACGCACCACGACAACCCCCTGGTCGAGGGCATCGGGATCGGCGATGAAGCGCACATCGAAGGGAGGGGCGGGAGAAACGTGCCTGCGGCACAGCTCCCCGATAAGCTGGCCGTAGTCCGCCGAAAGGCGCGGAACGGGGCACACGGCATGGTCGTCATCCGCGATGCCGATGACCAGCCACCCTCCCCGTGAATTAGCAAACGACGCGATGATCTTAGGAATCTTACGCTTCACGCCCACCGTGAGCGACTGCTTGAACTCGAGCACATAGCCTTCGTCCATATCGGCGAGCTGAGCAAGGTCGGCAAACGTCACGTTGGCCAAATCCTTGGGATTGCCTTGGTCGTCGGTAAACGGGCTGAACGTCATGCACACCGCCTCCTGCGCAGTCAGTCTTTCGACCGTTATACCCATGAAACGCACGGGCACTAAGGACGGCAGCGGAACGGCTCGCCTCGTAAGAAGCTGCCGTCAACATGTTCGAGCCTCGAATCAGTGGGTTTATGCGACCATGACGTTTTTCATGGTCGCCCGCGCGGGGCTTCCATGCCGTCAATCATGATCGCCTGCACGGGGTTTAGGACAACGGGGCTTCTGCACCGCGCCGTTCAGGCCGCGACCCACGGAGCAAAACGTGTACACGAGCGTCAAAAAATGCCTTATTTCGAGCTTTTCGTGACGCTCGTGTACACGTTTTTCATAGCAAAAAGCGGGCGGGACATCGTCCCACCCGCTTGAAAGCCGAGAACACTTTGCCTGCAGGGCAGCCGGCGAGTTGCTCTTCCCCTGCCGGGCAGCCGGCGAGCCGCACTTCGCTTGCAGAGCCGCAAACGGGCCGCTTTTGCCTACTGGCCGTCGAAAACCCTACGACAGTGCCTGGCGCAAGAGCTCGTTGAAGAGCTTGGGATTGCCCTGCCCCTTGCTCGCCCGCATGCATTGCCCAACAAGGAAGCCGAGCACCTTTTGATTGCCGTCGCGATACTGCTGGGCCTGGTCGGGGCAGTTGGCAAGCACCTCGTCAACGTACGCCTGAAGCGCCCCGGCGTCGCTCACCTGGCGCATACCGCGCTCGTCCACAATCTTTTCGGGGTCGTCGCCCGTCTGGGCCATGGCCTCGAAGACCTCGTGCCCCTGGTTCGAGCTGATGGCATCCGAGGCAAGCAGCTTGGCGAGCGATGCCACCTGCGCGGGTTCGAGCCCCGATTCCGCAAGCGTGCAACCTGCGGCCCGAAGATGGGCAGGCAGCTCGTTCACGATGAGGTTCGCGACCGTCTGGGCCTCCTTGCCCGCCGCGACCGCGCCCGCTGCCGCCTCGAAGAACGCAGCGGTCTCGGGGTCGCCGGCAATCTGCTCGGCGTCGGCGCGCTTGATCCCGAAGTCGCGCTCGTAGCGATCGCGCTTGGCGTCCGGCAACTCGGGAATCTCCGCACGGCAATGCTCGATGAAGGCATCCGAAAGGTCGAAGGGCGCAAGGTCGGGGTCCGGGAAGAGCCGGTAGTCGTCCGCCGTCTCCTTGGTGCGCATGACCACCGTGCGCTTGCGGCTGGGCTCCCAGTGGCGCGTCTCCTGGTAGATCTCGCCGCCCTCCTCGAGCACCTCCGCCTGGCGGCAGATCTCGTAGGCAAGACCATCATGCAGGGCCTTGAAGGAGTTGAGGTTCTTGAGCTCGGTCTTCGTGCCCAGTTTGGAGCTGCCGCGGCGGCGCAGGCTCACATTGCCATCGCAGCGCATGGAGCCCTTTTCCATGGAGCAGTCCGAGATGCCGAGCGTGAGGAAGATACGGCGGAGCTTCTCCATGAAGAGGCGCGCCTCCTCCGGCGTGCGCAGGTCGGGCTCGGTGACGAGTTCGATGAGCGGCGTTCCGCAGCGGTTGTAGTCGATAAGGCTCTCTGCCGCTCCACCGATGCGGCCCTCTTCACCGCCCACGTGCACCATCTTGGCGGCGTCTTCCTCCATGTGGATGCGCAGGATTCGGATGGGGACGGTATAGGAGCCGTCCTCGTGGCGCACCGGGACCGCGAGGTTAGCGGTGTCGTACCCGCTCATGCCCGCCAGCGCCGATGTGGCCCCTTCTGTGGCCTCTTCTGGGACGGGGTCATTTTTGCTCATCGTCGACACGGCGCCGGCATGGTCCGGCTTAACAGACGAACCCGCGCCCGATGCCATGCCTTCGGGAAGGTCGCGAGACATCGCGGTCGAGAGGCCCACGGCGTTGGCGCTCGCGCTGGCAAGGCTCTCGGCCTCCGCATCTCCGAATGCGCACTCCGGGCGCTCTGCGGCGCCGCGGCCGGTAACCTCCAGATCGAGCCGGCCATGCATGGCGAAGGCCACCGGACCCTGCGTGGTCTGGAAGTTCTTCGCCATATCCGGATAGAAGTAGTGTTTGCGGTAGAACATCGAATGCTTCTGGATCTCGCAGTTGGTGGCGAGGCCCGCCTTCACGATGTACTCGATCGCGCGCTCGTTGGGCACGGGGAGCGCCCCGGGCAGGCCCAGGCAGACCGGGCACACATTGGTGTTCGGCTCGTCGTCGTGGCCAATCTTGCAGCCGCAGAACATCTTGGTGTCGAGCGTCGTGAGCTCGGTATGAATCTCTAGACCGATTACGGCCTCCCAGTCCTTCAGAACCTCGCTGAGCTCCTTCATGCGAGCTCACCTCCCTTCCCAGCGAATGCGGGCGCGCAGGGCGCCCCGAGCCGGCCATCGTGCTCCGCGTCGGCAACCCCCGCACCCCATGCGCCCGGTGTGGCAGCCACCGCACGTTCGAGCGCGGAGCCGAACGCGATGAGCCGCTCGTCCTTGAATGCCGGCGCCACGAGCTGCGCGGCAACCGGCAGGCCAGATTCCTCGCCCACGCCCAAAGGAACGGTCATGCCGCCGTTGCCCGCGATGTTGATCGAGATGGTATACATATCGGAGAGGTACATCTGCGTGGGGTCGCTGATCTCGCCATGCTTGAACGCGGTGCGCGGCGCCGCGGGCATAAGGATGACGTCGACCTGCTCGTACGCGCGGGCGTAGTCCTCGGTGATGAGCGTGCGCGCCTTCTGGGCAGCGTAATAGTACTTGTCGTAGATGCCGCTGGAGAGCAGGTACGCTCCGAGCATCTGGCGGCGCTTGGCCTCCGCGCCGAAGCCGTGCGCGCGCGAAAGCGAACTCTGCGCCGCAAGCGTGGTGCAGCCCGGCTCCTGGTAGCCGTAGCGCACGCCGTCGAAGCGGGCGAGATTGCTGAACGCCTCGGCCGGGCCGATTACGTAATATGCGGCGATGGCAGCGTCGAGGTGCGGGAGGTCTACGTCCACGAGCTCAGCGCCCGCGGCCTCGAGGGCACGAGCCGCCCCCTCGACGGCACGACGCACCTCCGCTGTGAGGCCCTCGGCCTCCATGAACGCGGGGATGATGCCCACGCGCTTGCCAGCGATGCTCGCCCCCACATGCTCGGCAAAAACTGCCGGAACCTCTTGCGCGGTGGAATCGAACGGATCGGAGCCGCCCGCCACGAGCGCATCCATGGCGAGCGCCACGTCCTCGACCGTGCGTCCGAAGGGCCCCACCTGGTCGAGTGAGCTGCCAAAGGCAACCACGCCGTAACGGCTCACGGCGCCGTACGTGGGCTTCATGCCCACCACGCCGCAGAACGCCGCCGGCTGGCGGATGGAACCGCCCGTATCGGAGCCGAGCGCGATGGGTGTCATGCCCGCGGCAACGGAAGCCGCCGAGCCGCCCGACGAACCGCCCGGCACGCACGCGGTATTCCACGGATTGTTCGTGGGATGGAAGGCCGAGGTATCGGTCGAAGAGCCGAATGCGAACTCGTCCATATTCGCCTTGCCCACGGGCACGCAGCCCGCGTCGAGCATGCGCTGGACACAGGTGGCGGTGTAGGGGCTCTCGTAGGTCTCGAGCATACGGGAGGCGCAGGTCGTGCGCGTGCCCGCGAGGTTCATGTTGTCCTTGATGGCGAACGGAACGCCCGCAAGCGGCGGCAAGGGCTCGCCCGCCGTGCGCGCGGCATCCACGCGTTTCGCGGCAGCCAGAGCGAGTTCGGGCGTGACCTGCAGGAACGCTTGAACCTGCGAATCTCGAGCGTCAACGGCGGCAAGTGCAGCCTGAGCGACCTCGACGGCGGAGTACTCGCCAGCGGCAATGCCCGCCGCGATCTGCGCAGCAGAGAGGGTGTCGATGGCAGCCATTACTCCTCCTCCCCCAAGATCGAAGGCACGCGGAAGCTGCGGTCGCGCGCGCTGCCGGCATTGCCCAAAGCAGCCTCGATGCCGAGAGCGCGCTCGGCATCCGGCGTGTCACCGCGCATGACGTTCGAAAGGCTCCCGATGGGATGGAACGTGGGATCGATATCGGGCAGGTTATAGGCGAGCACGGGCTCGAGCATCGCGACGGCGTCGTTCAGGTAGGCGCACATCTCGGTAAGCTCGTCGCCCTCGAGCGCGATGCGCGCGTAGTCTGCGATACCGCGCACGTCGTCTTCGCTGAGTGCCATGAGCGCTCCTTCCGGTTGCATGAATGCGCTCTATTATACGTTGCCTCGGCGCAGCGGCCATCGGGGGCGCGCGTCGTCCCAAGTGGAAACACAGGGCGCGCCAGGCGGAGCCCTCGCAACCATGTTCGCGCTTCCATCAGCGGCTCGTGCCTCGAGCCCTTCCGAATATAAGTAAACGAGATTTGCGTTTAGTGTCCGTCATGCAGCCCCACGCCCGCCTGATGGGAGGCTCCTATGAACACCATGCAACTGAGCTGCTTTGTCGAGGTGGCCGCGCAGCTCTCGTTTTCCAAGGCGGCCGAGGCGCTCCACGTGTCGCAGCCCACGGTGAGCCACCAGATTAAGGCGCTCGAAGACGAACTGGGCTGCGCACTGCCCGTGCGAAGCACGCGCACCGTCCGCCTCACGGACGACGGCTTTGCCTTTCTTGAATACGCAAACGACATCCTCGACCTTGCCGCGCGCGCCGAGCGTCGCTTGAAACACAAGCAGCGCCCGAGCTCGCAGCAGCTTCGCATCGGCGTGCAGTACATACGGGCCACGTATCCTTAGCAGTGCCCACAGTTTACTCTCTGATGTGAACCGATGACTGCGCACCGACTGCTCAACGAGCCCAGCAACCATATGTCACCATTCGGTTTCCCGCCAAACCGCACGGCGCGCGTGGCGTACACTCTGCGTTGACTGAACACGCAGCGGGGCCCGCATCCCGCTCGCCACCGAGGAGGCTTCATGAACACCCAACGTATCGATCGCGTGCGCGCTAACTTGCAGGCACGCGACCTCGACCAGCTGCTTATCGTCGACCCGCTCTCCATCTGGTGGCTCACGGGCTACTACACCGAGCCGTACGAACGCCTGTTGGCGCTCCACCTGCCCCGCACCGGCGTGCCGACGCTCTTCGTAAACCGGCTCTTCCCCGATGCCTCAAACACGGGGGCGCGCATCGTCTCGCATTCCGATACGGACGACCCGATCCCCATGCTCTCGGCGGTCATCGACCCCACGCGTCCGCTGGGCGTCGATAAGGAGCTCTCCGCCCGCTGGCTCGTCCCGCTCATGCAGGCGGGGGCCGCACGCGCCTTCGTGCTCGCCTCGGATGCCGTCGACGACGCCCGCGCCATCAAAGACGCCCGCGAGCAGGAGCTCATGCGCGCCGCCTCCGCGGTAAACGACGAGGCCATGGCATGGCTCGTTGAGCAGGTTCGTCCCGGCGTTACCGAGCTTGCCATCGCCGAGGGCCTCCTTGGCACGTACCGGCGCCTGGGAGCCGAGGACCATTCGTTCTCGCCCATCGTGAGCTTTGGCCCGAACGCCGCCGACCCGCACCATGAACCCGACGAAACGGCGCTCGCCGCGGGCGACATGGTGCTCTTCGACGTGGGTTGCAAGCGCGATTGGTACTGCTCGGACATGACGCGCACGTTCTTCACGGCCGAGCCCACCGAACACCAACGGGCCGTGTACGAGACGGTGCTTCGCGCCAATGAGGCCGCCGAGGCCATCGTGCGGCCCGGCGTCACCTTCGCCGAGATCGATCTCACCGCGCGGCGCATCATCGAAGACGCCGGCTGGGGCCCGCAGTTCAACCATCGCCTGGGCCACCAGATCGGTCTTCAAGATCATGAGCCCGGCGATGTCTCGGCCACGCACGATGAGCCGGTGCAGCCGGGCATGTGCTTCTCCATCGAGCCGGGTATCTACCTGCCGGGAGACCTGGGAGTTCGCATTGAAGACCTCGTCATCGTGACCGAGGACGGCTGCGAGGTGCTCAACCGCTACCCCAAGGGCGTGCAAATCATCGGTTAGCAGAGAAAGCCACAGGGCGTACAGCAAAAGAGGGCCCGCCCCGGACCGTGTCCGAGGCGGGCCCTTCGCGCATGCAGCGTTGCAGCGTTTACGTTAGAAGTCCACGTCCACGTCGTTGTAGACGCACTCGAGGAGCTTCTCCATCTCCTCGGGGGTTGGCTGGCGCGGGTTGGAGCCGGTGCAGGCGTCGCCGATGGCGTCAACGGCGATGCGGCTCTTCTTCTCCTCGAACTCGGCGTAGTCGATGATGGACTCGTCGGCCTTCACGCCGCCCTTGCCGTAGTTCTTGATGCCCTGCGGGATGTCCAGCTTGTCGTTGAGGTCGCGGATCTCCTGCACAAGAGCGGCCACGAGCTCGTCCTCGGTCTCACCGGCGAGGTGCAGGACCTCCTTGGCGATGTAGGCGTAGCGGCTCTTGGCACGGGCGTCCTTGGCGTTGAACTGGATAACCTTGCCGAGGTACATGGCGTTGGCGCAGCCATGGATGATGTGGTCGCCGGTGAAGGCAGCACCGGTCTTGTGCGCCATGGAGTGCACGATGCCGAGCAGACCCGAGGAGAAGGCGATGCCGGCGATGCACTGGGCCTCGTGCATGTGCTGACGGGCCTCCTTGTCGCCCTGGTAGCTCTTGGGCAGCCATTCGACGATCTCGCGAATGGCGTGAAGAGCGTTGGCGTCGGTGAACATGGAACCCGCGGTGGAGACATAGGCCTCGATGGCGTGGGTCAGCGCGTCCATACCGGTGTGCGCGCAGAGCTTCTGCGGCATGGTGTAGGTAAGCTCGGGGTCGACGATGGCCACGTCGGGCGTGATGTTGAAGTCGGCGAGCGGGTACTTGATGCCCTTCTCGTAGTCCGTGATGACGGAGAACGCGGTGACCTCGGTCGCGGTGCCGGAGGTCGAGGCGATGGCGCAGAACTTGGCCTTGGTGCGGAGCTCGGGGAAGCTGAACGGCACGATGGCCTGCTCGAAGGTCTCCTCCGGATACTCATAGAACAGCCACATGGCCTTGGCGGCGTCGATGGGGCTGCCGCCGCCGATGGCGACGATCCAGTCGGGCTGGAAGGCCTCCATGGCCTTCGCGCCCTTCATGACGGTCTCGACGGATGGGTCGGACTCGACGCCCTCGAAGATCTCGACCTCGAAGCCGGCCTCCTTGAGATCCGCCTCGACATCCTGCAGGAAGCCGCCGCGGCGCATGGAGCCGCCACCGGTGACGATCATGGCGCGGGAACCCTTGAGGTTCTTCACCTCATGACGGGCGCCCTCACCAAAGTACAGGTCGCGCGGGTTGGTAAAACGTCCCATATGTGCCTCCAAACACAAGCCTCTCTCGGCTTGATTACTCACGAGACCGCTCATTCGGCCCCGTTAGGACCACTATAAAACCGGGCGCAATCTCCCCGGAAACCTGCGGCTCGCACAGCTCGGAACCGCCCCGGGCTTCTTGCTCATCCCTGTCACCAACGGACATTCTACCGCGCGGAAACATTTTGTATTCAGTCGATTGCATAAAAGAGGGGGTCTTTAGCCTCGCGGGAAATGCGAGGAGTTGAAATTGGTCACACGCGGAGCACAGTGCTGGATGCGCCCGTGACACAGCGCGCGATGCACGTTATCGGACGGGGTTGGAGCGCCGCCCACATTGCCGGGCGTGATTCGGACGCTCGGAGGGCGCCGGGCGGAATCTGGACGCTCGCACCGTTGTCGGGCGGGATTCGGACGCTCGGAGGGCGCTGAGCGTCCAGAAGTCGCCCGAAAGGGGGCTCGGACATTTCTTTGGACGGGCCTAGGCGGCCAGCCCGAGCCGCTCCCT
>ENA-ORUM01000158-ORUM01000158.1-human-gut-metagenome-genome-assembly--contig:-NODE-158-length-99322-cov-3.581200_pt1 | contig 99322 bp, 90 predicted proteins | sample MGYA00242083_ERZ509217 | MGnify/ENA primary metagenome ERZ509217 (study PRJEB26280, sample SAMEA2338831) | human gut metagenome | biome: human gut; feature: human-associated habitat; material: faeces...
CCAGCTCCTCCTCTGTTTATAGAGGAGGTGGCACGAAGTGACGGAGGAGTTTTTTAAGGATAAAATGACTTTTGACACACCCTCAGTTATTTTATTATCCCAATTATTCAATTTGCATAATTGAAAACAAATAATTAATTTTACCTGAAATAAAAATGTATATGGCAAAAGAGATTAATCCTTTTATTGTTACAGGTAAGATTGCCCCAGAGTATTTTTGCGATCGGGTACAGGAATCGGCTCGACTTATCAAATCCTTGACGAATGGTAATAATATGGTAATCATTTCACCTCGTCGTATGGGGAAGACTGGGTTAATTCGATTCTGTTATGAAAAACCGGAAATTAAAGGACACTATTACACTTTCTTTATTGATATTCTCCATACATCGAGTTTAAGGGAATTTACTTATATTCTTGGGAAGGAAATATTTGAAACTTTAGCACCTAATAGCAAGAAGATGGTTAGACTTTTCATGCAAACACTAAAGTCTATCAGTGGAAAGTTCGGTTTTGATCCTCTGACTAATTTACCTACATTTAACCTTGAATTAGGTGACATTGAACGCCCGGAATATACCCTAGAGGAGATATTCAAATATCTCATGTCTGCAGATAAACCCTGTATTGTTGCCATTGACGAATTTCAACAGATTGGCAAATATCCCGAAAAGAACATTGAGGCATTGCTAAGAACTCATATCCAAAAAATCGAGAATAGTCATTTCATTTTTGCCGGCAGTGAACGTAGTATGATGCAGGCTATGTTTCTCTCTTCGGCTCGTCCGTTTTATCGTAGCTCGGATGTTATGGAGTTGGATGCTATTGATAAAGATATTTACGTGGCATTTATCTCGGAACATTTTGAACGTCGGGATCGCCGAGTCAGTACAGAAAATGCAGGGAAAGTCTATGACTTATTTAGAGGACATACATTCTATATTCAAAAGACATTCAATGAGTCGTTTGCGGATACCCTCATGGGGGGCGAGTGTACACTGGATATTATTCGCAATGCAATCCATTCGATGATCGATTATAATGACACGATATTTCGCGAAATTTTGTCTAATATTCCAGAGAAACAAAAAGAATTGTTGTATGCGATAGCCAAAGAAGGTGAGGCTGTACAAATCCTTTCAGCTAGTTTTATTAAGCGACATAGTTTAGCCTCGGCTAGTTCCGTTCAAACTGCAACAAAAAAGTTATTGGAAAAAGACATTATTACAGAAATAAACAAAGTCTATTCTGTTACAGATAAACTTTTCGCCATGTGGATAAATAGGTTGTACGGAGAGAATAAAGTATTATTGTGATGTTTTTTAATTTGATTTATTCTAAATAATCTAACTTTTTCAGAAAAAATGCGTATATTGTAGAAAATAAATCATTGAGATATGGAAAGAAAATTTAAAGAAGCTTTGGCACATAGGAGAAGTTATTATGCTCTCTCGAATAAATCACTTGTTTCTAACGAAGAGATAGAGGAAATCGTAAAATTTGCCGTTAAAAATATACCGTCAGCATTTAATTCTCAATCAACGAGAGTGGTGCTTTTATTAGGTGATCAACATACGAAACTGTGGAATATCGTAAAAGATACGTTGCGGGAAATAGTTTCCGCAGAGGCTTTCAAATCGACTGAAAACAAAATTGATAAATCCTTTGCATCCGGTTACGGTACGGTGCTTTTCTTTGAAGAGCGGATGATCGTGGAAGGCCTGCAAAAATCATTTCCGACTTATCAGGATAGATTCCCGGTATGGTCACAGCACACTTCGGCAATGCACCAACTGGCGGTGTGGACCATGTTGGAAGATGCCGGGTTCGGAGCTTCATTACAGCATTATAATCCATTGATTGATGAAGCGGTAACTAAGGAATGGCAACTACCGGAAACTTGGGAATTAATCGCCCAGATGCCTTTCGGTGCGCCTTTACAAGAACCCGGGGCTAAAGAGTTTAACCCGATAGAGGAAAGAGTGCGTATTTTTAAATAACCACTATTTCATCCGGAAATTAACCCACACGGCTTTGTGATCTGTTGGCCATACACCTAGGGGTTTGATGAAAACATCTTGTCCGGATTCAGTCACACGTTGACTCTTGCGAATACTGGTCTTGGGGCCGAGAATCGCTGCATCTTTTAGATGTAGTCCTTTACGAGGATAATAGAAGATGTAATCAATACGATCGCGCTCATCGGCATCGGGAGTCCAAGTGATCTTACTTGGAGGCAAAGCGAGATTATCCGACGGGTAAGTATAGCCGGGATGTGTAACGGGATTGGGGTATTTTTCACGATAAGAATCTTTAAAGCCAGCTTCATGGAGTAGGGTGGTTACCGGCCAAGGAACCACAACTCCATGATGGTCGGCACTATCTTTAGTCGTTTCAATCCAATCGAGGTGAGAAGGCTCGTTAAAATCACCCCCTAAAAAGATCCAATTTCCTTCTTCAATTTCTTTTTGAGCATCTTTGATAAAAGCACGGATGGCATCATCGCGTAATGAAAGGTTGTTACGCTCCAAAATAGTCGGAACATCAGTCAAAGGTGCATCCATTTTGTGCCAATTGTTACCGTCATAACCCCGTACTTCATAATACGTGTCATTCAGATAGTCTAAATGAGCGGTATAAACAGCACAAACTTGTTTTCCCACGGTAGTTTTCATTTTATAAATAGTTCCGTGATCATCTTGAATCGGGAATATCGTACTACTGTCTGTTATAGGATGTTTACTAAGCAATCCTGAATCATAACTATAAAAAGAATAATACGTTTTACCCCTTTCTTTCAAGGCATTCACGATACGGTCACAAAAGCGGGTATCCCGGTAATTCCGGACTTCACTCAGCATGATAAAATCGGGTTCCAAACGGGCTATTTCATCAGCAATAGCGTCAAAACCGCCCGGAATCATAGAGCCTTCCTGCCAGATGTTAAACTGTAACATACTAAGGTTTTGGGATGAAGAACAGCTTGACAATAAAGTGATTATTCCCATGATGCACCCTAGAAATATTATTCTCTTTTTCATTTCATTATAACTTAAACCGATCATTATGGTACAAAAGTAGTAAAATTCTCCGTATGCTTTTGTTTCGTATACAAAATCGGGTGTTTTGTCTCTTTTCTTTAAATCACTTCCACATGGAGCCTATTTTTGTCTCGTAATCAAAAAGTATTGGATATGAATAAGACGGAAATAATAACAGAAGTATCACGAATGACAAGTGTAAGTGTGGCAGACTGCGAGAAGGTTTTAGATGCCTTTGAAGAAGTTTTAGGGGGAGAACTGAACCGTAAAGGATGGAAAAACGGAATTTTTGACGTGATTTTCAAAATCATGAGCAAGATTAAAAGCAAGAAAAGAGTCATCGGTATATATTTTTTCCTTTTCATGTTATCCGTGAATGTATGGGGACAGAAAGAGGGTAGAGTTTTAACCCAGAGTGTACGGGGACGGGTGATTGATGCGGCATCGGGTTATCCGGTGGCTTACGTTTCCGTGTATCTCATGGGAAAAACGGAGATCGGTGGAGTAACGGATTCCCTAGGCCGTTTTGTCATCAAGAATGTCCCGATCGGGCGACACGATATACAGGTTTCTTTCGTGGGATACGAACCAACTATTTTCCGGGAGATACTGGTAACTTCCTCGAAAGAAGTCTATTTGACCATTCCATTGAAAGAAAGCATCAAAGAACTGGATGAAGTGATGGTCCGACCTCAATTGAATAAAGAGCAACCATTAAACAAGATGGTTACCACAGGAGCCCGGATGCTCAGCGTGGAAGAGGCAAGTCGATATGCTGGGGGAATGGATGATCCGGCCCGTTTGGTAAGTTCCTTTGCCGGGATTTCTCCCAGTATGTCTACGAATGGAATATCCATTCACGGAAATGCCCCGCATTTATTGCAATGGAAACTGGAAGACGTGGAAATTCCGAATCCCAATCACTTTGCGGATTTGTCCATTCTTGGTGGGGGAATTTTATCCGGGTTAAGTAGTCTCGTACTGGGTAATTCGGATTTCTTTACCGGAGCTTTTCCCGCAGAGTACGATAATGCCGTGTCGGGAGTCTTTGATATGAAATTACGTAACGGGAATAACCAAAAGATCGAGAACACGTTTCAGATCGGCTTATTAGGGATTGATTTTGCCTCGGAGGGACCTTTGACCCGAAAACACAATTCTTCTTACATTTTCAATTATCGTTATTCCACCACGGGATTGCTGGGAGACATCGGGGCTGTTGATATTGACGGGACTTTGGATTATCAGGATTTGAATTTCAAATTGAGTCTGCCGACACGTAAAGCGGGTGTCTTCTCGATTTGGGGAACAGCCTTGATAGACAAGTCAAAAGGAGATTTTGAGGAAAACACGGATAAGTGGGAATCGATTGGTGATATGATGAAATCCAGTACCAAACAATACATGGGAGCCGGTGGTATCAGTCACCGCTATTTCTTTAACAACGAGACACAACTGAAAACGACGTTAGCGGTTACCTACTTCAAACACGAGGGGACGATGACAAGTTATGACTGGAATTTGAATTCGGCACCTTTTCTTGATTTAAATCGGAGTAACACAAACTTGATATTCACCACTGCTATTACCCGGAAATTCAGTGCCAAGTTCACGAATAAAACAGGGATAACTTACACGAAGATGTATTACGATATGGACATGGATCTGGCCCCCCATCAAATGCATCCCATGGAATTAATCTCCCAAGGTAAGGGAAACACAGATTTAATATCCGGTTACACGAGTTCATCCATTGGCATAAGCGAACAGGTCACTTTAAACGTGGGAGTTAACGCACAAGTCCTGACACTGAATAATAGCTGGGCACTGGAACCCCGGGCCGGGATTAAATGGCAATTTTCACCAAAGAGTTCTTTTGCCCTCGCTTACGGGGTACATAGCCGGATGGAAAAAATGGACGTTTATTTCGTGAAAACACAAGGTACGGGTGATCGTTCCGTGAATAAAGACTTGGGATTCACTAGGGCGCATCACGTGATGTTATCGTATGGTTTCAAAATATCGGATAACATGAATATGAAAATAGAACCTTATTTCCAACAATTATATGATGTACCCGTTATTGCCGATAGTTCTTATTCCGTGCTGAATAGACGAGATTTTTACGTGGAGAACGCTCTGGTCAACCGGGGAAAAGGACGTAATATCGGGGTAGACATCACGCTAGAACGCTATTTAAACAAGGGACTTTATTATATGGTGACGGCATCCATTTTTGATTCAAAATATTATGGGGGAGACCGGAAATGGCGTAACACGTTGTATAATCGGAATTTTATTGTCAACGTGTTGGGTGGCAAGGAATGGATGGTCGGGCGTGACAGGCAAAATATGTTCAGTGTGAACTTTAAAATAACCTTGCAAGGGGGAGATCGCTATGCCCCCGTGGATGAAGTAGCCACGTTACTCGATCCGGACCGGGAAGTGCAATATGATGAAACAAAGGCTTTTTCCAAACAATTCTCACCGATGTTTATCACGAATTTCTCCGTGGGGTATAAAATCAACCGGAAGAAGGTGTCTCACGAATTTTCGATCAAGTCCTTGAATACGACGGGATGCGAAGAATATTACGGGCATGAGTATAATTTTAAGACCGATAAGATAAAACCCATCCGTGGAGCCACCTCTTTGCCGAATGTCAGTTATAAATTAGAATTTTAATCCGATTTAGGAATAAGATTGTAACTTTGTAACCATCAAATAAAACCTCGAATGTTTAAAATCAACACGGAAGGACAGGCTTTCCTATATAATCTCCTAGTAAATTCGAAATTCCGGATCTGGCGGCATATTCTGTTTATCGTGTCACTTGCTGCCATTTCTTTTAACCAAACCTATGTTATCTTTCAACCGGAAATTCCGGCACTTGGAGTAAGGCTCTACTGGATTGCCTTGGGGAATTTGGCCTCCTACTTGGCCGTGGCCTATTTGAATATCTACGTGTTGGTACCCCGGTATCTCTCATGCAGAAGAGATACCTAACGTATACAGTCATGATATTTGGTACCGTGCTGGTGCTTTTATGGATACAGACAATCATTGAAGATACGGCACGAATTTGGTTGGGACAGCGTGCGGGAAACATCTTGGAACCGGTATTCATCTTAAATTATATCTCCTCTTTTGCCACTGTAACTTTGTGTATGCTGGGAGGCTCGATCACGATCGTGTTAAAACATTGGATGACAGAAAATAACCGGGTAAACCAACTGGAAAGAATTCATGTGCAGTCGGAAGTGGAGCAATTGAAAGCCCAAGTCAATCCTCTGTTACTTTTTAATGTACTTAATCGTACTGCAGTTTTGGCAAAAAGTGAACCGAAGGAGGCATCCGGGATGTTATTGGAGTTAAGCCAGATTCTGAGATACCAGCTCTATGATTGTAGCCGGAAAGCGGTGTTATTAAAGGCTGAAATAGATTTTTTGACAAACTATCTCGCTTTGGAACAGGTGTATTCCCATCGTTTTCAATACATGGTTTCAGCCGAAGGGGAGGTGCATCGGATATTTGTCTCTCCCTTGTTGTTCCTTCCTTTCGTGCAACAAGCCGTGATTCAGATATACAGTCAGCCTGTATTTGGCTCGATTGATCTAAATTTTCATGTGAATGGGAATGAGATTCAATTTGTTTGCTCTTTTGATAATGGGAATTTACTGCATCCGGATGACTTTTCGAAAATCAGGCAGAGATTGGAATTGTTATATGGGAACGATTATACCTTATCTGTTGCTAAAAGGACAATTATGTTGAAACTTAAAATACAGAAACCATGAGTAATTTGATTGATAATCACGTTCCGGATTTCCTGTTATCTCCACGTTTTAAGTTCGTGAGACATTTTCTGTTGCTATTAACTCTTGCCTGTATCACAATTAGTATATTTGCCAATCAATCAGGAGAGTTAGTGTTGACTTGGGAACGTTTTTACGGGTGGGTATTTTATTTTTTGCTCACCAGTGTGATCATTTATTTTAATCTATATGTGTTAGCCCCTCGTTTTTTAATAAAGGGCCGCTTGTTGAAGTATTTGGTATCTATGTTATTGCTGACATCATTTTCGCTTGTATGTATCGCAATTTTACAAATAAGCGTTCAAGAGGTTAGTGCGAATTACGAGGATGGAAATCCATATATCATATTAAACATGATCACGTCAATCATCTCGTTTGGATTACTAATATTCGGAACGTCGGCTTTGCTACTATTTAAATACTGGATCGGTTACAGTCAACGAATAGACGAACTGGCCTCTTCGACATTACAATCCGAATTGAAATTTCTTAAGAAACAAATTAACCCGCATTTTCTGTTCAATATGCTGAATAATGCTAACGTGCTGATCAAGAAAAATCCGGAAGAGGCCTCCCGGGTGCTTTTCAAGCTTGAAGATATGTTGCGTTACCAAATTAACGACAGCGCGAAAGAACAGGTGTTATTGAGTTCTGAGATCCATTTCTTGAATGACTTTCTGAATCTGGAGAAGGTTCGACGGGATAAATTCGAGTATGTCATTTCCAAAGAAGGAGATATTAGTGAGGTGTGGTTGCCACCATTATTGTTTATTCCTTTCGTGGAGAATACCGTGAAACATAATGTGGATAGCGAGAATTCATCGTATGTCTATCTCGGTTTCAAGGTCTGGGATAAACAACTGGAATTTCAATGTATAAATTCAAAGCCTAAAATCGCTTTACGGAAAAATGAAGTGGGAGGGTTGGGACTCAAGAATATAAAGCGCAGGTTGGAATTGCTGTTTCCGGAACGTTACACGTTGGAGATAGAAGAAAGTGAAATAAGTTATACCGTATATTTACATTTGATATTATGAATTGTATTATTGTTGATGATGAGCCGTTAGCCCGTGAGGCGATAGAAATACTAGTAAAAGATACCAGTCAACTAAATCTGACGGGTATGTTTAATAATGCTATCGGAGCGTCAAAGTTCATGGAAGAGAATCCAGTAGACTTGATCTTTTTGGATATTCAGATGTCGGGAATCACGGGTATCGAGTTCGCTCACAATATATCCAAGAGAACGTTGGTCATTTTCACCACGGCTTACACGGAATACGCTTTGGATAGTTACGAGGTAGACGCTATCGACTATTTAATTAAACCGGTTGACCCGGAACGCTTTCACAAGGCAGTTAACAAGGCAATTGCTTACCATTCTTTATTATTAAAAGAAGAGAAAGAAAATATCGAGGCAGGTAACACGGAATACTTCTTCGTAAAGTCTGAAAGACGCTACTTTAAAATAAATTACAAGGATATTCTATTCATCGAGGGACTGAAAGATTACGTGATCATCCAATTGGATGAACAACGGGTGATTACCCGAATGAATCTAAAGAATATATTTGATTTATTACCCAAGCATGATTTTTTACGAGTCAATAAGTCCTATATCGTAAATACCAAGCATATAGATTCCTTTGACAACAACGATATTTTCATTAAAACACATGAAATAGCTATTGGAAACACCTATCGGGATGCCTTTTTCGAGGCGTTTATGAGGATGGGGTAGTTTTGCTATTGGAGGTTATGGCAAAGAAAACGACCGGAGTCTTAACGGGGTGGGTTTCTTATTCGTGGTCAAAATCGGAACGTCGTTTTGATCATGTAAGTAACGGGGAATGGTTCCCGTTTGAATACGACCGTCGGCATAAGTTGAACGTGACGACCAATTACACGCTCCCGATCAAGGAAAGATGTAAGTTTAACAAATCATTTTCAATTAATTTTACGCTTGCGACCGGGAATTACATCTCGATAGGGAAACAATTCTATCATGCGGCCCCGATGCCTGAAAGTTTTCAAACAGATGCAGACAACACGCAATACCGGGAATATATTGAGAGTCCGAATAACTTTCGAATGCCAGCCTATCACCATCTGGATATATCATATGCTTTGGATAATCGAAAAGGAAAGGGAAGTTCATGGGTATTCGGCATTTATAATTTGTATGCCCGTAAGAATCCTTCTGTCATATACCACAAACAAACGAGAGAAGGGGTGACTACCCGGAGTTGGAGTTTACTTCCATTTGTGCCGTCCGTGACGTGGAGTTACCATTTTTAAACTACCCCCACCAGCTCCCCCTTACACAGGGGGAGAGCTGATTACCAAGCGTTTTTCACTTCTGTGTAAGGAGAACTGGTGAGGTTGTTTATGAATAAATCTTTAGATTTTTGAATTCACGATATTCAAAATATCCGTTTCCATTTGTTTGGCCATTTCAACCACTTTTTCACCTCTGGAAATAATATCGTTAGCATATTCTTTATCATCCAATCCGGCAGCATTGATCTTCACGTTCAAGAAAGCGCCGATTACTCCGGAACGAGCGGCCAAAGCACCAACTCCGGCATCAGTTACAGAATTCGGGTTACCGATCTCTGCCATGGCTTTCACCACTTCCATACATTCGTAGCAAAGCATCATCGTTTTGAACGGTACTTCGGTAGCAAACTTGGTTGCATCTTGAATTGCTTGGTGACGTGCAGCTTTTTCTTCGTCTGTTTTCTTCGGTAATCCGAAGGCATCCATGATACGATTGAAAGCGTTAGTATCCTCGTCAACCATTTTGATTAATTCAACTTGATAAGCTTTTCCTCTTTCAGCCCAATTACTGAATTCTTCCCAACGCTCATCCCAACCGCGTTTGTGAGAAGACAAGTTGGCAACCATCGTGGCCAGTGAAGAAGCAAGAGCTCCCATGTATGCTGAAATGGAACCACCACCGGGAGCCGGAGATTCTGATGCTGTTTCATCAGCAAATTCATGAAGATTCATATCGATCAAGAATTTCTTTCCTTGATTCATCTCATCTTCCAGAATATACTCGATGATTTTCTTTCTGGGTTCGAATGGATACAATTCATCCAAACCTAAAGATTTCACGGCAATCTTGATCAATTCTTTATCCGATACCCCGGTAGAGCGTTGTTGTTTACGCAAGAAATAACGTCCGGCATCCAACATGGCTTTTAATGGAATTACACCCACTAACTCGGAACCGGTTACACGAATACCGCGATCCTGTGCTTTACGGCATACTTCGTCGAAAGCCTCGTGTACGGAAGTCACGGAAATATCCGTCAAGTTCATGGAGATCTGAGCAATTCCATACTCTTCGATAAACCAACCAATAGCCTTCACAGACTTCAAGGTTCCCGGGATCATCACATTTTTACCTTTCTCGTCTTTCACGATCTTACCGGTAATAGGATTTCCTTCTCTCTTAGCTCTTCCTCTTTCACGTACGTCAAAAGCGATCGCATTGGCACGACGGGTAGAGGTGGTATTTAAGTTCACGTTGTAAGCCACCAAGAAGTTTCGGGCTCCAACAGCCGTAGCTCCGGTTTTAGCCGTCCACTCGTTCAACTCACGGGGACCGAAATCGGGATGCCATTGTTCACTGCTTAAACGCTCTCCAAGAGCCTCATATTCTCCGGCACGGCAAGTAGCCAAATTTCTTCTTTCCGGGGTGAAGGCTGCACTCTCGTAGCAATATACCGGGATGTTCAATTCTTCACCGATACGTTTTGCCAAAGCACGTGCGTATTCCACGGTTTCTTCCATCGTGATGTTTGATACCGGAACCAAAGGACAAACGTCTGTAGCTCCGAAACGGGGATGCGCTCCCTTGTGTTTTTTCATATCGATCAACTCGGATGCTTTTTTAACGGCACGGAAAGCGGCTTCACATACTTCTTCCGGAGTACCTACCATGGTAACAACCGTACGGTTCGTTGCTTTTCCCGGGTCCACGTCAATGAGACTAACTCCTTCAACAGCCTTAATTTCTGCTGTAATCTGATCTATAATGTGCATATCGTTCCCTTCACTGAAATTCGGAACGCATTCGATTAATTTTTTCATATATATTAATTTTATAATTTGACAAAAAATAAATTTAGTATCGATTTCCTAATCACTCAATCATGAAATCGTAAATCATCAATCAATAAATCTTCTAAGGATATCTTATCCGGTACGCTTTCCGGATCCATACTTTTTTGTAATGTGAATAGGGCATAACTTCCTTAAATTTGTTCTCCGTTTAAGAATACCGCTTCAACTAAATCCGTCCCGTAAGCGTATGGAAGATACTCTATTCCAGTAATCGGAGTCGTGATATAGAAATTCGCTTTTTTACCCACGGCGATACTACCCAGCTCTTCTTCTACACCCATAGCGTATGCTGAGTTGATGGTCGTTGCGTTAATCACCTCTTCCGGCAGCATTTTATAATTCACGCACCCGAGAGACATCACGAACTTCATGTTTCCGGAAGGAGAGGAGCCGGGATTAAAATCCGAAGCCAAAGCAACAGGAAGTCCGGCATTAATCATTTTACGAACCGGAGAGTAAGGCATATTCAAAAAGAATGCAGCTCCCGGTAACACGGTTGGCATGGTTTCACTACCTTTTAATGCAGCGATTTCTTCATCCCCGACATATTCAAGATGATCCACGGATAAGGCATTATATTTTACCCCGACTTGAATACCACCCGAATAATCCAGTTCGTTAGCATGTATCTTCGCACGCAATCCGTATTTCATTCCGGCATTTAACATCCTGTCCGTGTCTTCCACCGTGAAGAATCCTTTATCGCAGAACACGTCGATATAATCAGCCAAATCCTCGGCGGCAACAGCCGGAATCATTTCATTAATGATTAAATCCACGTATTCCGTCTGCCGTCCCTTGTATTCCACCGGAACAGCGTGAGCACCCAAGAAGGTGGACTTTATGGTTAAAGGTGTTTCCTCGCTCAGTCTTTTAATCACACGCAACATTTTGAGTTCACTCGCCGTGTCCAAACCGTAACCACTCTTGATTTCCACGGCTCCGGTTCCAAGAGAGGCGATCTCTTGCAAACGGGCATAAGCTGAATCAAATAACTCTTCCTCCGATGCCTTCCGGATACGTTCGGCTGAATTCAAAATGCCACCACCTCTTTGGGCAATCTCCTCGTATGATAAACCTTTGATTTTATCAATATATTCTATTTCCCGGCTCCCGGCATAAACGATATGCGTGTGGGAATCACAGTAGGCGGGGAGAACCAAACGTCCTTTGGCATCTATTTCCTTCACCGTGTCCGTGCCCTCGTAAATCGTATCTTGATTCAATTCACTCATTTTACCGAAAGCCTCTATTTTATCCTCGTTAATCAGAAGGTAGGCATCGTCAATGATACCCAGTTTTGCCATGTCGGCACCCGCAACCCATTTACGTGGTTCTTCCTCAACCTGAACAAGTTGCTTTATGTTTATAATTAATGTTTTCATTCTTCTCGTGTTTAAGTTCATTTGGGAACGAATGTATTAAAATCCTTGAAAATCCACAAGGAAAGCGTTCAGAAAGTTTATTTATTATCTAAAGACTTGTAAACGATTGGCATCTAATCTCAAAAATATAAATATAAGAATGGTAAAAGACCATAGTGATGATCCCCCGTAACTGAAGAATGGAAGAGGAATTCCGATAACAGGTGCCATTCCAATAGTCATTCCAATATTGACCGCCACGTGGAAGAATAGGATAGAGGCTACTCCATAACCATATATCCGGGAAAAACTGGAACGTTGCCTTTCTGCCAGTTTGATAATTCGTAAAATAAACACCGCCAGTAGCACGATGACGAAAGTACTCCCGACAAACCCCCACTCTTCGCCAACTGTACAGAAGATAAAGTCTGTACTTTGCTCCGGAACGAAGTTCAATTTAGTCTGTGTTCCTTGTAGGAATCCCTTACCCAGTAATCCCCCGGAGCCTATTGCAATTTTGGATTGAGTGACATTATATCCAGTTCCCTTGGGATCTACTTTTATACCCAGTAACTCGTTAATACGATCCTGCTGGTGAGGTTGAAGATGGTTAAAAGCATAATTCACGGAAGGAGCGGCCCCGACGCATAACCACGAGATCAGTAACAGGGTAATCATGTTTTTCATCTTCCGCTTATATATCGGGTAGATCGCGGTTATACTTGTAATCACGTAAACGATGAGTAGCATGTAATAATCGGAAATCGATAGATTAAACATCCATTTAATCAAGACGAAAAGCCCGAAACCACACCCGATGAACAGGATGATCTGGAATAATTCCCGAATATCGTGCCGATAATAATAAAAGGCTATCAGAGTTCCCCCGATAATGACAAGCAATACCGTAAAAGGAGAATACAGCAATGCCATGATAAATATAGCTGCCGCCACGAAACAAAGCAATAGGATAGAGCCATGCAATCCTTCTCGGAAAAGAACGAGTATAAAACTACTGTACACGAGAGCTGACCCCGTGTCGTTCTGCAAGATAATCAATCCCGCGGGAAGAGCTAAAATCAACCCGATGGTCAAAAGGCTGGAAAAGCGCATTACCTTGAAATTATGCCGGCTCATGATATAGGCTATGGCCAAGTTGGTTGCAAATTTGGCAAACTCCGCCGGTTGAATGCGAAAATCCCCGACTTCAAACCACGAACGCGCACCCTTGGTTTCCGTACCAAAAAACAGGACGGCAATCAACAAAAATATCATGATGCCGTAAATGACCATCGAGAAGGTGGTAAAGAATTTACTATCCGTGAGTAGAACGAGAAAAGCAAGCACGAAAGCCGCCCCGATCCAAATCAACTGTTTCCCGTACTTTTGAGAAATATCAAGAATACTGCTATGATTTTCATCATATACTGCCGCATAAATATTTAACCACCCGATTAATACAAGCAGCAGGTATAATAGAATGGATACCCAATCTATGTTGGCGAGTAGGTTATTAGATCTGCTATTCATTGCTCGTTTCTTTTACTTTACTGGTTGTATCATGGATCAAACTACCTTGGAACATCTCTTTTTCAAGAGGTTTCTTCTTGTCGGATATTTTTCCTTTTAAATATTTCTCTATTAATAAACCGGCAATCGGGGCCGCGTAACGTGATCCCCAAACCCCGTTTTCAACATATACGATCAACGCGATCTTAGGGTCTTCTACCGGGGCAAAAGCAATAAACACGGAGTGATCGTCACCATGCGGATTTTGCACGGTTCCTGTTTTTCCGGCTATTGCAATCGAATCTACCTGAGCCCGTCGTCCGGTTCCTCCCTTGATAACCATTTGCATTCCTTCGACGATAGGGTCAAAGTGTTTCCGGTCAATGGGAATAACGTGCTTTTTTATCTGGCTGGAAATCGAGTCATTTATCGATCTTACAATATGTGGTGTAATATAATATCCCCGGTTCGCCAGAATCGTGGCCAAATTCGCCATTTGAATCGGCGTGATCATTAATTCTCCTTGACCAATGGAAAGAGAAATCATGTAGGAAGGGTACCATTTTTGTGTTTTAAACACATTGTCGTAATATTCCTGCGTGGGGATAGAACCGGATACTTCATTGGAGAAATCCGGGCATATCTTATTGCCGAACCCGAAGGACATCACGTATTTCCGCCATTCCCCGTAAGCATTTCGCACCGTTTTATATTCCGGTAATTCCAAGATTCTCTTGAAAACATTGGCGTAATAGGGGTTACAGGAGTTTTCAATGGACTGGAGTAAATTCACGGGAGAACTATGGTGGTGACACTTCATGAATTTTCCCCCGACAATATAAGCACCTCCACTACACGTACATTGTGTTTGCAGGGAAATCGCTTTTGTTTGTAAACCAATCAGAGCTTGAACGGTTTTGAATATGGAACCCGGGGGATATTGTGCCATCGTCGTTCTGTCAAATAGGGGTTTTAAGGGATCATTTAGCAATTTAGAGTAATTTTTACCCCGATCCAAGCCGACCATTAATTGCGGATCATAACCGGGACTAGACATCTTGACCAATATTTCTCCCGTAGAAGGTTCAATAGCCACGATTCCGCCTTTTTTGTTCTGCATGAGTTCGTAGGCGTATTCTTGTAGGTCAACATCTAACGTGGTGTATAGATTTTCACCGACAATGGCGTCTTCGTCATATTCTCCGTCCGCAAACGAACCCTTCACCCGGTTTTTATTGTCGACAAGAACGACCCGTTTTCCCTTGGTACCGCGAAGGTGTTTCTCGTATGTTTTTTCCAACCCACTGATCCCGATGTAGTCTCCTTGTGCATAATAGGGATCTTTCATCTGTTCGGAATTCACCTCTCCGATATAGCCGAAAACATCTGCAGAATGGTTTACGTTATATTTTCGTAATGTTCTGGTTTGTATATAGAAACCTGGATAACGATAAAGTTTTTCTTGAAGGACAGCATATTTGTTTCCGGGGATCTGAGAAACAAGAACCGAAGGTTTGAATTTCGCATAATCCCGACAATCCTGAATCCTTTTTTCCAAAGATTCTTTCGTTATATCCAGAATGGAAATCAATTCTAAAGTATCAAATTTTTTTACCTGGTTGGGGATAATCATTAAATCGTAGGCCGCTTGATTATCAACCAAAAGTTTGTTATTCCGATCATATATTAATCCTCGTGCCGGATATTCGGTTTCCGTCCGCTGGGAATTATTTTCAGCCATAACTTTATATTTGTCGGACACCACCTGATAGGTAAACAATCGCAGGAGGTACACGACACATACACTGATAATAATTCCTGATATAATCCCTTGTCTATACCCGAATTTGTTCATTTCAAGAATTCATTAATCGATTAAAACCACGCTTTTATTATTGCTGTACTTTCTTAATTCCGATGAAATAGTAGAGTAGCATGAATAACATTGAGATAAAGGTACTTAAAATAATCCGGATAATCGAGATCAGCATATCGTTAAAAGTAAAGGCCTCTGTCAAAATCAGTACCACGTTAAATAACAGCGTGGAAACAAACGTGTATTTCAGAAACCACCTGACATCCGTTAGACCTTGCCCTCCATGCGTGTCGTCTATTTCTTCCCGGGTAGAGGTCAACTGCAATAACCGAGGACGAATATAAGCGATGAAAGTAGATGCCGCGGCATGAATACCGACCGTGTTATCAGCCAAGTCCATGATTAAACCTAAAAAGAACCCGAATAACAGTAATGGTATACCTTTCATCTTATAAGGTAAGATGTAGAGAGCCAGAATATAAATGTTCAAGTAAAAATAGGAGCCAAGGTGGATATTATCCACGATTACAATCTGTAATAAAGAAAGTATCAACAAATGAATGAAATAGTTTATATTATTCATGATAGTTTATGGCTTCTAAACTTGTTTGCTCATTTTTCTTGTTATTCAATATGACATAAACATGGTTTATGCGTTTGAAATCAACGGCTAGTTTGACCTTTATCTTTAAGAAGTTCGCGGTTTCCTTGTCAACAGATTCTACATATCCCACGACAATTCCTTCCGGAAAGATTTTTGAGAGACCGGAAGTGACAATCGTGTCCCCGGCATTAACTTCCACGTGATAGGGAATATCATTCAGATAGGAGTAGGCATAATCATTACCATCCCATTGCAAGGAACCGTAATAGTTATTCTTTTTTATTTTGGCCGAAATTCGAGAATCCACGTTGATCAAGGGGATGACTACGGCAAAATGATCACTTAAATCCTGAATAAGTCCAACGATCCCTTCCGGAGTGCAAACGGCCATTTCTTTCTGAAGACCGTTTTTTCGTCCTCGATTTAAAGTAATGTAATTTTTCGTCCGGTTATATGTTGCGTTGACCTGTTTTGCCCCGATATACTCGTAAACAGGTATACTATCTTGTACAACCGTCCCATGGATAATCGTATCCCGTAAAAGCTCATACTCTTCCAAACGATTTTTCAGCAAGATATTTTCATTTGCTAAAGATTCGTTCATCTCTTTTAGACGAAAATAATCTTTTATGCTCGTGATCGTTGACGAAACGTTTCCGAATAGAGTAGAAGCACTTTCAGAGAAAATTGCTCTCTGATATTCGTTATGACGAATAATCAGAGAGAAACTTACGATTTCCAGTAATATAAAAATAATAGTAAAATGATATTTTAATATCAGTTTTATAATCTCTTTCACATCACTATCTTATAAGGAATGAGAACCTGTCCACGTTCTTTAATGCAATTCCCGTACCTCTGGCCACGGCTCGCAATGGATCTTCAGCAATATGGAATGGAATGTTCAGCTTGTCGGTCAAACGTTTATCCAACCCGCGCAACAATGCACCACCACCGGCCAAGTATATTCCTTTGTTCACAATGTCTGCATACAACTCGGGAGGCGTCTGTTCCAAAGCGGCCAAGATTGCAATTTCAATTTTAGAAATGGATTTCTCTATACAATGAGCTATCTCCTGATAGGAAACAGGTACTTCAACCGGAAGAGAAGTCATCTGATTCGGTCCTTGCACCACGAAGTCGGCAGGAGGTTCATCCAGTTCGGACAAAGCTGAACCGACATGAATTTTAATTTCTTCTGCTGTACGTTCCCCAATCTTGATATTGTGTTGATGTCTCATGTATTCCTGAATATCATCCGTCAAGTCATCACCCGCAATACGGATGGACTTATTCGTAACGATACCTCCCAAAGAAATCACGGCGATCTCCGTGGTACCACCACCTATATCCACGATCATGTTACCTTCCGGGGCTTCCACGTCCAAGCCGATACCCAAAGCGGCAGCCATCGCCTCCTAAATCATATAGACATCACGTCCTCCGGCGTGTTCGGCAGAGTCTCGTACGGCACGTAGTTCAACCTCTGTACTTCCGGAAGGTATGCAAACCACAATACGCAAAGAAGGAGAGAAGAACTTGCTCTTTCCGTTTGCCATCTTGATCATACCCCGAATCATTTGTTCTGCAGCGTTAAAGTCCGCGATCACACCATCTCTCAACGGGCGAATGGTCTTTATATACTCGTGTGTCTTACCCTGCATTTGGCGAGCTCTCTCACCAATAGCAATTACCTTCTCTGTTTTTTTATCGACGGCAACAATGGATGGCTCGTTTACAACCATCTTGTCATTCATGATGATGATCGTGTTCGCCGTCCCCAAGTCGATCGCTATATCTTGTGTTAAAAAAGAAAACAAACCCATAATCAATTAATGTTTGAAGTGTCTCATTCCAGTAAAAATCATCGCAATATTATACTTGTTGGCCGCATCAATCGAATCCTGATCATGGATAGATCCGCCCGGTTGAATGATCGCGGTGATGCCGGCTTTGTGGGCAGCCTCAACACAATCAGCGAAAGGGAAGAAGGCATCCGATGCCATCACGCTCCCCGCAATTCGCTCCCCGCCTTGACGAATGGCATTTTCCAATGCCCAGATTCGGCTTACTTGTCCCGGACCAACTCCCGTGGTGCATTTGTCTTTTGCAATCGCAATTGCATTAGATTTAGTATGCTTGACAACTTTCCATGCAAACAACAAGTCTTCTAGTTCTTTTTCCGAAGGACGACGATTGGTAACGTATTTCAATTCACCATCAAGCAACTGTTGGTCCATATCTTGAATCAACAGACCTCCCAATACGGTTTTTGCTTTGGGAGAAGTATAATCTCTTTTACTAATATTTGATACCTGTAATAATCTCAGATTTTTCTTTTTGGTAAGAATTGCTAAAGCTTCTTCCGAGAAAGAAGGAGCTACAATCACTTCCAAGAAAATAGGGGACATGACTTCTGCCGTAGCCTTATCTACTTCCCGGTTTACCGCGATGATTCCACCAAAAATAGAAACAGGATCAGCCTCGTAAGCTTTCTTGAAGGCCTCAGCAAGAGTAGCGGCACTACCAACACCACAAGGATTTGCGTGTTTTGCAGCTACAACTGTCGGTTCTTCGAACTCTTTCAAGGTTTCTAAAGCCCCGTCGGTGTCACCGATATTATTATAAGATAATTCTTTGCCATGTAACTGAACCGCCCCGGTCAACGTACCCTCTGTCTCCTGAATTTGGGTATAGAAAGTAGCTGACTGGTGTGGATTTTCTCCATAACGAAGATCTTGTTTCTTTTCGAACGTTAAGGTCAAGGTCTTCGGGGATTGTATATTCAATCGTTTAGAGAAATAGTTGGCTATTAGAGCATCATAGTGTGAAGTATGAATAAACACTTTAGCTGCTAATAGCTCTTTGGTTTCAAGTGAAGTATCTCCATGAGCTTGAATTTCCTCGATTACTTTCGTGTAATCTTCCGGATCTGTAATCACCGTCACGAAAGGATAATTCTTCGCTGCCGCCCGAATCATAGTCGGCCCGCCAATATCGATATTCTCGATAATTTCTTCGTGTGAAACTCCTGTTTTAAGAATGGTTTCCTTGAAAGGATATAGATTACAAACGACCATATCAATAGGTTCAATCCCAAGTTCGGCCATCTGTTGCTTATGTTTCTCGTTGTCTCGTATCGCTAAGATACCTCCCTCAACATTCGGGTGAAGGGTTTTCACTCTTCCGTCAAAACACTCGGGGAATTGGGTTAAATCTGAAATATCTTTCACCTGTAGTCCCTCTTCTTTCAATTTCTTAGAGGTTCCCCCAGTAGAAATAATCTCCCAACCCATAGAATTTAGCGATTTAGCAAAATCAACAATCCCACTTTTGTCAAATACACTGATTAATGCTCTTTTCGTTCTCATCCGGATATTTAATTTTTATTGTTCCAAACGTAATATTACTTGCAGACAAAGGTAAAAAAAGAATATTATTTTTTTATATAAAAAAGCGTTTCGTGCAATATTTTTCTTGCGATCGTTTTTACGTGTTCAAAAAAACAGTATATTTGATAAATAATTGGATATTATTAAAGGTTTCGGAATAATTTATTTGTTGATATTATGAGCGATAAAGGTGTTGATTTAATTGTTTACTTACTGTTGACGTTAGGTGCGAGTGCAATAGGCTGGTTTAAGGCTTCCAAGGAGAAAAAAGCAAAAAATACACCTCCCGAATTTCATCTTCCGGAAGAAGAACATGATGATTTGGATGATGAGATTGTCGTGATTTCACAAGAACCGGAAATCCCATCTCCGGAGCCTGTTTTTGCTCCGATATCAAATAGCGATGAACTTGTAGAAAGAGCGGGGAGAGAGATAAACGTGAATAATTTTGGTAAAACAGATGAAGAACGTTATGCCATGCTTGAGCAACTACAACAAGCAAGAAGGGGAAGAAATAAAAAAGAAGCTATTCTCTTTAAGGAAGAAGAAGAGTCTAACGAGCAACCAAATAATTCAATTACCGAACATTTTGATTTTGATATTCGTCAAGCGATAATTTCCAGCGAGATATTAAATCGTAAATATTAATTAGAAATTAATTCCGATTCCAGTGGAGAACGTGAACGAGTAAGGTTTAAAATCAATTTCTGCACTCTTACTCAAGGATTGTAAATAATATTTGAATCCCGGTTCCACTTTTATGTGGATTGATTTTGAAAGGGGATACTCGATACCGAAGCCGATATTCGTACTGATATTAAACGTTCTAATGTCCTCGGCTTCTCCCATAAATTCTTTCTTCCCATTGTAATTCACGTAAGTATGGTTACGTACCATAAAACTGGCACCAAACCCACCTAATACACTAAATTTTACTCTATTATCATTCAAATGATAACGGAAAATTAAAGGAATCTCAATAGCATCGAATTGCTGCTCGATACTTCCGTCTTCATCTTGTTCTGTTTTTAATGAAACAAAGGTTTCGGGAGAGGAAACGGTTGCATTGGCTTTGTTTTTTACGCTACCAAGTGGGGTATAGGCATGAGTGTTAGCATTATATGACACCATATCGGAACGAGGCACATACACTTGTGCATCATCCGTCTTTTGTCCCATACGGGAATACCCTAAACCGGTTTCTATAGAGATTCGTTTAGTCGGTTTTACGGCGAAAGTCAACCCTCCACCTACATTAAAAATACCACTCATCTGGCTACTTTCATACTGGGCGGAGCGGGCATTTGTTCCACTCGTTTTATAGCTCCCGGACGAATATCCGGGAGAGACATATCCACCTACAGTAAACATTTTAGCATCTTCTGATTTTACTTTATTGGTAGTCTTTACCGTGGGTGTATTTTTCCCATCCAAAAGTTCCGTGTATTTACGTTGATTTTCTATCGCATTTTGATTTACCAAAGGGATAAACCCTGCACGAACGGATGTTTTTTTCAAATCACCTTCCGGCTGCTCGTTCTCCAAACTGGTTAAAGTGGAGGTAGAAACCGGAACCGGAGCAAGATGCTCTACGGTATATTCTTCTCTTTTCTTCTTTATTTCTGGTATTGAATGAGGGGTAGAAGTAAATGCTAGTATCTTATTATTATCCTGATTGTTAATGTTTGAGTTTAGAGTGGCAACAGATGTCGGAGTATAGATGTTTGGATGTTTGCTTTGCATGAAAAATCCCACGCCGAACAATAATATTACCGCTGCAGCAATACCACTATACGTGTAAATTCGCCTTAGACGTCTTTGCTTCATCACGAAATGGGAGTTTATTCCTTCCCACACTCGTGCTGGAGGTTCAACGGAAACTTGTTCCAAAGCGTTTTTAAATAATTTCTCAATCTTCTCACTCATCTCTCAAATATGCATTTATCTTCCTTTTCAAAATTTCTTTCGCCCGTGCCAGGTTAGATTTCGATGTACCGTCGGATATACCTAGTAATGCTGCTATCTCCTTGTGTTGCATGTCTTCCATGACATACAAGTTGAAGACCAGCCGGTATTTCTCCGGTAATTGATTGACAAACTCGAACAGCACCTCGGGAGGTATGCTCACGTCATCATCAACATCATCTTCATCCACCACTTCCGGAACTTCTTCGACAACTTGCACGGATCGATTTTTTCTGAATTTCTCTAACGCCGTGTTGATGAAAATGCGCTTCATCCAACCTTCGAAAGATCCTTTTCCCTTGTATTGGCCAATGGACTCCAACACTTTGATAAAACCATCTTGCAAATTATCTTCCGCCTCTTCGCGTGATTTGGAGTATTGGATACATACGGCAAACATTTTAGCCGAGAACATATGGTAAAGTTGTTCTCCCGCTTTTCTGTCTCCCTTTTTGCATCGGTCTACTATTTTGTCCAAATTACACATTGATAACTATTGCTTAGATGCGCTATTTTGTAAATGGTTGCGTTCACTACGCGAAAAAAATGAAAAAAAACCATTATCAGCTAAAAAGCTGTCTTTTTTTTTGCATCGTATTGTTTTTTTGCGAATCTTCGCAGTGTGAAATGAAAATATGTGGTGATAATCATGGAATATTTAAAACTATAAAACAACTAAAAATGAAGACAATCTTAAATTTAAAACAGTACGTAATTTTATTGGTTGCGGCTTTCGCAATGACATCTTGTTTGGATAGTGACGATCCAGATTTTCAAGTTGTAGGAGGAGGATATATTATTCAAGTTAACAACACTTCAACTCCAAGTTTTTTTCCAATGGTAACAATCTCTGCAAACGAACCCATGAGTGGAGGATGTCAAGTTTCTAATGGGAAAACAAATGTTTCTTTGAAAGATATTGAAGGGTATGCGAAACAAGCTGTTCAAACCGATGCGAGTACTCAAATATTGCTTGCAAAAGAATTAACAGAGGTAACTGGGCAGTATACGATTAAAGCAGTAAATGGCGCAGGGGAAGCTGCTGAAAGTTGGTTTAGTCTTTCTGCTTCCAAAGGGATGGGGGCATTAGAATCAAAAATTGAATGTGGTGATGATGGAAAAATTACCGCTTATTTTAAGTTAGCAGAAGAAGCTGATTATTATTACATTTTCTTGCAAAAAGATAGTTATGATCTTTCTAAATATGGATCAAAATACTGGAGTGAAACTGACTTAAAGAAAGTAGAACCTGAAATGAATGGACAGTACGAGGGGTACTACAAACTTGTTCTTAACGTGAGCGATTTGTTATCTAGTTCATCAACAGAACTTGCTTCTGGAAGATATAAAGTTATTGCAGCTGCTGCGATTACAGGTACGAACTACACTAATTTTCTTGTATTACAAGAAGGAGATTACGATACTTATACAAAGTAGTAAGAATTCTTAAAATATAAAGCCGGAAGTTTTTTCTTCCGGCTTTATATTTTAAAGGATTTGTATGAATTAATTGGGTTTAAACAAAAACATAAGTTACGACTAAAAGTTTGCACACATTAACCCTACAATTTATAGCCGTTTCATCACACGTGTTTCAAACGTAGGGGAAACGGCTATAATTCGTTTATGGTGACTTATCTCGAAACAAACTCCTGCTTAATTCTTATCAAATTGCTTTTGTCTTATTTCGCAACCAAATCCTTTCCCGTTCTTCAAGATAAGGAGATACTTCTTGATAAACCCGTTCATTATAAGCATTTAACCAATCGATTTCCTTTTGATTTAAAAGTTGAATTAATAGAGCAGAAGTATCGAAATAACAAAGAGTTATTGTTTCAAATTGATAGAATTCTCCAAATTCATTCACCGCTTTGGGCTGGCACACGATCAAGTTCTCGTGACGGATTCCATGTAAACCTTCCCGGTACAATCCCGGTTCGTTAGAGGTTACCATACCCGGCAACATTTCTTGATTCTTTAAATCCGGGCGAATGGATTGCGGTCCCTCGTGTACATTGAGAAAATATCCTACACCATGTCCGGTTCCATGTCCAAAATTTCGAAGATTCATGTATAATGGCAATCTAGCAACTATATCAATATTACATCCTTTCGATCCTTTCGGGAAATATAGCATACTAAGATCAATCATACCCTTTAAAACAAGCGTGTAATCCTCTTTTTCCAATTCTGTCAATTCTCCCAACGGCATCGTACGAGTTATATCCGTCGTACCGTGCATATATTGAGCGCCGGAATCCACAAGATATAATCCTTTGGGATGTATTTCCGATTGTTGTTCCGGGGTTGCGGAATAGTGTGGCAGGGCTGCATTAGGACCATAGGCCGAAATACACCCAAAACTATCCGACACGTATTCCTTATCTTGAGAGCGGAACCAAGTTAATTGTTCTGCTGCCTCCAGTTCTGTTACAGGTTGTTGTGATAATCTATTTTCCAGCCAATAATAGAATTTAGACAACGCAACTCCATCTTTCCGGCAAGCTAATCTAAATCCTTCCAACTCAGTTGTATTTTTTACAGCCTTCAGTAAGGGAATAGGTGATTCGATTTCATGTACCTCGAATTTTTTCGCCAGATGATTAAAAACAGCATAGTTGCAAGTATTAGTGTCCACGAAATACGTGTTTTCTTTATTCTGTGCATCCAGAAATAGGAACAAATGATGGTAATCATGTAACTCGATCCCATCTTCTGCCAATTGTTGTTCTATTTCTTGAGAAATCTTGTCTAATTTGATGAATAAATGAGCTTTATCCTTTTCTACAATGGCGTAAGAAATGGCTACCGGGTTATAGGCAATATCGTTACAACGGATATTATATAACCAAGCAATTTCATCCAAACAACTGAATAACATGGCATCACCATGATTATCGCATATAAACTCACGAATTTTACCTATTCGTTCTCCGGCAGATTCCCCGACATATTTTGTATCCAAACGAATTATTTTCTCCACGGGAAGAGCCGGACGATCAAACCACATTTCTCCCAGCAAATCTATTTGCTCCTGGATAGTTATATTTTTAGGGCTTAATGCGTTTTTCAGGTTACGTACATCACTAACAGACATACAAAAGCCATCAATTCCTACTTTAGTTCCAGATTCAAGCACTTCAGCCAACCATTGAGGATAATCTACAGCACCGGGAATACGCAATTTATGGAGTTTTATGCCGGAACCGACCAATTCTTTCTCTGCTTGGATAAAATAGCGGGTGTCAGTCCACAATCCAGCCTCGTTTTTCGTGACCACGACAGTACCATATGACCCGGTAAAACCGGAAATCCATTTTCTCTGTTGCCATGGAGCGGGAAGATATTCGCTATTGTGAGGATCTGTTCCGGATATGATATAAGCCGCAATATTTTCTCGATCCATAATGCGTCTTAATTCGATTAATTTCTCTGGTATATTCATGACTATATTTTTTTATTTTCCAAATGTAGAGTTTTTGTTGAATATAACAAAACAGAAGGAAATTACATCTGTAACATCGAAATGGCATAGATTTGAATTTACATTTGTAATATATAAAATAATGAAGAAAGGAAAGGGGAGATCGCAAATATAATCATTACAAGAGTCAGTGAATCTAAGGCTTTTTACAGGTTAACACTTGTAAACAACTGTAGTTGTTGTGCTGAATACCAATAAATAAATACATTGTACATCATGTTTATATTTAATGATAATTTAACCGTAATAAGAAGATTAGAACATATTCAGTGTTAATTAAATTTAAATGTAATAATTAATACATTGATATTCAATGCATATTATCTTTCAATATAAAGTTTAGCTACAAGCTAAGTTTCTCCTTTTTCCAGCACTTAAATCACTGATTATTAAAGATTAAAACATACATTAGTACATATCATACAACAAACAGGTACAAATGAGATCAATTGTATTGATAACAAGAATCTTACACTAATAAAACATAGCTTGACAAATATCACGATGATTTACTGATTACATCTGTAATTTTCGTGCATTACAAATGTAATTTTGATTTCTCAACTCGAATGATTACATTTGTAAATCTTGATTTTACAAAAATAAAAGGTTTATGCAAGAACGTTTGAATCAAATTATCGAGAAAAAAGGATTGACCGCAACAAAGTTTGCGGCCATGATTGGAGTAAACGCTTCTACAATTTCCCATATTCTTGCAGGCAGGAATAAACCCGGTTTTGATATTATCAATAATATTGCTAAAACATTTCCGGACCTCAATCTGACTTGGTTAATCACAGGAAACGGATCAATGGATAATTCTCCTATACAAGAAGAAAAAAATCCGGTGATAACCGAGCCTACATTATTTGATATGGAACCGACAGAAAAACAAAATACACCTGTTATGTCCGATAAAAATGTAAAATTGGAAGAAACTAGAGATCCAATAACATCCGTCAGGTCTTTAACGAAACAAACAAAAAAAATAAAACGGATTATATTGTTTTTTGAAGATGGTAGTTTTGAAGACTACGAAAAAGAGTAAAAAAAATGAGTCAAAAGTCCATTCGATTTTATCGACTTTTGACTTCATCCTTTTTTGTTTCCTATTTCTTATATCAAGCCGATAATTTCTTTTACAGACTTGAAACCGTTTCGATCCAAGTAATCGTTAATTCCGTCAATCACTTTTATCGTTACTGTCGGATCGATAAAGTTTGCTGTACCGATCTGTATGGCCGAGGCTCCGGCCAATAAAAATTCTATCGCATCATTGGCACAACTTATTCCCCCCAAACCAACTACAGGAATTTTCACGACTTTGGCAACTTGCCAAACCATACGAAGTGCGACAGGTTTCACGCAGGGGCCGCTCAATCCTCCTGTAACTGTACTCAATACAGGTTTTCGAGTTTTTACATTGACCGCCATCCCCATCAACGTGTTGATAAGTGATACAGAATCTGCACCGGCACCTTCCACGGCCAAAGCAATTTCCTGTATACTCGTGACATTAGGAGATAATTTGACCATTAAGTGTTTTTTATAGACTTTCCGAACTTCCTTGACTACTTCAGCCGCCGAAACACAACTTGTTCCGAAAGCCATACCACCTTCTTTCACGTTAGGACAAGAAATATTCAGTTCGATTGCCGGAATATGATCCAAAGCGTTGATTTTTTCTGCCGTGGCAACATAATCAGAAATAGTTGAACCGGATACATTCACCAGTATATTACTGTTTATGTCTTTTATCGTCGGGTAAATATGCTCGATGAAATAGTCTACACCTTTATTCTGTAATCCCACGGCATTCAACATTCCGGAAGGAGTTTCGGCCATCCGGGGATAAGGGTTTCCTTCACGATGTTTTAACGTTGTTCCTTTCACGATGAACCCGCCTAGACGTTCTAAATCAATAAAATCTTGAAATTCAGTTCCATACCCGAAGGTTCCGGATGCTGTCAACACGGGATTTTTCAGGGGTAAGCCGTTGATATTTATATTTAAATCTGCCATTTTAAATCTTTTATATTGAAAATAGGACCTTCCGTACACACGCATTTGTGACCTTCTTTCGTGTCGGTTACACAACAGAGGCATGCTCCGATACCGCAAGCCATTGTGTTTTCCAAGGATACTTCACAATTGATATTATTTTGGTTCGCATACCCCGCAACTGCTTTCATCATCACTTCCGGACCACAACAAAAGATATGATCGAATTTTTCTTTCAAAACGGAATGTTGCGTGACATATCCTTTTTCCCCGAAGGAACCATCTTCAGTTGTATAGTATACCGTAGCATATTTTTCGTACTCTTCTTTCCGAAGAATATCTTTATCTGTTCGGGTGCCGATCAGCACGACAGGCGATAAACCCTGTGCTTTCATGATCCGGGACAAATGTAACATGGGAGCCACCCCACAACCACCACCGATAAGCAAAGGTCTACCGGAAGTCGGGATAGAAAAATGATTACCAAGAGGTAGCATCACGTTCACTTTATCACCAATTTGTAATTCGCCCAAGGTTGACGTTCCACATCCCACGATTTTGATAAAAAGGTAAAGTAACCCGCGTGATTCATCCACGTCATGCACGGAGATCGGTCTTCTTAAAAAAGTCGAGGGAGAATGATCCACCCGCACGTTCACGAATTGTCCCGGCTGAATTTCTGGTAATTCATCCGAATGTAACACCAGTAAAATGGTGTCGTGATTTAATCTTTTGTTCTCAGTAACAGTGAAATCTATTAACTTCTTCATATTTAAATATTCCAAATGAGCATATCTGTTATTTATTTTCTTGCAATTTTTCTGCAAGATATTTTCCGGTATAAGAGGTTTCACACGTTATCAATTCCTCCGGTGTCCCTTCGAAAACGAGATACCCGCCTTCATTTCCTCCTTCCGGTCCCAAGTCTATAATATTATCGGCACATTTGATCACGTCCATGTTGTGTTCTATGATCAACACCGTATGTCCTCGTTCTATCAAGGCATTTAGAGAATCCATCAATTTATGAATATCATGAAAATGCAATCCCGTGGTCGGTTCATCAAACACGAAAAGGGTAGGTTCCGCATTTTCCTGACTAAGATGGTAAGCCAGTTTTACTCGCTGGCTTTCTCCACCACTCAACGTGCTGGATGCCTGACCTAATTTTATATATCCCAAACCGACATCGATTAATTTTTGCAGTTTGCTAACGATACTTCGCTCACTATGACTTGTCCCGGAAGAGAAAAATTCAACTGCTTGGTTCACGGTCATCTCTAAAATATCGTATATATTCAATCCCTTGTATTTTACTTCCAGCACTTCATCCTTGAAACGTTTTCCTTTACAATGTTCACATTCCAAGTAGACATCTGCCATAAATTGCATCTCGACCTTGATGATTCCTTCTCCCTGACACTCTTCACAGCGACCTCCCGGTACGTTGAAAGAAAAATGAGCTGGTTTGAACCCGTTCAATTTCGATAATTTTTCGTCAGCAAATATTTTACGTATATCATCCCACGCTTTCAGGTAAGTAACCGGGTTAGAACGAGAAGATTTACCAATCGGATTCTGGTCAATAAATTCCACTCCATGAATAGAATCCACGTCCCCGCTCAAGCGGTTGAAACTTCCTGTACAGTCGGAGTAATCCCCATAATATTTTTTCAAGGCGGGAACCAGTATCGTTTTGATCAATGTACTCTTACCCGACCCACTGACCCCGGTCACGGCTGTCATTATCCCCAAAGGAATTTTGACATCAATATTCTTAAGGTTATTTTCTGTGGCACCGGAAAGGAGTATGTAACGATTTGATTTTCTTCTTTTTGCCGGAACAGGAATACTCTTTTTTCCATATATATAATCCGCCGTAAGAGTGTCCGCTTTCTTCAAGTTTTTCAGTGTTCCTTGGTACACGATTTCTCCACCCAATCTCCCGGCCAAGGGACCAACATCAATAATTTCATCCGCGGCTTTAATAATATCCTCGTCATGTTCGACTACCACCACGGTGTTACCGATATCACGAAGACGATGAAGAACCTGTATCAAGCGATCCGTGTCCCGGGAATGTAACCCGATACTCGGCTCATCCAAGATATACAAGGAACCGACAAGAGCTGAACCCAACGAGGTCGCCAGATTGATACGTTGCGACTCTCCACCGGATAATGAAGAGGATAAACGATTCAGTGTCAAGTAGCCAAGACCAACATCCAACAGGAAATCAATCCGGTTATGAATATCCGGAAGTACTCGTGCGGCAATCGTCTTATCGTGTTCGGATAACTGAAGATTGTCAAAATAGACTTTCAGTTCCGAGATGGGCATATCCACGAGTTCCGTGATAGAATGATTGTTTATTTTCACGTACGTGGCTTCTTTTTTCAAACGAGTTCCCTGACACACCGGACATTTGGTCTTTCCCGTGTATCGGGCAATCATTACACGGTTCTGTATTTTAAACTTTTTGGACTCTAGGTATTCAAAAAACGCGTATATCCCGTTTTCACTATTCCAAAGAAGATCTTTTTCCTTGGCCGTCAGCTCAAAATAAGGGGTATGTACCGGAAAATTTATCTTGTGAGCGTGTTGTACGAAAAAATGTTTCCATTCGCTCATTTTTTCTCCCCGCCAACACATAACCGCATCATCGTAAACACTTAATGATTTGTTGGGGACCACGAGATCCTCGTCGATCCCGAGTATCTTCCCGTATCCCTCACATTTCGGACAAGCTCCGATGGGGGAGTTAAAGCTGAACGTGTTAATGGTCGGTATTTGGAATTCGATACCATCGGCCTCGAATTTATTTGAGAACGAACGTGTTACTCCATCAATATCAATGTAGCAAGTACCGTTTCCCTCGTAAAGGGCTGTCTCAACGGAATCCTTGATCCGGGATACCGTGTCTTTCTCGTCATTTATCCGGGTCCGGTCTATCACGAGAAACATCTCTTTCGAAGAGTCTACCGGAATATTTTTCTCGATCAAGTCGGAAATTCGTATAAACTCATCCCCGTATTTTATTCGCGAAAATCCTTGACTAATCAAAAGAGGAAGATTTTCATTTGTCGTCTCGGCTAATTTTGCCATGATAACAACCGTCTGATCGGTATGCCCTTCCAGAATATACGAGTAAATGTCATCCACGCTATGGCGCTTAACTTCTTCACCCGAAATAGGGGAGTAGGTTTTACCGATTCTGGCATACAACAGTTTGATATAATCGTAAAGTTCCGTGGATGTTCCCACGGTTGAACGTGGATTCGAGGTATTCACTTTTTGCTCGATTGCCACGGCTGGCGGAATTCCTTTAATGTAGTCACATTCCGGTTTGTTCAATCTTCCCAAAAACTGACGCGCATAAGAAGACAAGCTTTCCACGTAACGTCTTTGTCCTTCTGCATATAACGTGTCAAAAGCCAGTGAAGATTTACCGCTTCCGGAAACTCCGGTAATCACGACAAACTGGTTTAACTTGATATTCAGATTTATATTTTTCAGGTTGTGAACCCGTATTCCTTTCAACTCAATGCTCTGCTTACTCATATATGTCCTTCCAAAATATATACAAAGATAAGACTTTTCGCAAAAAAAGCACCCTTTGGGGGTGCTTTTAGCGTTTGGAATATGTTTGGAAATACGTTTAAGTCTTGTTAATGACTCGTTTTAATTATTCGGAAACTACTTCGAACTCAACATCAACTTTCACTTCTCTGTGAAGTTTGATAAGAGCGGTGTAAGTTCCAATTTCTTTTACATCTTTCAGCACGATCTTCTTCCGGTCGATGTCGAAACCTTTCTCCTTCAAACTTTCAGAAATCATGATGCTGTTAACAGAACCGAAGATCTTACCGGTAGAGCTGGTTTTAGCTCCGATCGTAAGTTTAACCTCAGCCAATTGTGCTGCAATTTCTTCTGCCTCTGCTTTCAGTTTAGCTTCTTTGTGAGCTCTTTGTCTTAAATTTTCTGCAACAACTTTTCTTGCAGAAGGTGTTGCTAAAATAGCGTAACCTTGAGGGATAAGGTAGTTACGTCCGTAACCTTGTTTTACATCAACGATGTCATCCTTATGTCCTAAGTTTGCTATATCTGTCAATAATATTATCTCCATTTGTGTCCTCCTTCCTTAAAATTATTTCATCAAGTCGGTTAAGTAGGGCAACAAAGCAAGATGTCTTGCTCTCTTCACAGCGGTTGCTACTTTCTTTTGGTACTTTACAGAAGTTCCGGTAATTCTTCTAGGAAGAATCTTTCCTTGTTCATTCAAGAATTTCTTTAAAAATTCCGGATCCTTGTAGTCGATGAATTTGATTTTTGCTTTTTTGAATCGACAGTACTTTTTCTTTTTGATTTCAACCGTTGGGGGGGTTAAATATCTAATTTCGCTTTCGTTCTGTGCCATGGCTTATTTCTCCTCTTGTTTTACTTGATTTTTAGCTCTTCTTTTCAATGCATACTCGTAAGCATACTTGTCTAATCTGAACGTCAAGAAACGAATCACTTTTTCGTCACGTCTGTAAGAAGTTTCCAGTTTGTCAACTAGAGTACCTTCTCCTTCGAATTGGATTAAGTGATAAAAACCTGTCGTTTTCTTTTGGATTGGATAAGCCAGCTTGCGTAGACCCCAAGCCTCCTCGTGCTCGATATTACCGCCATTTTCGGTAATAACAGCCTTGAATTTTTCTACCGCTTCCTTTACCTGTATTTCAGATAAAACGGGAGTTGTGATGAAAACGGTTTCGTAATGATTCAACATAACTGATTGTTTATTAATACATTAATGTAATAAAAATTTATTTATCGCCCGCAAAGTTACTACTTTCCTTCGGATTTACAAAGAAATATTCAATTTTAGATTTTAGATCCTATTAATTTCGTGATTTAGCGATTATAGATTAAGTGATTCACACCCATGATCTAATGCTTGTTTTCAATCACTTAGTCTCAAGTATCAGCAATCTCAGAATCTTTCATTTACCTCCAGATTTTCCGTTTATTCAATTCTTGATGGTACTCCCGGGCATAAATATTATGCTGTCGAAGTGTTTTCGAGAAATTATGATACCCGGAAAAGTCACTTTTAGCGCAGAAATACAGATAATCATGTTTTTGATAATTCAACACACTATCAATGACCTTGATGGAAGCCATCCGGATCGGTCCCGGGGGAAGTCCGGCATACATATATGTATTATAAGGAGAATCAATCTTTAAATAACGATCCAGAATACGACTTATCGTGAAATCTCCCAACACGAATTTCAGTGTCGGACAAGCATCCAATTTAATTCCCCGGTTCAACCGATTGATGTAAACACCGGCGATGACAGGGTATTCTTCCGGTTTCACGGTCTCTTCTTCGATGATAGAGGCTAACGTGATCACTTCTTCCGGAGAAAGCCCAATTGCAGATGCTTTTGCCATCCGGTTTTCATTCCAGAAACGATGATATTCTTTTTTCATTCGTTTCAACAAATCAAGAGCCGGGGTATTCCAATAGATCTGATAGGTATTCGGGATAAACATGGCCATGATCGTGGTAGAATCAAATCCTAAATCGGCAAGCACATCAGAATCTTTCAGCAACGTTAGCAATTCTTCTTTGGAAGTACCTAATTCTTCATGAGCTTCCTCGGCAAATTCAGCCAGCGTTCGCATATTATTAAACGTGAAGTAAACCGGGTATTGGTTACCAGAACGGAACATGTTGATCAACTCGTTATTATTCATCCCATCCTGAATTTTATACCTTCCGGGTTTCACGGGTGAAAAAAAACGTTTGAGTCTCGCAACCACGCTGGGGGTGTGTGCATTTTCGATGTACCCGTGTCGTCGCAAGGTATCAATCACTTGTGATATAGTGCTACTATCGCGCAAGTAAACAATACCGTCATCTTTGACACTCGTGTTTGGAGCCAGAATATAATAATATCCCAATCCCACACAAGCGAGAAAGATTATTGCCAGTACTCCTAATATGATAACAAATCTCCTGATTTTTTTATTCATAGGCAGGAAGTGTTAGTTTTCTTCTCTAAAATACAGCTTGTAATAATTCATATCCCGGTCCGAGTCATACCCTTTCTCGATGTATTTTTTTTGTCCGTGAATATAAACGTGAAAGTTCTTGTCCAATTTCAACACGTGTTTAAAGTATCTTTTTTCGTCTTTTACCGCACTATTTGATACATCAAACTGGTCTTTTAACGCAAGTTCGTTCTTTTCTTCATAATAGTTTTTGAAATTCTCAAAAGCATCGATAATCTGCGGATCGGAAACAACTTCTTCTTTGAACAAGTTTTCATTGAAAGTATCCGCTTTTTTGAAGTAATCAATCGAACGGTTGAGCATATCGATTTGGTCTGCTTTGGGAATATCATTTTCCTGATTATAAACCTCTTGAACAAAATCTTTGCAGAGTTTCAAGTAATTGGATGTCTGGAAATAGTTATCTTCGCATTGTTCCAATCCCAAGAAATCGGTCGTCCAGTAGACAGCCTCCGTGGAGTTTGTCTTATCCAAAATACTTACCCGGTAACCGTTTTCACTCTCGACATTGAAGACCAAACAAGCTTTATCCAGTTTTTTGATATTAATACCCGATTCACTTTCCAGTTGATAGCTATTATCATTCATGATAATTTTCAAGAAAGTATCTTTCGTTTCTGATTTAAAAATACCGATAGCATCACAAGGGCCTTCTTCCAGCACGCAATTCTTGAAATGGACCATGTATAACTCTCCGGCTTTTATGTTTGGATGGTTTGACTGGTCGAATAAATGTTGAGCGATATTCAACGAAGCCTCGTAAAAATTCGTGTTATCCTCGAAAATAGAATTAACTGCATTGTACACCAGATTGTGATATAAATTATCTTCAATAGGTGCAAACCGGTAATAGGCGTCCTTCTTAAAAGGTGCAAGAAAATAGCTTTTAAGTAGGTTGTGAACATCCATATCATCCGGTAAAAAGCAAGATTCGGAGAGACGTAATTTTCCATCCTCGTATTTATTGCCGATGTCATGGATCACGATATTATTGATCTCACAGGATTCAAAATTCATCATATGCTTTAAAATCTAAAATATACTCCTAAGTTTAATGTTTGTTTCAATTGTATTTTTTTCGAATCATTCTGGTTATAAACAGCATTAGCATAGACGGAAGTCTGCATGAAGTAATTGATTTTAAAGTTCAGCGTTAACCGCCAGTCTAATGTCAATTTTTCCGGTTGTTCATAGTAACTGGAAAATATAATCAGATGATTGTCTATTTTCAAGAACTTGAAAAGTTCATGCTGGTTTTTCAATTCAATTTTAGCACCCGCATCACTTTTAAATTTTTTCCCTATTTCCAAACCGTAACGGCTGGGAGCAACGAGGTTTGTATCACGCATATATACCCATTGTCCGGCGATAGGGGACAGGTATAAAGAAATGTTATTTTTGGGTTTATAGTCCAAACCTAGAGATAAGGTAAAATTTCCCGGAGTCAAGAAGGCTGCAATAACCTCTTTGTCCGGATTATTCTTTGTCTTGAACAACACGGTGTTCATATCAAACTGCGTGGCGTAGTTCCAATGTTTAAAAGCTTTTATTCCCAATTTTGATTGGAGTTCCAGCTTATCTTCATTTTTACTCAAATCTTCACTACCGCTTTTTAAGGCTCCCAAGCGATAACGGATCGAGTTTTCCCACGTTGTGTTATTCTTTTTATATGTTGCAAAATACTTTATATCGGAGAGAATAGACAGAGAATTTTCACCGCCACTGGCCCAGTTACTACTGATAAAACCCTGCCCGAAAGAGAAGGTTACGTCAGAATAGTACATCCAGCGCCTTTTGGTTATTTTTCCAATTTTCATTTCCGATAGTACAAAATACATTGAGTCAGGGGCTTCCAGAAAACATTCCTCAACAATTTCTTTAGGCTCTGAATATTTCTGATATTGATAAACATTTTCATCCAAGAAGAATTTCAGTTGATTCCCTCGCGGCATAACCTTTACCCAAGTACCTATGGTGTCACCAATAAAATTCTCTGCCATAAAACGATAATATTGTGTTTTTCCGGTATTAAGCCACAGGTTTCTAGGACGGTTAGAGGCTGACAGCAAGGTGATTTGTACGGAATCACGACTTTTTTCCTTCAACCATTGGTAATTCACGTCCTGATCCATAAAGGAGAGTAAGGCCTTCAAGTTTTGGTTCAACAGTTTATCGTATTGTACGGAATCTTCCGGGTGTTCTTTATAAAAATCAACACTGTCTTTTTTAATACGATCTTCAATTTGACGAATTGCCTCTTCTTTTGCCTGTACCGTTTCAAAGTAGTTTCTCACGTAATTGAGCATATATTTAATATGTTCGTTTTCAGCATAATCACTTAACGTGTTGATGGCCTTGTATAACTCATAATATTTCATTCTTTCTTTTTTCAAGTTATCCAATGCATAACGCACAAGCGGATCATCGATATGTTGATTTTTATAGCGTAAATAAATATATTTGAGCTGAGGGCGTGTATGATAAAGAGAATCTGTCTTGTTATGTTTCAATGGTAACACGTAAGAATGAGACAATTTAGGCACAACACGTATATGTTCTCTTTTCTGGGCAAAAAGGGAATTTATAGATAATAGAAATATAAAAGTAACAAGTACAAGATTCCTCATGTGCTTTTTTTCGTTATTTAAACGGTGAATCGGGTTCTTTAGCCATGTGGCTGTAAGCAAGTTTATCCAACAAGCTAGGGAACCACTTGCTTAAAAACACGGATATTTTTCCTTCAACCAGTGTCATCACGATTTCCCGTTTACGTTTCACTACACCATTTACAATTATTTGAGCGCATCTTTCTGCACTCATCATTTTATTTTCTGCCCGCGGGCTATCGCCTTGTTGATGTCCGTCAGCTACTAAAGCCGTTTTTCGTATGTTGGATGCCGTGAATCCCGGAGCCGCAACAAGAACATGCAATCCTTTCTTTAGATTCTCAACTCGCAATGTATTCAAGAATCCGCGCACGGCAAATTTACTGGCAGAATATCCGGTTCTTCCGGGTAGTCCAAGGAAGCCAGCAACTGAAATAATTCCGACTAAACTACCTTTTGTTTTTAATATATAAGGTAATGCGAATTTGGTACAATAAACCGTTCCCCAAAAATTCACATCCATTAAACGCCGGATGACATCCAGTTCCAAATCTTCAAATAGCGCACGCATGGATATTCCGGCATTGTTTACAAGAACATCAATTTTACCAAATCGTTCAACTGTTTTCTCAACCAGATTTTTACAATCCAACTCCCGAGTAACATCCGTTTGAACGGAAAGCGCATCAACACCCCGAGATTTTAAATCTGTCTCGATTTTCTGTAATTCATCCAAATTCCGAGCTCCCATGGCAATTTTTGCTCCACGTTTTGCAAATTCATAAACAAGCGCTTTACCTATGCCAGAAGAAGCTCCTGTAATAATTACAACTTTATTTTGCATGAATAATTTTCTTTGGTGAATGAAATATTTATTTTGTAACTTACAAATATAGTAACTTTTAGAGGATCATGAAAAGAAAAAGTACTCTTTTCTTCTATTATAATATTTGTATTATAATTGATATTATGTCAATTAAAATATATCTAAATATTTGATTAACATATATGTTGAGATAGAGTTAACGTTATGTCAACTAAAACATTTGTAACTCCCTATTTATCATTATTGTATTGATTTTCAATATCTTGAAATCGTATAATTTTGGTTGAATCTTCTTTTTTTTCCATACATTCCCGCCTTGCTTTATTCGATTCGCTCATAAACTCCGGCGCTTGCGCCGCTTTGGTATTATTTATACAAGTTTATCATGGCAAAGAAAAAAGATTTAACATCGGTTTATTTTGAAATTTCAGTAAAAGACATCCACACATTTGTAGTAACGGCAACTCAAATGAACTTGCAATTTCACGTAAAAAGTCCCGAGAAATATCAGAAATATACTCAAGCGAGTATATTCGTTGATAGCCTGCGAGACATTTATTACTTCGGCTACAACTTCGCATCCCAAACCGTCAAGCAAACCGTAATCTACAGAAATGTTCCTACACTCCGATGACCATTAAATTAAACATTGATACCAATGTCAAGGACATTATATCAGAATACTTGGAACGTTATCAGATCGCACATTGTTACGATTGCTTTGATCCGGCCAACGAACGAGCCACTTTAATCTGTTATTGCTCGACCATTATGGACGTGATTTACGTGTCATACTTGGCCCTATTCTATGGAGGGCTGAAAATCAATGACTTAGTATATTGATTAACATAAAATACCGATATGCTTGCTTGGTTTATCTATAGTCCCCACAACTCAACAAAACGCCTCAAATTCACATTTGAGGCTTAAAATTTAGACGCAATGGAAACGAATTACATACCGAAAATTTCAATCTCTCCTGCCGGGATCGCCATTTATAGAGAAATGCTCCCCCGGCTAAAGTTCTCGTGCATCACTCCGGAAGATGGTAACTTCCCCACCCCGGAACAATGCTACACCCCACCTCGACAGAACACCCCCGATGGCATAATGTCCGTCCGGGCGAAAAAGAGAATAAACAATGCCATCAAATGGTTATTATTCATGTCAAGAGAAAAGAAACAATATTCACGAGATCAAAAAAAGTGGATCAAATTCCGAATTACCTTCATAACCCTAACCCTCGCCTCTGATCAGCGTCACCCCGATCAAGAAATAAAGTCTCGACTACTCAATAGTATGCTTACCGAGATGCGCCGGGACTTCGGGATGATCCACTACGTGTGGCGAGCCGAGAAACAGGTAAACGGAAACATTCACTTCCACATCCTAACGAACGTGTTCATTCCACATTCCACGTTACGGAAGAAATGGAACCGAATCCAAGATAAACTAGGCTACGTCAAAGCCTATTCCAAGGAAATGCAATCCTGCCGTTCCTTCGGTGACTATTATAATAAGTATATCAACCAAGGCTCCTACTCACAACTCATGCGACGGTACCTACTGGGTAAAGCCACCAACTGGCACAACCCCAATTCCACCGACATACATAGCGTGAAAAAAGTCCGGAACCTCCCCGCCTACCTCTCGAAATATCTTTGCAAGGCATCCCAAGATAATTACGGAAAAGTTGAAGACATCCCAACCGAACTTCTTGTAAACGGTAAACTATGGGGACTATCAACCTCGTTGTCAAAACTAAAAAGTATTCCTGCCATCATCACGAACGCCATATCCAACGAGTTAAACGACCTGTTTACCCTATTTCCCAACAACGTTCATTACGATCAATATTTCACCTTCCTCCGGATCGACTTTAAATCACTCATCCGGCACAAGTGTACCAACATCATGCGACTAATATATAGCACATTACAAAAGTTTAACGTAAATACTTTACAATTATGCGATTAAGCAACAACTTTAAATTAGAAGAATTCGAGCGTTCGAACACTGCCGGACAGCTCGGCATTGACAACACCGCCCCACGTGAGGCCATCGACAACCTTTCTCGCCTCTGTACCTTGCTACTCCAACCCCTGCGAGACTACTACAAGACGAAAATATTTATCAATTCCGGTTACCGCTCCCCGGACTTGAACGCCCGGATCGGTGGCGCCCCCAACTCCCAACACCTGCGAGGCCAAGCCGCGGACATCCATTTCACTGGCATGGACACCCTACCGGACGTGTTAAAGAAATACGGGGTCTCGTTTGATCAGCTAATCATCTACCCCACGTTCGTACACCTTAGTTATGTATCAGTTAAAGAGAACCGTAAACAAATAATTAAACACGAGTAACATGGAAACAATCTCGACACAATCCGCAATCGAATCCTACCGTATAGCCTGCCTAACGGCCAACAAAGGTAAAGGATGCAACAACGGTAAATGTAACTTATCCTGCGAGGCCGCGAAAAGTTTCATTTCAACAATTAAATCATTGTCTCACAATCAAAACACAAAAAAAAGATGATAACATTAGAAATAATCGGGAACATCGGGGCCGATGCCACTATAAAGGACATCAACGGTCAGAAATACATTTCGTTCAGCGTGGCCAACACCGACACCTACACCACGAACACCGGGGAACGTAAAGAAACAACAACATGGGTGTCATGCTTGAAAAAAGGAGAATCTTCAATATCTCAATACCTCAAAAAAGGTACGCAAGTATTTGTCAGAGGTAGTATGTCTATTAATATGTATGATTACAAGGGTCAGAAGACTGCGGGAATAAATGTCAACGTCCGAGAAATATTCTTATGCTCATCAAGCAAGAAGGCCGACCCGTCCACCTCGGATAACAACAACAATGCTCCTTATTAAATAACTGAGTGTATGAAAATATTAATAAGTTTCAGCGGTGGAAAGGATAGCCAAGCTTGCTTAATTAAAGCCGCTCACGAATACGGATCAGACAAAATAGAAGCCGTTTTTTGTGACACAGGATGGGAACATCCAGACACATACACACATATTCATGATGTATGCAAACAGATGGATGTTAAGTTGAGAACACTAAAATCAAAATATGATTTCGTGTCATTGGCACTTTATAAAAAACGCTTCCCTTCAACTCGAACACGTTTTTGCACGGATGAATTGAAGATGAAACCGATGATTGATTACGTGCTTTCACTACATGATAGTTGTGTTATTATACAAGGAATTAGGGCGGGAGAAAGTCATACTCGTGCAGCTATGGAGCCGGAGTGTATGTACTTCCAGTCTTATTTTCAAGCAAATAAAAGCGGAAGAAAAGAGTCATACAGAGGAAAAGAGGTTCGGGAATGGTGTAAGCAATACGATGCTTCTGTTTTAAGACCAATTTTTACATGGACAGCACAAGAGGTTATAGACTGCATATTGAACGCTGGGCAACAGCCGAATCCTCTTTATTCACGAGGATACTCCCGTGTTGGTTGTTTCCCGTGTATCATGTGTCGGCACAGGGAAATGATAAATATATTAAAGGATGAATCTATGAAACAACGACTGATCCGTGTAGAAGAATTAGTAAAAAAGTGCCATCCTTCGGAACCTACTTTCTTTTCAACAGGATATATACCCAATTGGGCTTGCACGAACAAATCACATCCCACGGTGGAAGATGTATTTAAATATCTTTCCGATAAAAATTCCACCCTTGATATGTTTAAGCCGGAAGGCGGGTATAGTTGCATGAGCCTATATCACGGATTATGCGAGTAACGTAAAATGATAACAACTTAAACTGCCTCCCACTCCAAAAGTGGGGGGTCTTTTTATGCCCATTTTAAAAATCAAAATTATTTGTATATTTGCACCGAACTACATACTAAGAGGCGGCAACGTCCGTGACATCACGGGAAAAATCATTCCCCGTGATCATTATACGGTTTCGTACCCCCGTGTGGTGCGTTAATGCGCCCACTGCCTCTTAGGTGTAGTTCAACGGGAAAGGCGGAACCGCTTTTTTTCTGCCCAAATAAATACAAGCGTGATGGAACAACCCGACATAAAAGACCTCGAAAACGAAATTCACGAACTAGCTCTTAATTTACACGATTCTTTCGAATACGAAAATGAATTATTCAAAATGTCGATACTTGCATCAACAAACCTAACACTAGCCATGCAGAAACACAATAAGATCGAACTAAAACTAAACAAGGCTCGCGAACAAACGCTAAAAATACTCGAACGATATATAAATGCACTCGACTCCTTAAAATCGCAAAAGGAATAATTCCCACCCCCCGCTCGCGTGGCCATCCGTGGCGGCTCGCTGCCGCTCGCTGATCGCCACTCCACACCTACCCACCGGAACCCGACCAAGTAACCTACTTGTCTCCACGCTCCACCCCTTACTGCGTGGGTCGCTCGATGTCTCGGAAAGACAGCGACCCGGGACCCCGCCCGCCCCATCACTCGACGAATGTCCCCGTCTCACTAACGTAATAAAAAACAGTAATCATCCCCCCTTCTCGCATGCTTTTTTAGGTCGCTGGGTGTTTACGGCTCCCTAAAGCATGCGCCCACCGCACACGAAACGGCAAAAGCCATTTCGTAAATAAATGTTCCCGTAACTTGCACCATCCCACGCCCCACCGCTCCGGGACACGCCCTAAGTCGCAAGCTCCAAGGGCGTGTTTATATGTCCCGTGAGCGGTGGGCCTAGCTCGCTACACTTCAACATCCCGGTAATCAAGGCAAAAAATCCAACCCGCCCCACGCACATAAAACTTATAACATAATCGGGCGCCAGTTATAGCCCCTTCGGGCTACGGGCCTCCGGCCGCTATAACCCCGACTATGTTAAAGATTCGCCCACGCACCCCGGTACCCCGTGGCAACATCCCGGAAACCCACCCCACCCGTCGAGCAATCCCCACGCTCATGGAACCCCGTGCGCTGCTCCCCCTCTCTCCCTTCCCATGCTCGCGAACCCCCACCCGCTAGAACCCGTCCCGTGGTTGCTCGCCCCGTTCAACATCCCACGCTACACCCCATCCCACACCACCCCCGCGAACGCTGGCAGATACCCACGCACGTCGGGTTCAACCTCGCAAGCTCGGATCAACCCTCCTGCCCCTCCCACATGCCAACCGTTCACCCCTTCCGCTCCCATGCACGCCCTCCCCACCATCCCCGCTTGCCTCGCCTACTCCGGCTACTTCGTGCGCCTCCGTGAGCGGCTCGGCTCCCGCCCACCTTCACTCACCTAATCCCCCCACGCTAGTGGCCTACGTCCCACTTCGTGGGCACGTCCCCAGCCTTCGGCTGTTGCCACCCCACCGCCCACCCCACATATTAATAAGGAAAGAAACTCCGTTTCTCGCACTTATCCCCCCACCTTGATCATCGGAAGTATATCGGAACTACATCGGACATTGAACATTGGACAGAAAAGGCCTTTTTAGCCTTTTTTAGACACTTTCATTGTTTTATTAAACATAAACTATATATTTGTAAAATAATTGCTATAAACTAATATTTGAACCATGAAAAGTATATGGAAAAAAATTTTGAACTCGACCATCGTCTACCTTATCGATGCCGTGATTAATATCCTGAAGATCGGAAGGGATAAACACTCGAATCAATCAGACAACAATAAATAATTAACCCTTAAAACTTGAAAAAATGAAATTTAAACCTTCAATTGCATTTGATGAATTCTCCGGATCAGCCGGGAACGTCACGGCGGCCAAGATAAACGGTCGTTCATACATTAAGAGAAAGCCCATCCCTACCAACCCGAACACGGAGAAACAGCAAGAAGTTCGGAATCGATTCAAAGAGATTGCCAAGGCTTACAAGGCATTAACCCAAGAAAAAAAGAATGCTTGGGAACTGCACTCGAAAAAATCATTCTCACGTGCAATCTTCGGGGTGAAGGCCACGCTGAGCGGTATCAACTTATTCCAGCAGGTTAACCAGAACTTAGCTCTGATTAATGCTCCTCTCGTTGACACTCCCGCAACGAATGCCACGGAATTTCCACAATTATCATTGATTAGTGTTGATGGTTCATCAACCGGGGTAAATACCGTGGGTGAGAATAGCGTAACTTCCGCTCTGCCAACGCTCGTATTTAACAAGTTCGAGCTCCCCGAAGGAATTGCTATGGTTATCCGGATGTCAAAATTCAACGACAAATACACCAAGTTCAAAAGAGCGGACACCAAGATGATCTCTATTGCACCGACCATGCTACAAGTTGAGAGTGACAATGCCTTGAATAACTTGAAAAAAGATGTAACGATCATCCCGCTGGGGCAACCTTGGGTGGATGCGTATCATCTTAGACCTGACAATGACATGAATTGCATGATTTCCGTTGATCTAGTTAGTAAATCTGACGGGTCTATGATCACGGTACTTGAATACGTTGGCAATGCCTATGATACTCAAGTTCTCAAAGTGATGATTGATGATAAGAACGAATTGCATAAGACTAACTAGTCGTTAAACTCATAATTAAATAGACCATTCCCAACCGGAATGGTCTATTTTTTTCCTATCTTTGTATAAATCAACTTCAAATGAGCAACGACCACTACCCAGTTAATTGGATCATAGGCATCTTGAAAATTCCTTTCCTACCTATCCTAGCCATTATAGAATACACCCGAAAAAAAAGAGCGCTAAAGGCTCTGCGGGAGCCTTACAAACATTTATATCTTCCTAAAGGTGAATTTGAACACCGTTTCCCACAATACAAGAGAGCAAAAAAAAGATATTCCCAAAAGACTACAATATAGCATTGATCTATACTAGCAAATATTACATAGATAATGAATATGGAATATATTTGTTTAAGTGTTAAATATTTTTTATTATTGCATTGTAGTTGTGAGGGTAAATGGCAACGCTGGAGAGCGACCACGATCGGCACAATTATGAATGGAGCAAGTTCTTTGAATAGAAAGTCTGTAAATTAAAAAATTACGGACTTTTTTTTTATTGGGAAAGTTCGTTATTTCTCCCCTATCGATAGGGGTTGAGAGAAGAAAAAAGAGTTAACATATATGTTGTGGCTTAGTTGATATTATGATAATAAATAAGCACAAAAAAGAAGAAGGAAAAATGTATATCTCCTTCTTCTTGTGATATTTACAAGCTATTCAAAGCCTCCATTGTCTTGTCATACTTCTCTTGATAAACTTTATTTTTTGTTCTCAAGCGGAAATATAATTCTTTCAACGTAGTCAACGTATTCTTGTCATTAGGATTTAATTCCAATGCTTTTTCGAAATAAGGAATTACAGCTTCGTATTTCTCCATAACCTTATCCAAGGCAGCGTTATATTCCTTTGCATCAACGATATCCTGTACAACTTTATGATCTTCAATAACCCGGTTCAAATGAATGTTACCCAAATTATATTGTGCGAAGAAATCACTCGGATTCAGTTCCAAAGTCTTGATATACATTGCCTCAGCCTTTTCCGGTTGATTTAATTTTTCGTATAAAGATCCTTTCGCTCTGTAATATTCAGCTTTATTCGGCTCTTGTTTAATGGCAGCATCCAGGAATTCTTCAGCTTTAGCTGGAGTATCACCCATCAAGTAATAGTTGATCAACTCAACCAGCATATAGTTATCATCCGGATACAATTTGTGTCCTTCATGTAAGAAATTAACAGCTTCTTCCTGCTTTGCTTTTCCTGTAACAGAATCTCCGGCCTCATTAGCGGCACGGCTTTGTCCTAAAAGGATATTTGCCACCATCGCGTAAATCTTTCCAGCTTCATAATTCAATTCCAAAGATTTTTTGTAGAACTTAATTGCTTCATCCAGATCTCCGGCTTTGTGTGCAGCTACTCCGGCGTTATAGATAACGGTCGTGTCTACTTTTTGTGTTCCTAGCGGGGATTCGTTGATTTCCAATACTCGTTTAAAATTGTTTACAGCATCTTTAAAATCTTTGGTATCATCTGTTTTCATTCCTTGATTGTAACAAACAACACCTTGGTTAGTAAAGTCTATAACCAAATTAGCATACTGGGTCTTTAAATCTTTCTCAAATTTATTCTTATCGTCCAGTTGGATAACTTTTTGATAAGAGTCCCAAGCTACACTTAACGGATCTTTGGAGAGTTTTTTGTAATTCTCATCCTGAGTTTCGAAGATGGCTTGATAGATTTGTCCTCTAACCATATAAGCTTTCGCCCAGTTCACGCAATTCTCATGGCCAATAGCTTCATCTATCAGTTCTTTCGCTTTATCCAGCTTTCCCTGCGTGAAAAAGCTAACAGCCGATGTTACTTTCCCCTTTTGCGCGAAAGATATATTCACGCAAAGCAGAAGGGCAATGATAAAAGATAGTTTTTTCATACGTTAAAAATTTGTGTTCCAATTAGATATCATGTGTAAATAATTATTCTTCATCATTCGACTCTGCTACTTCTGTTCCCTCCTGCCCTTCTTCCGGAAGATTCTCTTCTTTCGAAGCGGATACTTTCGCTACTGCTGCAATAGCATCATCATTTCGCAAATTAATTAATCTCACACCCTGTGTGTTACGTCCCATAACTCTCAAGGTACTAACATCCAGTCTTATCGTCAATCCTGACTTGTTAATAATCATCAAGTTATCTTCATCCGTAACGTCAAGCAAGGCGATCAGGTTACCTGTTTTTTCCGTCATGTTGATGGTCTTAACACCCTTACCACCTCTATTAGTGATACGATAATCCTCGATACTGGAACGTTTTCCATATCCATTTTCAGACACAACCAACACGTCGGATTTACCGGATTCAATGCAAATCATACCGATTACCTCGTCTCCTTCGTTATCCAGCGAGATACCCTTTACCCCGGATGCAGTTCTACCCATCGGACGAACTTTTTCTTCCGGGAAACGGATGGCTTTACCGGATTTGACCGCTATCATGATGTCACATTTACCATTGGTCATTTTTGCATCCAGCAATTGATCCCCGTCTTTAATTGTAATTGCATTCACTCCATTCGCTCTCGGACGAGAGTAGGCCTCCAAGGTTGTTTTTTTCACAATACCTTGTTTCGAGCATAATACAATATAGTTATTATTGATATACTCTTCATCTTTCAAATTGAGGATGTTGATATAAGCCTTCACCTTATCATCCGGCTCGATATTCAATAAATTCTGGATAGCTCTACCCTTAGATTGTTTAGTTCCTTCCGGGATTTCCCATACTTTCAGCCAGAAACATTTTCCTTTTTCAGTGAAGAACAACATGGTGTTATGCATCGTGGCCATAATCATATGTTCAAGAAAATCTTCATCTCTCGTGGCAGATCCTTTCGAACCTACTCCCCCGCGATTTTGAACCTTGTATTCGGATAGCGGAGTCCGTTTGATATATCCCATGTGAGAAATAGTGATTACCATTTCTTCATCGGCATAAAAATCTTCCGGGTTGAATTCTTCAGAGGCATAAACGATGTCTGTTTTACGCTCATCGTTATATTGAGCTTTCACTTGAAGCAGTTCATCTTTAATAATTTGCATTCTCAATTTTAAACTAGCTAGAATTTCTTTCAAATGCTCGATCAATTTCATGATGTCGTCATACTCGGCTCTTAGCTTATCTTGCTCCAGACCTGTTAGTTGACGCAATCTCATTTCAACGATAGCACGAGCTTGTACCTCCGTCAAGGAGAAACGTTCAATCAAATTATTCTTTGCTTCCTCCGGAGTTTTAGATGCCCGGATAATCCGGATCACTTCGTCAATATGATCACTGGCAATGATCAAACCTTCCAGAATGTGAGCCCGATCTTCCGCTTGCTTTAATTCAAATTGAGTACGCCGTGTAATGACATCATGACGATGTTCCACGAATAACCGGATCAAGTCCTTCAAATTCAACAAACGGGGTCTACCTCCCACGAGTGCGATGTTGTTCACCCCAAAAGAAGTTTGAAGAGCCGTATGTTTTAATAATGTATTCAGAACGACATTGGCAATGGCATCTTTTTTCAAATCAATAACGATACGCATACCGCTACGGTCGGACTCGTCATTAATATTAGAGATTCCATCTATTTTTTTCTCGTTCACCAGATCAGCAATGCGAGAAATCAATTCTGCTTTGTTGACCATATAAGGAATTTCGTGGACGATCAGTTTTTCCCGGCCATGAGGAGTTGTCTCCACGGATGTTTTCGAACGAACAACCACACGGCCTCTTCCCGTGTGATATGCCTCTTTCACCCCGGCATACCCGTAAATTGTTCCTCCCGTGGGGAAATCCGGTGCTTTTATGATCCGGATCAAGTCATCTATTTCAATATCCCGGTCATCAATATAAGCACAAATAGCATCGATCGTGTCACGCAGATTGTGAGGAGGCATATTAGTAGCCATACCAACCGCGATACCAGACGCACCATTCACGAGTAACAAAGGAATTCTGGTGGGTAGAACGCTGGGTTCTTTTAATGATTCGTCGAAGTTCGGAATCATGTCCACGGTATCCTTATCCAAATCCACCAATGTGTCCTCGGTTACCTTCATCAAACGAGCCTCTGTATAACGCATTGCTGCGGGGCTATCTCCATCCACGGAACCGAAGTTTCCTTGTCCGTCAACCAACGGATAACGCAAAGACCAACTTTGGGCCATACGTACCATCGCCATGTAAACCGAGCTATCACCATGAGGGTGGTACTTTCCGAGTACCTCTCCGACAATTCTCGCTGACTTTTTGAATGGTTTACCAGACGTAACACCCAATTCGCTCATTCCATATAATACCCTTCTCTGTACCGGTTTCAAACCGTCCCTAACATCAGGTAATGCACGCGACACAATCACCGACATTGAATAGTCAATGTACGAAGATTTCATCTCCTCCTCGATGTTGATCTTGATAATTTTTTCTCCGACGTTTTCCATTTATAATATTAAATTACACTATTAACGCATTGTTTTATAGGGTATTATTCTAAATTTCACCCCTATATTACTAAAATCCCACAAATGTAATAAAAACAGTGGATTAACGGAAATTTTAAGTCCTTTTTTATTCACATTCACTCTTGCCTTTCAGCAAGCATTTAACAAAAAGGAAAACGGAGCGGGCAATAAGATTTTAGAACTCAAATGATAACATATCATGAGCCAGTTGTATATTTTCAGGTAATTCCCGCGAGACCTCTTCGTGCAATCCCATCTGATGACCGATATGCGTGATGTAGGCCTGTTTCACGTGTAAGGTTTTCACCACATCAATAGCCTGATCCAGTGTAAAATGAGAAAGGTGAACTTCTTTACGCAAAGCATTAATCACCATATATTCGACGCCTTCCAGTTTTTTCATACTTGCCTCCGATATGAAATTCGCATCTGTGATATAAGCGAAGTTATCAATACGAAATGCCGTCACGGGGAGCTTGTAGTGCATCACCGTAATAGGTTCTATTTTAATCTCCCCAATCCAGAATGGTTCTTCATCTATCACGTGAATATTCATCTCAGGTACACCGGGATAACGGAATGCTGCGAAAGCGTAGTCATAATCCTTACTGATAACGTCTTTCGTTCTCTGGTTACAGTAGATGTCGACCTCGCCATTTTTGACCCAGTTAAAAGCCCGAATATCGTCCAGTCCCCCGATATGGTCTTTGTGTTCATGTGTCAGCAGCAAAGCGGTCACGTCCTTTACACCCGCCCGTAGCATCTGTGTCCGGAAATCAGGTCCCGCGTCTATAATTAGTTTTTTATCCCCAATATCAATCATGGCAGAACTCCTTAAACGCTTGTCATTCTCATCCGTAGATTGACAAACAGGACATTCGCAAGCAATAACGGGAACCCCTTGTGAAGTTCCACTTCCTAAAATTGTTACTCTCATCTGTTGAAGACTGAAAAATAATTATATTCTGACATCGAAAATTCCATACAGAACGTTTTATTGTGTCATGCAAAAATAATAAGATTCGGAATAATCCTGTATATTTGCCCCAAACATTTTATTATGGGAAAATTATATTTGATCCCCAATTTACTTGGGGAGACACCGATAGAGCGGGTTATTCCTGATGATGTAATTCATATCATTAAGAATATCAAAGTTTTTGCAACTGAAAACGTGAAAAATACCCGTCGTTATTTAAAGAAAATAGATAAAGCGATAAATATTGATGAACTCGTTTTTTTAGACCTCAATGAACATTCGGATATAAAAGATATTGAAACCTATCTCCCCTATCTGGCCAATCAAGATATGGGGATTATCTCCGAGGCCGGATGCCCCGGTATTGCAGATCCGGGAGCTGAATTGGTGGCATTAGCCCATAAACACGATTATCAGGTAATTCCTTTAGTGGGCCCCTCTTCTATTTTATTGGCTCTAATAGCCTCCGGGGCTAACGGGCAAAACTTCTCGTTTAATGGTTATTTACCCATTGCTAAGCCGGAACGCATTAAAACATTGAAAGCTTACGAGAAACAATCTGCCGCAGAGAACCGGACACAATTGTTTATAGAGACCCCCTATCGGAACGTGCAATTATTCGAGGATATGATAGCCACCTTGTCCCCCACGACACGCCTCACGATAGCCTGTGATATTACGACAGAAAATGAATACATAAAAACCATGTTAATAAAGGATTGGAAACACGTGAAACCGGATATAAATAAACGTCCGACGATTTTCGTGTTATATGCCCGATCATTCTAAACCTTTTATTTGTCATGAAAACCTACAAGAGAGTATTATCTATAGCCGGTTCCGATAGCGGTGGTGGAGCCGGAGTTCAAGCAGACTTAAAAGCGATCTCCGCCTGCGGGTGTTTCGCCATGACTGCCATTACAGCCGTGACAGCTCAAAATACATTAGGTGTAAGAGCCATTGAATCTCTTCCTGTGAATGTCATAGAGGCCCAGATTAGGGCTTGTTTAGACGATATTGGCGTGGATGCGGTAAAAATTGGTATGTTACATTCCGTGGAAGTGATTCAAGCCGTCACGAGAGTATTAGCCGATTACCCGATCAAGCACATTGTCGTGGACCCGGTAATGGTGGCAACCTCTGGCGATCTGCTTGTGCAGCAAGAGGCCATTGCCGTGATGCAAAAGGAATTATTCCCGTTGGCTACCGTGATCACTCCCAATCTTTACGAGATAGAGATTCTCTCCGGAAAGAAAATACGCTCTCAGGAAGATTTATATCTTTCCATTCCTGCATTGAAAAATATCGGCGCTCGCAATGTCTTATTAAAAGCCGGACACTTGGAATGTGAAGAGATAACAGATGTTTTAATTGATTGTGAGAATGATTTGGAATATCGTTATCCAGCGAAGAAAATAATCACCCCGAACACGCACGGTACCGGATGCTCTTTATCATCCTCCGTGGCCTCCTATTTAGCCCATGATTTTCCCTTGAACATCGCCGTGGAAAAAGCCTTGAATTATCTGCATGGGGCCATTGAAACGGCAGCCGGGTACCAAATAGGGCATGGACATGGAGCCATTCATCATTTTTACAAGTGGTGGTGAGCCGTTCAAGTATGCTCGTTTATAGGTAAAACCCTAGTATAACTTTGTTATAACCCATAGATAAGGGTAAATCTAACAATAAAGCCGCCTCTATCAGTTAGAGACGGCTTTTTTCCTAATATAGTGTGATTGTCAATGTGTTTTAAACCAACGGAAGACATTCCGTACCGTTTTATCCAGAACAAGAGGATCTTCAAAATATTGTGCATGAGTAACGGAACCTTCCCATATAGCTAATTTTTCCTCCGCGCAGATCGTGTCGTACACGCGTTGAGCAGATTGATACTCCTTTTCGTTTTCTCTTCCGTGAATAACGATTGTCGGGATTTTTACCCGGGATGCCTCTTTGCGTTTGTAGCATCCTGCCACTAAAGCGATCGCTTTCAGTCGTTTTTCCACTTCTGTACTGGCCAGAACTTCATTCGTTCCGTTACATATTCCCATGGCGTACATTTTATTCGGGTCAACTTCATCTTTCAAGCTCAAATAATCAATGGCTGCTTTCACATTCTGAGTTTCCTCCATTCCTAAAACAACAAAACCATAGTTTGCCAATTGCGTGGCATATTGTAATAATACCGTGTTATTCGAGGCATCTTTGGGGCCTAAAACAAGTATTGCCGGTTTTTTACCTTTTTCTTGCGGATTACACAACCAGCCTTTACTATCAATTCCTCTATCTGATAAAGTGACGTCTTCGCATCTATAAGTTCTCATACAATTCTCCGTGTTAAATTCAATTTCGAGTGTTGTTACGGGAACTTACAAGGTAAAGTTACATGAAATACATATAAAAAATGTATTATTTTACTAACAAAAAGAGATCGTCTAAGTCTTGACGATCTCTTTAATATTATAAAAGCAATCTATGATAGATTACTTGAAATAACGATTGTATAATCCCTCGAAACCTTTACCGTGACGAGCTTCATCCTTACACATTTCATGAACAGTATCGTGGATAGCATCCAAATCCAATTTTTTAGCCAAGGTTGCAATACGTTTTTTATCCTCGCAAGCACCAGCCTCTGCTTCCATACGCTTTTTCAAGTTCGTTTTGGTATCCCAAACACATTCTCCTAATAATTCTGCAAATTTAGCCGCATGTTCTGCCTCTTCCCAAGCGTAACGTTTGAAAGCCTCTGCAATCTCCGGATAGCCTTCACGATCTGCCTGACGACTCATAGCCAAATACATCCCGACTTCTGAACATTCCCCGTTGAAATGCGCTCTCAATCCTTCAAGAACTTCAGGATCAACCCCTTTTGCTACACCAAGACGATGTTCGTCTACGAACGTCAAAGCACCTTCGGTTTCAACTAATTCTTTGAACTTGCTTTTCGGTTGTTTACATTGCGGACAAATTTCCGGAGCTTCATCTCCTTCATGAACGTAACCACATACAGTACAGATAAATTTTTTCATAACGCACTTTTTAAATGTTATAATAATATGTTTTTTCTTTTCTCTTCGGTGCATTTTTTACAATACCCCTTGTAATAAAGATGAATTTCTGTGATGATTAATTCCCCTACTCCTTCTAATTGTATCGCTTCTTGATTCTCAATCGGAAGATCATACACGCAACCGCACCCCAAACACATGAAATGAGCATGACTTGACGTGTCAATGTCAAAACGCACGTTTTTTTCATCAATCACGAGAGCTTTCACCGCACCCTGTTCCGTGAACAATTTCATCGTGTTATATATTGTCGTTTTAGACAACGTGGGCATGGTCGGATATAAAGCATTGTAAATTTCGTCAGCTGTCGGATGTACCCGGTGTACCATCAAATAATCCATAATTGCTATCCTTTGCATAGATGGTTTGATGTTATACTTAAGTAAATATTCCCGTGTTCCTTGAACTGTATTCATTATTTATTTGTAATTGTTACAATTTTATATCGAGTGCAAATATCGTCATCTTTTTTATAAATGCAACATTCCGGATTGTATTTTGTAAAAATTTAGAATAATTCTAATTAGTAATGTTCCCAATGAATTTTGGTTATCTCTATTCAATTATTTTATAGATTTGCACCATGTTTTTCATCGGACCATCGGTAAACATATTCGTCTATTTGCTTGTTTCAGCGTTCTTTGTGATATGTTTCTATTCACAAACTGAAATAAGACCCCCGGAAGCTATTCCGGGACAGGAAAGAATTATAGAATACCGGATCGGGAAAAACGAGACATACTATTGCCAGACGATGGAAGACGAGGAGATTATTTCCTCTCCAAACACTCCTTATTCAAAAATAACAGACGATCGATCGAGAACCAAGCAAGCTACCTATCTTGCTGCCTATGACGATCCTAACCTTGTTTCATTAGCACTAAGGGCCCCGCCTGTTAGCCTCTTGTTGTAATCCTTTAGAGGAAAGAGTGAAATATTTTACGGGATATATTAATTAAAAACAACATCAAATGCGGATAATATATAGCATTCTGCTATTGACATTTATCTCCGGGCATTTGTTCGCACAGCGATCCGAGACCGTGCAGACAAATGACTCTACATTCAGTGTCATCAAACAATTAAAAGAAGTCGTCATCACGGCTGAAAAAAGGGAATTATCCATTAGCGAGATTCCTGTTGCTCTCAGCGTGATTAGTGGGAAAAACTTGTTGAACGAGAATAATCCGGATCTTCGGAACCTGTCAGGAATCGTTCCGAATTTTTACATGCAGGAAGGAGGCTTGAAACTATCAACACCGCTCTATGTTCGCGGAATTGGAACGGTATCCGGGACCCCACCCGTCGGTTTGTACGTGGATGGTGTCCCGATCTTTGACAAAAATGCCTTCATATTTGATTTGTATGACATCAAGCAAATAGAAGTACTGCGAGGTCCTCAGACAACCCTGTACGGTCGGAATAGTATCATCGGTTTGATTAATATCCGAACAAATCCTCCTGCGACAAAGTTTTCGTTGCAGGCAAAAGCAGGAGTTTCCAGCTATAACTCCCAGAATTACATGGTTATGGCTAATTTGCCTATAAACAAAGTTCTATATAACAAATTATCTTTTGCTTATAATCGCACGGACGGGTATTTCAAGAATGATTTTACTGGTGGGAAATCGAACAAATCGGATTCATACGATCTTCGTTACCAAGGAAGCGTGTTCACGGATGCAACATGGAAGGTCGCGTTTGGTCTGAACTATAATCATAGTTTTGATGATGGCTACGCTTATCATGCCGTTGATTCTTTAAAAGTACACCGCTACCGGGTCAATTATAATGCGGATGCATCCTATAAACGGGATTTATTGTCCACGTACATTGACATTCAGAAACATTTTTCTCAAACCCTGTTGAACTGGATCACTTCCTATTCCCGGGCTAAAGATAAACAGGTTTTGGATGCTGATTTCACGTATCATGATGTATTCCAAAATGGTAAGAAATCGAAACAGGATCTGATCACGCAAGAGATCAATTACCAGTCCTCCCAAGGCGAGAGAATCGATTGGACAATAGGAACATTTGGTTTTTACAAAGACTTGGCGAATGACTATTTGGCCACTTTTGGCTCGGAACGTCACTTGTTGCTCCCACTGGATCTGGATCAAGCATCGTACTACAATAACACCTCTACTTGGGGAATTGCCGGATACGGGCAAGTTACCGTGAAAAATCTCTTGCCGGGGATGTTCGTCACTGCCGGAATCAGGTATGATTACGAGAAAGCGTCTCTCTCCTACCGGGATAGTTTGTTATTTCACGGGGCAAGCCAGTTCACCGGTTATCATGATTGGGACGAAAAACATTCTTACGCGGCTTGGTTGCCCAAATTCTCCATTCTACAAAAATGGAACGAGCAGTTATCCACCTACTTGAACATATCTAAAGGATATAAAGCCGGTGGGTACAATATCATTTCGAATGAAATGACCACGCAGGTTGTAGAACTGGAATATGGTAAAGAATCTTTGTGGAATTACGAACTTGGAGCTAAATACTTTAGTGCCAACGGACGGTTTAACATGAATGGGGCGCTTTTTTATATTGATTGGAAAGACCAGCAAATTTTTGTCATGGAGATGATGGGGCCGATTATTAAAAATGCGGGAGACGCCCGCAGTATTGGAGCGGAAATTGATTTAAGCTGGGAATGTCTGCCACGATTGGTTTATTTCCTTTCCTCAGGATATAGTAATTCGGAATGCTACCACCACTTAACCAAGGAATACGAGGGGAATAAAATTGTCATGGCCCCGGAATTCACGATGAACACAGGGGTAGCGTACTCCAAAGCAATCAAGTTCTCATTATTCAAATCTTTCACAGCAACCACGTCTGTTACCGGTTTCGGGACCCAATATTTTGATGAGGCGAACACCATGAAACAAGATCCTTATTTCCTTTGGAACATGGATTTGGGCATTTCCGGTAAACACATCGATTTCCACGTGTGGGGTAAGAACATTTTGGATAAAAGTTTCTTTTGCTACATGTTCAACAGCCCCGTGGGCAAGAATTTACCAGAATACATGAAATCCGGGCAATCTGGGGCTCCCTCTCGATTCGGGGCATCTATAACAATAAAACTATAAACACATTTTAAATTTATCTAGATATGAAAAACAAATTAATTTACTTGATCTCTGTACTATTTGTGGCAGTTGCATGTTTCTCTTGTAGCGATGATGATGATGATAATAACGATAAAGACCTTATCGGGACTTGGAATTATACAAAAAAGACAAGTGATATTCATTTTAAATTTGAGTATAATGGCGATGAGATCAGTTTTCCCGAAGGATTGATTCCATCAGGGGTTATCCCAGAAGGAATACCGGGAATTAGCGAAACAGGGATTAATGTTGCCATAATTAAAATGGCGTTGCCGGGAATTGCGAATAAATACATGTCTCTATATTTCCGAGGAATCAATTTTACATCTGAAACCGAAATGGAAATATTTATGACCATGAATGATCAGCCTGCAACTTTAAAGACGACTTACACTATTCAAAAAGATATTATAAAGGTCAGTACACAAAGTGATGGTTTTAAAGAATTGTTAGGTACAATTCCCGTGAAATCTATTGATTTGAATTACAAAATTGTAAATAATGAATTGACGGTATATTTAGGTACATCTTACGTGAAAACTCTTCTTGCAGCAGTTCCGCTTATTTTAAGCAGCGCAGAATTACCGGCTGAGCAACAGGCAATGATTAAAACTTTTGTTGAAACTTTTTCATCTAACCTAAAAACATTTGAATTCGGAGCTAAATTAAGCAAATAGAGTTTTCTATATACGTAGAACAAATACGGGTAGTTATCATTTTCACTACCCGTTTTATTTTTTTCATAGAAAGCAGTAACTTTATTCATATTTTATCGTATCCTTAGTATAGAATTTGTAAATTTAAAAGCAGTTTAATTTAAAACATAAGGATATGAAAACAGAAGAGTACAAAGAATTGGATGTGTTGATGTCATCAGAGGTTATAAATACAAAAGGTGAGGATAACAAATTTAAATTACCCCCTCTACCCTATAAAGAAAATGCGTTAGAACCTTATATCAGCGAACGTACTATCCAATATCACTACGGAAAACATCTCGCAACTTATATTACAAACCTGAATAATTTAATCGTGGGTACCGAATTCGAAAAAATGTGTTTAGAAGGTATCGTGATCAAATCCGAAGGTGGTATTTTCAATAATGCAGCACAAACATATAATCATATTTTCTATTTCGAGACTTTCCAAGCTCATCATGCAGCACAAGTCGCTCCGACAGGAAAAATAAAGGAATTGATTGATAAATCATTTGGAAGTTTCGATGCCTTCAAGGAAGCGTTTGCTAAAGCAGCCACCACCTTATTTGGTTCAGGATGGGCCTGGTTGGTTGTGGACAAAAAGGGGAAACTGGAAATCGTACAAACCGGTAATGCAGATACTCCACTGAAACATGGAAAGAAACCCGTGTTGACAATTGATGTCTGGGAACACGCTTACTATTTGGACACCCAAAACGCTCGTCCGAAATACATTGAAAATTATTGGAACATTATAAACTGGGACGTTGTAAACAAACGCTTAGGATAAAAGAAAATCGGGAGTTTTACTCCCGATTTTTTATTACTTAATGAATGATTACCATCTCGTCAATCAATCTTTGCGCTCCTGCATATTTATCAATGATAAACAGGACATAGCGAATATCAACAGCAATATTCCGACAAATCTCTGGGCTATATTGCATATCTGACATCACACCTTCCCAAGCACGGTCAAAGTTTAAACCGATCAAATTACCTTCTGCATCCAGAACCGGACTACCGGAATTACCGCCAGTCGTGTGATTCGTCGCGATAAAGCAAACAGGAACTTCCCCGTCTTGAGTGTAAGGGCCGAAATCCCGATTCTTGTACAAATCCCGTAATTTCTGGGGTACATCATAATCATAGATATTTGGATTATCCTTTTCCATGATACCTTTCAATGTCGTGTAGTGCGTGTAATAAACAGCGTCAGTTGCATGGTATCCGGCAACTTTTCCATATGCTACACGTAAGGTTGAATTCGCATCCGGATAGAATGTTTTATCGGGCTGCATCTCCATCAATCCGGCAATCCACAACCGATTCAATAATTTCAATTCATTTTCAATCCGGCTCAATTCGGGACGAATTTTATCCGCGTACAACGTGTAAATTCCGGTCGCTACTCCAAGAATCGGATCTTTTTCAATTTTCGTGATTGATTTCTCTGATAAATTGTCGATGAATTTCAGCAAATTATCCTTATGCGTGAATATTGATTTTTTAAACAAGTCGGCAGCATAACGATCGGGAGCGTTCAGTTTAGCATATTTCGGGCTCAAACGAACGACTGACGGTATCCATTGGTCTCCGACTTCCTCATTATTATACAACTTGAACATTTCGGTCAATATCCGTTGATCCGTGGTCACATCGTAATCTTTATAGAAGGCCTCAACGTAATTTTTCAAAGATGTTTTAAGCTGTTCCTTATCCGGAAATTTGTCATAGTTATCCAATACCTGTTCTATTTCACGGGCAAATTTTATGATTTCTGCACCTCCCAATCCGGCCTCCGAAGCATAAGCTGCAGCCAGAACATATTCTTTACGAGCGTCATATAACGCTTTGTAACGATCCGTCAAACCGATATACTCGGTTTTTCCATTACTTTTAGCCCAGTTGTTGAAATTATTTTCAAGAACTCTTTTATTATCAGCCGTTCTGAAACGATCCAATCCTTTAATCTCTCCCTGCCATTTTTTCCAAGCATTAGCAACACTTGCAGCTTTAGCAGCATATTTTATACGCAACAATTCATCCGACTCCATGGCGGCATTGATTACCGCCAATTTTGCTGTGCGGATTTTGATCTTATGCGGGTCTTCAACAGAAGCAATTTGATCTATCGCGTAAGAAGTCAGGTACTCGTTTGTCGTTCCGGGATAACCGAAAACCATAGTAAAATCACCTTCTTGCACCCCCCGTGCAGAAATCTTAAAGAATTTAGCCGGTTTATAAGGCACGTTCTTATCTGATATAGCTGCCGGCTCATTGTCCGGTCCCGCATAAATACGCAAAACGGAAAAATCACCCGTGTGACGCGGCCATGTCCAGTTATCCGTATCCCCTCCAAATTTACCGATAGCAGAATTCGGAGCCCCGACTAAACGAACATCCCGGAAGATTTTAAACACGGAAAGAAAATATTGATTTCCGTTAAAATACGGCTTTATATTAGCCGCCAGATTGGTTCCTTTAACAGCTTCCGCCTCCAATATCCGGCATATTTCATTCACCTTCTTCGTACGTTCGCTTTCAGACATCCCGGCATTCAATCCTGCATTGATTTTATCCGTGACATCCTCCATCCGAACTAAAATAGAAGCTGTTATCTTGGGATTAACCAACTCATCCGCCATGGATTGAGCCCAAAAACCATCCCGTAGATAGTTATGTTCCAAACTGGAATGAGCTTGGATCATGCCAAAAGAGCAGTGATGATTCGTAATCACCAATCCTTGATCACTCACGATCTCCCCGGTACAAAAGTGATGAAACGGAGAACCTTCATTACCCAGCCCGATAACGGCATCTTTCAATGAGGCTTGGTTGATGTCGTAAATATCCTCCGCTGTTAATTTAAAACCGGCTTTCTGCATATCTTCTATGTTGTATTTTTTCAACAACATGGGAATCCACATTCCCTCGTCAGCTAAACTTGGTAAAGTCAGCAGAATGAAAGCCAAAAAACATAATGTAATTTTTCTCATTTACTGGTATTTTTGAATGTTATTTATTGAAATTGTAATTTCCGCAAAGTTTCATATAATTTCTGTATCGGTAATCCCATCACGTTATAGAAAGAACCTTCTATACGCTCGATCCCGATGTACCCGATCCACTCCTGAATCCCGTAAGCTCCCGCTTTATCGAATGGCTTATACGTGTCCACGTAGAATTCAATCTCTTCATTTGATAAACGCTTGAAAAACACGTCTGTCCGTGAAGAGAAAGAAAGTTGTTCCGTACGAGTGGTTACGCTCACACCCGTTACCACTAGGTGACGATTTCCTGATAGCTCCTGTAACATCGAAATAGCCTCTTTCCGGTCAGCGGGTTTACCTAAAATCCGGTCATGAATACAAACTACCGTATCGGCTGTTATCAATACTTCATCAGCCTTTAGCTCCTCTCGAAAGGCTGAGGCCTTTACTTTCGATAAATATTCCGGTACATTCTCCCAATGGAGTTCTTGAGGATATTTTTCTTCAACATTTTTCAACCAGACTTCGAAGGTAAACCCAGCATCTTTCATCAATTGCTGTCTCCGTGGTGATGCGGAGGCCAATATTAATTTATAATTTTTAATAGAATGCATCATTCACACAACTTACAAAATACACTGACTCCTATGCACAAAACCATAATCAAACGAATCATTCGCAACTGGAATTTCATCTTGTCATTCTTCAATACCGCGTAGCCGTAAAACAAGTATGGTATAATCAAAGCTACAACAAAATAAATCCATACGATCAGGGTTCGTGTAAATCCGAATAACAAAAATAGGATCAACGATGTGATGGCAATCGTGATCAACCCGATGATCACCTTTCTCGTTGCCGGAATACCAAATTTTACAGGTAAAGTAACGATTCCATCAGCCCGGTCGCCATTTATACTATATATGTCCTTGTTGATCTCGTAGATCAGCATATTAATAAAAAGAAAATACGAGAAACATACTGTCCAGTAGAACACGTAGGCAAAACTAACGTGCGTTTTCAAAACGACATCCGAGTACACATCACTCAATAACGGGATTTCGAATGTAATCACGGTAAGCGGGATTAATCCGGCCAAGATAGCCACAACGATATTTCCCCAAATAAAACGTTTTTTTATCCGGGAGGAATAAAACCACAATACCAATGATATAATTAAAAATAAGAATACGATCTCAGCATGATGAGCTTCTCTCGCCAGATAATACGCGATTCCCACGGCCACAACATTCAAAATAGAATGTAGAATGATTGCAGCCCTGCGGCTAATGGTTTTCCCAACAATCACGGGTCTGTTTCCCGAAATACGGTCCGCCTTCGTGTCAAAATAATCATTTATGACATAAGCGGCCGACACCAGACAACACACGGCTATTACCAGTAACGAGAAATTGCTTTCCGGCATTTGCAGGGCAAAACCAGCTTTCTCCAGCACGGGCTGGACAACAAAGAAACGCATGGCATACATGGTAAATGCCGTGAATGCGATCGTTCGTAGGCGTATTAACTTGAGAATTTCCAACATCTTATTCTTTAACTTACATACATTTCACGTAGCATTGGGTATCCATCCATTCGCCTTTTGCTTTCAGTACTTGAGCCACGACATCCCGTACGCATCCAAGGCCCCCGGGCGTGTCAGAAATATAACGGGAAATGGCTTTGATCTCTTCGCACGCATCCGAAGGACATACCGGCATACCCACGATTTTCATCACGTTGTAGTCTGGTATATCATCTCCCATATACATCACATTTTCCGGGTTCAGATTATATTTTTGCAAGAACTCGTTCAACGCTTCAACTTTATTCGCCACGCCAAGATACACGTCCTTCACACCCAATTTCTCAAAACGTTCTCTTACCCCGGGAGCCTGCCCCCCGGAAATGATACAAACCGGGTATCCCTTCTTCGTGCAGTACATCATGGCATAACCATCTTTCGTACAGGATGTACGAATCAAGTCTCCTTCCGGTGTTATATTCATTTCATGACGTGAAAAAACTCCATCTACATCGAAAGCAAAAGCTTCTACCTTCTTTAATTCCTCTTTGAATAATTTCATAGCGTTCGTATTTATCTAATTTACCACAATGTGGGCATATCTATTATATCTTGCGAGATCTTTTGATCCCCCGTCTCTTCTTTATCTTGCGTTTCCTTTATTCCTTCCGACAATATCGTGTATATTTTCAGCAAATCTTTGTCATTCTTCAACATATTCTTATGCATATTCATGATACTCTCGTCCCCCCGCTTGGCCGGTCCGGTTTGAGCCTCTTCCGGATTAAGGAGCATCACTTTATGTGCCGTCTCGAAAATCAAAGGACGTAACATAGCAAAAGATAGTCCTTTGTTTTCTAGCAATTTGCCTGCCACTTGATACAAATAATTAGGGAAATTACAGGCAAAAACTGCAGCCAGATGCAATTCTTTACGCTGGACCGAGTCTATCTCGTATATTTTATCCGACAACTTTTCCGCAAACTTTTTAATTCGTTCCTTCACGGGCCCCGTGTTTCCCTCCACACATAGCGGGATCTCCCTGAAATCCAGTTCCCGTTTCTTAGAAAAGGTTTGTACCGGATAAATCACCCCGTAGTGTTGGGAACATGATTTGAATACATCCATCGGTTGACTTCCTGAAGTGTGTAGAATCAACGCATCATCTGGTATCCTAATAGCCTTAATAATAGATGGTAAAATATCATCACTTACACAAAAAATATAAATATCTCCATCCGGATACACCTCATTTACTTCAGCCGTGTAAGATATTCCCGTCTTCATTCCCAGTTGCCGGGCAGAATCAAGCGTACGACTATAAATCTGACATAAATTCTCTCCCGCTTTTAAAAGGGCTCCCGCCAGATGATGAGCGACATTCCCAGCCCCGATCAATATGATTTTATCTTGTTGTTCCATGTATTAGTAAGCAATATTTTTAGGAGATAATACCCCGTTTTTAATAGCTTCTAAAAGACGTTCACTCGCCTTGTGAATGTCTTCATTGAAAACTTCGGAAATTAAAACTAATTTGCCATCGATTATTTGTAAATGTTTATATCCGTTCTTATTGTCCGCTTGATTCAATAATATCAAATCATTCCCGGGAATGAACGTGTGAGTCATTTGGTTGCGAAGTTTATCATACAAAAAACCATTATCATTTAACAACCGATAACGCCCGCCGAATAACTTCTTTACCCCAAGAGAAAAACGTTTGGCCGACTGCCCTTTGGCTTTCATGGGTTTATTATCTAAAAAACTTCCCAGAACCTCAATCGCTTGCCCCATGATGACAAATTGCATATATGACAAGCCCACGCCCTGCAACTTAGTAATTTCATCCACAATCACTTCACGTATGAAATGCTCTATCCGTTCTATTTGCTCTTGTGTTTCCATATATCAGCCAAAAATAGCGCAAATTATCGAAAGTAACAAGTCCCATTTTCTCTCTCTAAAATTTCTGAACATTTCCGGTTATATAATCGTTTTAAAGCATAAATTCGCGACACATAAAAGGAGATAAATTATGATGTTATTTAATAATAAACCCATCGATAACAAGGAATATTCCGAAGACATCCTAAATGAAGGACTTAGTATATATGAAGTATGCCGGGTTTTTAGAGGCAAAGTTATATTTTTAAACGACAACCTTTTACGACTTGACAATTCAATAAAAAAATCAAATATTGCCATTGATTTGAATTCATTACACGTGGCAGACCAATTAAACCGATTGATTCAACTTGAAAATATCAAGGAAGGAAACATTAAATACGTACTTCGGGTTACCCCGACGGGAATCGAACAATATGTCTATCAGATAAAACATTCCTACCCGTCGGAAGAAGCTTATCAACATGGAGTGGATACGGTTACTTGCCATGCTGTCCGTGAGAATGCCGAAGTGAAATATGTCAATTCTGGATTACGGGAAATGACCAACAAGATCATTCAGGAACAAGGAGTTGCTGAAGTTTTATTAATCGATCAAGATAACTGTGTGACAGAAGGTTCTCGTTCAAATGTATTCTTTATCCGGGATAACGTGTTTTACACGGCTCCTCTTCCCCATGTTTTGCCGGGAACCAGTCGGAAACGGGTATTAAATATCTGTCAGGAAGACGGGTTGACCGTGGTGGAACAAAGAGTGAATTACAAAGACATTGCCTCCTATCAAGCAGCCTTTATAACGGGGACTTCCCCACTTGTGTTGCCCATCGCTCATATAGACGGAATAGCTTTCGACCCGCACCACCCATTGCTGGTGAAAGTTATGGAACACTACTTCAATTTATTAAGTAAGAATTTTTAAAGGTGTTTCACATCTGATCTCTTTGAATAAAAATGTATTTTTATTAATATTGCAAGCGTAATATTCCATCTCAAAAGAATATTACGCTTTTTCCTTTAGATTGCAGATGTAATGAAATATATTATACTAATTATACTATTCTTTTTAGTTATCAGTTTCAGACCTTGGAATTCTTTCACGAAAGAAATTCAGGTTGAAAAAGATTCTATTCCCCAAGACACGCTTGCCGTAGCGGTACATGATTTATTCACGAATGAATATTCTGATCTAGTTGAAACCAAGCGTTTAGATCAAACGATTGAACGTTTTATGAATCAGTGGGAAATAAAAGGGGCTTCCCTCGCGATCATGAAAGATGGGAAACTGATTTATAGCAAGGGATATGGGTATGCCGACGAAGAAAATGAGGTGAAAACCGATGTGAACCACATCTTCCGAATTGCCTCGGTTTCCAAACTAATCACGGCGGCAGGAATCATGAAATTAGTTGAAAACGGGATTCTATCCTTGGATGATAAAGTATTTGGCGAGGAAGGTATTTTAAGTGACACGACACTTTATGCCCCGATAAAAGATAAACGGGTGAATAATATCACCGTGGAAAATCTTCTACGCCATCAGGGGGGATTCACCAATCGTGCAGGAGACCCCATGTTCTGCCCGGTAGATATCGCAGAAAAAATGAATGTTCCGGCACCAGCCGACTTGAATACCATCATTAAATTTGTTTTATCTCGACGTTTAGGCTTCACACCGGGGACAAGCACATGTTATTCAAACGTGGGTTATGGAATATTATCAAGGGTAATAGAAAAAGTTTCAGGAAAAAACTACGAAGAATTTATTCAAGACAGCATACTCATTCCTGCCGGGTGTTACGATATGCACTTGGCCCATAATCTGGATAAAGACCGATATTTCAACGAGGTCAGGTATTACGAACAATCAGACGCAGACCTGATCCGTTCATGCGATGGGCGGGACACGCTAGTATATCGCAGTAACGGGGGAAACAATATCGAGGCTCTTTACGGTGCCGGTGGCTGGGTAGCTTCCCCGACGGAATTATTACGTTTCCTTTCTGCCATAGACGCTGACGATTCATATCCGGATATATTGACAAAAGAAAGCGTGGAGACCATGACGAAATGTGTGAAAAATGCTTTGCCTCTTGGTTGGATGAACACGAACAATCAAGGTGATTGGTGGCGTTCCGGTACTTTGGCGGGAACCAGTGCCATGTTGAAACGTCAACGGGACGGGTTCTGTTGGGCATTTATCACAAACACGAGCAATTGGACCGGACCTCGTTTTCCTCATAAGATTGAAGGTATGATGGCTCGTGCCATGGATCGGGTAAAAGAATGGCCGGACAGAAATCTGTTTGATCCTGATTACTGCAAGGCTTTCGAAGACGGGAAAAAATTGCTGGCCAATGAAAAAGGAGTCCAAGCACATCCCGTGCATCCTGACAATATCTAACCATGAACCTCATAAACAACCGTAATATTCTTCTAGCTCCTAACTCATTCAAGGGAAGTCTGGATGCTTTCGAGTTTTGTCGAATCCTAGCCTCTGAATTAGAGGAATGTGGATTTCATACGATCTCTCTTCCATTAGGAGATGGCGGTGATGGAACAGCCCGAATTGTGGCACATTACCTTCATGCACACCCTATCAAGACGAAAACGGTAGATGCCTTGGGACGTGAGCATTTTGCCTCGTATTACTTAAAAGACAACACGGCTATCATTGAATTAGCCGAAGCTTGTGGTCTGAAACATTTGAAACGAGAGGAATATGACATCTTGAACACGAACACGGCAGGATTCGGTGTTTTAATCAATCACGCCCTCTCGCAAGGAGCGAACAATTTGATTCTGTGTGTTGGAGGAAGTGCCAGCGTGGATGGAGGAACAGGGGCTCTGCGAGAAATGGGATTGACAATTGTCAATAACTCTCTGAACAGAAATTATATTACAGGTATTAAGGATATTAATATCGAATTATTGCAGCAAAGGTTTAAAGGAATCCACATTACAATACTATGTGATGTTGATAATTCTATTTGTGGACCGGAAGGTGCAGCCGCTGTGTTTGCCCCGCAAAAAGGAGCATCACCAGAACAAGTTGTCATGCTTGATAATCAATTGTGCCTTTGGAGTGCTTTATTAAAACAGCATACAGGTAAAGATGTAACCCGGTTGAAACATGGAGGTGCCGCAGGTGGAATCACGGCAGCCATGCACGCTTTACTAAATGCACAACTTATTTCGGGTTCCGAATATTGCCTGACTCTCTCCCATTTCCACGACAATCTTTTACAAGCCGGAATTGTTATCACCGGAGAAGGAAAAATTGATATCCAGTCCTTTTATGGCAAAATTCCGGGAACAGTTGCAACCTTATGTTTGCAACAAAACGTTCCGGTTTATGCCGTTGTCGGATTGGCAGAAAAACAGGTCCTTACCCGTTTCGATAAAGTATTCACGATGAGCCAGTATGCCCGTTCTATTCAAGATTCTATAAAAAATGCCCCGTACTACCTAAAGATCATTGCTCAAGCCATTGTTGATACCCTTTATTCATCCGCTTATTCGGATTGATTCTCTATTATAAATAAATTATCACTTTTTCTTTGAGTTTTGCTTACAATTTATAAATTTTGCAGCCTCATAACGTGCGAAAAAGAATAATTATTAATATTTAAAATAACAATTAAAACTATGTCATTTAAAATTCTTGCGATCAATCCGGGATCAACTTCCACGAAAATTGCAATCTTTGAAGATGAAACAGAGAAATTTGTAAAGAACATCAAACATTCCGCAGAGGAAATTGCGAAATTCGATAGCGTGGCTTCACAATTCCAATTCCGGAAAGATATTATTCTTTCTGAACTGAAGGATGCCGGATTTAATATTAACGAGATCAACGCGATCGTTGGAAGAGGTGGTTTAGTTAAACCTATCGAATCCGGTGTGTATGAGGTAAATGAAGCTTTAATTAACGACTTGAATAATCCTCCTCTTGGCGAACATGCCTCCAATTTAGGTGGTCTGATCGCAAACGATATCGCAAAATCTCTTAACAACGGAACAAAAGCTTATATTGCAGATCCCGTAGTAGTAGATGAGTTGCAAGAGGTAGCTCGTTTGACCGGACATCCTGATTTCACAAGAGTATCAATCTTCCATGCCTTGAATCAAAAAGCAATAGCACGGACTTATGCAAAAGAAATTGGGAAGAAATACGAAGATATAAACTTGATTATTGCGCATCTTGGTGGAGGCGTTTCTGTTGGAGCGCATGATCACGGACGGGTAATTGACGTGAATAATGCTTTGGATGGTGATGGTCCTTTTTCACCGGAACGTTCAGGAAGTCTTCCTACCGGTCAGTTGGTAAAACTATGTTTCAGCGGTAAGAAAACCGAAGCAGAAATCAAGAAAATGTTGAAAGGTGCAGGCGGATTAGTGGCTTATCTTGGAACAAACGATGCTTACGAAGTAGAAATAAAGGCAAAAGAAGACCCGAAATATAAATTGGTACAAGATGCCATGTCTTACCAAGTAGGTAAAGCTATTGGTGAAATGGCTGCCGTGCTAAAAGGTAAAGTTGATGGTATCCTGTTAACCGGAGGAATCGCTCACAACCCCTTCTTGGTTGACTACGTGAAAGAGATGGTTGGATTTATCGCTCCGATAAAAGTATATGCCGGAGAAGATGAAATGAGAGCATTAGCCATGAACGGACTGATGGTTCTTCGCGGAGAACTTTCTGGAAAAATCTACAAGTAATAATTTAGGATTAGTAATAGATTACAAGTGACTGGTTAATAAATTTAGCCAGTCATTTTTTATTGAGTACGGGAATCCAAGGAACACTCTAATGGCTCTAAAGAAGTATCTTTGCATATTTTTTTGTAGTTTTGTAACGATACAAAATATAAATAACAAAAATGAAAGATACCATTTATTCGTTCAAAATGTTGAGCTTGTTAATAGTCCTTGCATTTTCAAATTATAGCATAGCTCAAGAAGTATCCTTGAAAAAACAGGATGTAAAAACAAAAGAAAAAATCACGACCCATTTCTCCGGTCACCTGTCAGGTAATGCTGATGCCTATAAAGACAAAAGCACACTCAAATCAACTGATGTGAAAAAGATGCAGCAAATCGTGTGGGATGCATGGAAGGAGGCAAATAACAAATTCTCCGAGCAGAAACTGATTAATCTTGATAAACTGGAAAAAGCAAATTCAGGAAAATGGACTCTCCCACAGGAACTGGAACCCAATGCAATCATGCCGTATTACTGGGGTTACAAGGGGGATGCAGAACCGGAAGGAGGTTTCCCATTATATCTATACACGCATGGTTCTGGAGATAAAGCCAGTGAATGGAGAACGGGAATCAACATATGTCAAAAGTTCGATGATGCTCCATCGGTTTACTTCATACCTCAGATCCCCAACATGGGCGATTACTATCGTTGGTGGCAAAAGGCAAAGCAATTTGCTTGGGAAAAGATGTTACGTTTAGCTTTCGTATCCGGAAAAATAAATCCCAATAAAGTTTACTTTTTCGGAATATCAGAAGGCGGATACGGTAGTCAACGGTTAGCATCATTTTATGCGGATTATCTGGCTGCAGCAGGCCCGATGGCTGGAGGGGAACCTCTGAAGAATGCACCCGTTGAAAATTGCAGAAACATCGCCTTCTCCCTGTTAACAGGAGCAAACGACAGGGGATTTTACAGGAATAAGCTTACGCAACGCACGAAAGATGCGTTTGATAAATTAGAAAAAGCCAACCCGGGTCATTATATCCATCGTATAGAACTTATTCCCGGTATGGGACACGGTATAGATTACAAGCTTACAACTCCTTGGTTGAAACAATATACCCGGAATCCCTATCCCAAGCATGTAAGTTGGGAGAACTTTGAAATGGATGGTTTATACCGTAATGGATTCTACAACTTATTTGTTGAAGAACGTTCTAATGATGATACGAAATCCAGAACCCATTATGAAATGGATATACAAGAGAATAATATTTCCTTAAAGGTTGATTTAGTTACTTATAAAGCAACAGAAATTGATCCGAACTGGGGTATCGAACTGGATTTTGAAAAGAGCTATCAACCCGCAACAAAAGGGAAAGTAATCATTTACTTGAATGATCAACTGGTAGATCTAGACAAGGAAATTACATTGGTAGTAAATGGAAAAGAGGCTTTCAAGGGAAAAGTTAAACCACAACTTAAAAACATGGTGAACAGTTGTGCTGCATTTTTCGACCCGGAAAGAATTTATCCGGCTGCAATAGAAGTAAATATTGCAGATTTACAGTAATATCGGAATATACGATTAAAAATCCCCAAGACTCTAACTCTTGGGGATTTTTAATATGTGTCCTAAAGTATTTCATTAACCCAACATCCTGACACAATTTTCCACCATTAGCGCAATACCCGCTTTCATAGCATTCTCGTCGGGAGCCATTCTCGGATTGTGAAGTGGAGGCATACTCTCCTGTTCCAGCGGACAAACACCCAAGACCCAGAATACTCCCGGAATCTTCTCCAAGTAAATGGCAAAATCTTCTCCTAAGGTAAGATGATCCATTGGGATCACATTGTGTTCTCCCAGTAAATCTGTTGCATTTTTCTTCACAAATTCTGTCAAACTCTTATCATTCACCAACACGGGCAATCCATTCCAAGTTTTATCCAAATGGAATGTGCAATCGTATAAATCACAAATGGTGTTTGATTTTTCCTCGATTAACTCGAATATCTTATATCGTAAAGAGTTATCGTGTGTCCGAACTGTTCCCAACACGTCTACCCGATCCGGAATTACGTTATTACACGTGCCACCATGAATAGACGTGATCGAAAGAACCGCCGGGATCAACGGATCTCGAAATTTAGTAATTAACGTCTGGTAAAATTGTATCAAGCAAGCCGTGGCCAATATGGGATCCGAACCCATGTGTGGCATGGCAGCATGAGTACCTTTACCTTCCACGGAAAAAATAATATTATCTGAAGAGGCGAAAAAGGCCCCGGGACGAATTCCGATAGTTCCGGTCGGAAGGTTCGGGAAAACGTGTTGTCCGAATATAGCTTGCGGAACGGGTTCTTTTAAAAGTTCGGGAAGTAATAAACGAGCCCCTCCCGGACGTTTCTCTTCACTGGGTTGAAAAACAATTTTTATTGTTCCCTGTAATTTGTCTTCTCCGGATTTAAGAACAAGTGCAGCCCCTAAAACCATAGCCATGTGCATATCATGCCCACAAGCATGCATCATGTCTTCATTTTGAGAGCAATAGGATAATCCTGTCTCTTCCTTGACTTTCAGAGCATCCATATCAGCCCGGATTGCGATACATTTCTCTCCTTTCCCCACGGTTGCAATTAATCCCGTCCCCACTTTTTGGTACGGGATTCCATTCTGTTCCAGTACTTCCGCAATATAGCGTTGTGTCTCCACTTCTTGCATGGCGAATTCCGGATGTTGATGAAAATAACGCCGGAATTCAACAGCCAAAGGGTAAATCTCTTCTATTCCTATCATTTTATGCTATAATCTAATTTAAGAATCAACTCTTAAAGGTTGTTTTCACGATTATTCTTTCACGTGTATCAGTACATTCGACACAATTGCCGTCAAACCTCCCGTCGTGATCCCGGATGAGAATATATTTTTAATGGTATCGGAACAACTGTTCAATATTTCCGGAATGAATTCGACACTTAATCCCAAGGAGAAACTCAATGCTATAACCAGCGTGGCTTTCCTGTTTATATTCTGGGAGGCAATAATACGGATTCCGGCAGCAGCGACCGTACCGAACATAAGTAGTGTCGCTCCCCCCAGAACCGGTTCCGGCATTAACGAGAACACCAGCCCGACAGCAGGAAAAAGTCCCAATATCACTAAAAAAGCGGCAATATAATATCCCACATAACGACTGGCCACTCCCGTTAATTGTATCATCCCGTTATTCTGGGCAAACACGGAATTCGGGAAAGAATTAAATGCCCCTGCCAAGAAAGAATTGAAACCATCGGCAAGGATTCCCCCGGAAGCCCGTTTAATAAACCTCTCTCCTTCCACGGGTTCCCCCGAAATCATGGAATTAGCCGTAATATCACCATAAGCCTCGATAGCAGTGATCATGTAAATCAACCCGACGGCAATAAATGACGACCAGCTAAAAGCCAACCCGTATTTAAAAGGAACAGGAATATTTACCCCGGAATAACTCTGTACAGAAGAGAAGTCTATCATACCCATGAAATAAGCGACCACATATCCCACGACTAACCCGATCACGATGGAACTCATCCGTAGATATTTATTATTACTCCGGTTAAAAAAGATGATCAAAACTAACACCAGTAAAGCCAATCCGAGATTCTCGAAACTACCGAAAGTACCGTTTTCTTTAGCAATAACACCCCCTCCACAAGCCGTAATACCTACTTTCACCAGACTCATCCCGATTAATGTTACCACAATTCCCGATACCAGCGGGGTAATGATTTTCTTGGCATATTTCAAAATCCTACTTATCAGCATCTCAACCACTGAACCTGCCATGCACACCCCGAATATCAGAGGCAAACCACCCGCCAATCCCGTAGATATAATCGGGCCGATAAACGAAAAACTTGTTCCTTGAATACATAATAACCCGGTTCCGATAGGTCCAACCCGTCTACATTGAATAAAAGTCGAGACACCGGAGGCAAAAAGAGCCATCGAAACGAGAAAACCCGTCGTTTCCAAGTCAAGGTTCAACGCTCCGGCAATAATTAACGGTGGAGTTATAATGGCAACAAAAATGGCTAATAAATGCTGTAACGCAGCAAAAAAAGCCTCTTTAAAAGGCGGACGGTCCTCTATTCCATAAATAATGGCCGAACTAACCTGACGATTGGTCGTTTCACTCATGCCGGATTATCTTATTTTTATCTGACAATTATCCAAACTATCTATAATAGCTAAAGATTCAACATGAATCCCACGTTCTCTCAGTACTTCGCCCCCATGTTGAAAAGCCTTTTCAATAATAAATCCCATGCCTACAAGTTGCGCCCCCGCCCGGTCAATCAAATCAATAATACCATTCGCGGCATTCCCGTTTGCAAGGAAGTCATCAATAAAAAGCACACGATCCTCTTTACTCAAGAAATCTTTACTGATACAAACATTATATTCCCGATCTTTTGTAAAAGATCGTACCGTCGTTGAAATCATATTTTCCATCGTTTTCGGTTGCTTTTTCTTGGCGAAGACCACGGGCAATTCCAAAAGATACCCCACCATGATTGCCGGAGCAATACCGCTAGCCTCAATGGTCATCACTTTATTAAAATCCTTATTCGCGAAACGACGCACAAATTCCACCCCGATCGACTTCATTAAAATCGGGTCCATTTGGTGATTAATAAAACTATCCACTTTTAAAATGCCACCTTCAAAGCATTTTCCATCCTGTAAGATTCTTTTTTTGAGCAAATCCATATTGATCGTACTTTTTTACACTTCGGCAAAAGTAAGAATAATAATCAAAAAACAGGCTTTTTACTATAACTTGAATAAAAATTAATGAATCACCTCGTCCAAATCAACAATGGTTATCTTGTTTTCTTGGGCATCATACAATTTATTCCCAACGCGTACGGCATTTTTACTGATTCGCAAATGAGCCCATAACTCTCCCGAAGGAGCGATTACAATAGTTTCCTCTCCACGGGAAAGAAAAGAATACCCTTGATAAGTCAGGTAACACAGACAATACTCGCTCGGCAATAACATTCTTGCACCCTGCACATCCGCCTTGACACACAAGATATTTTGTTTCCCGGTAAGGATATAACATTGAGTACTATCCATCTCCTGCAATGTCTTGTATCTAGAATCTTCCAAAACAAATATCCGGTTACTGGCAAAATATCCTGCCCGATCTCTATCCAGAGAAAATTCTACTTGAATTCCCCGTGCCAAGTCCAACGAGGACAATTTTATCAGATGTTGATCAAATAATACATACAAAGTATCTTTGGACACTTGTACGTGATTTACAATTCCCAAAGTTGTTGGAAATGAGGAAAACGCTTCTTGAAGCCCCGTATTCTTATTAAACTTAGCGACATAAGGAATCCCCCATTTTTTCGTCATCGAGCCTTTAACGAGACCACTTCCGTAGTTTACCATGTAAAGCGAACTATCCATTGTAAATATCTGGGATTCACCGGTTATTTTTCGGGATACCCCCTGTAACCAAAGCACTTTTCCCGTGTGATCCAAGCAAAACAAACGATCACATGATGCTATATATATTTTCTCTTTTTCAATGAGAATATTCGAGGTAAACCCTTGCATAAATTCCTTTTCAGCTTTAGGGAAAGGTAATTCTTTTAAAAAGATCTCATGCCTCCATCCTTCCCCGTTTTTCATGTTAATCGCATACAAGGCATCTGAAAGCAAGAGAATAACCGAATCATTCAAGGGTAACATATCCGCCCATCCTTGTTGGGAAAAGATCTTCCTTTCCCATATTTTCTTCCCGTTATGCAAGCTGATCCCTTCCAGTTTTGAAACCTCCGTACCTCCCAAATTATCTTTACATCTTATCCCCACGCCCCATTTCTGATCCACGTAACTAATGCTACCTCTATCATTCCAACGTTCCTTTCCACTCCGTCGGTCAAAGCACCGGGTCTTGAAGTCGGATGTCAAAAATAACACGTTCTGAACAGGACTGAGATTCTCAATATCACTATTAATTTTACAATGCCACAAGGATCGTTCCTTTTCCGTGTCCCAAACAAAAAGTATTCCCGAACCTTGTGGAACCCCTTTCCTTGAAAAACGGTCTAATTGCACGGAAATAGTTTTCGTGATAGAATCCGCATACAAATGCCGTACATACCCCTCTACCAATATTTCTTTCCCCGAAATATTTTCCTGTCTTTGATAATGACGCCCTACCAACCGGGGCATCACCTGCTCTTCCGACTCTTGTTTTGTGGACTGGGCAAATCCATCGATACAAATAACCGACAATAACATACTCCATAAAAAGAAAATCCTAACGAAAGACATTTCTGTAACCATGATCGAGAAATTTATATCTACTTTCACAAATATATCATTTTATTTAGAGTTTGTTTAAATTTTGTTGAACAAAATCTTGTCGTTGCTTGATTACCTCTAGGTCATGCCAATATTCCTTCGATGTCCCTTCGGTGTTCCTATATGTTTCCGTCTCGATTCGTGCCGCATTCAAATGTATTTCCTCCGGTCATTACTCGCAAGTGACACGGAGAAAGCACGGAGAAACCTATACCAAACAATAGTGTAACAGCGTACCATGGGTATAATAAAGCACTTGTTAGTGAATAACTACCTTGCGAAATTTAAACGAGGTCCTATATTTTGAGAATTAATTACTTCGTGCATTCTTTGTTCTCTAATTTTTATTCATGTATATTTGTCAACATGAAGTGAAGGTGTTATCATGACAGAGGATGTAAAAAAAGAGTTTGTCTTAACAAAGAGCGTGTACAAAGAGGTATTTATGGCGTTTTATAAACCGTTATGTCTTTTTGCTCGGAAGATTTTGTCATGTGAGGAAGATGCTGAAGATATGGTTCATAACGTGTTTCTTGCCATTTGGGAACGTAAAATGAGCTTTATTGATAAAAGTCATCTGAAGGTTTATCTATACCGGGCTGTCTATAATCAATCCATAACTTATATCCGACGTCAGAAGTTTACCACCCGTTTGGAGGATCACGAGGAAGGGAACGAGATGGACGAGAATAATTATCTTCAGAATCGAATCGAGACGGAAGTATTTGTAGAAATCATGCAGGCCATAGATCGTTTGCCGGAACATAGACGGGAGATATTTAAATTGAGCTATATTGATGGACTGAAGATTTCGGAAGTAGCAGAACGATTGGGTATTGCAGAGGAAACAGTACGGTCGCAACGTGTGAAAGCCCGCAAGCAATTACAATCCTCTTTAAAAGATATGTCTCTTTTCTACCTGTTGGTATTCTTTCGTGTAAATGTTAAATAATATTTTTTTGACTTTTAGAGTAACTCATTTGCAAAGTTCGTTAGTCTTTGATGTAAGATAACGGATATAGTATGCACGATGAAGAAAAAGTAATACAGAGGATGACTCGTTTACTTCAAAAAGAGATTTTTGAAGAATTGACCATGGAAGATCGGGAGGAACTGGAAGATTGGTTGAAAACAGATGCAACCCGTCGGGAATGGTATGATCGGATGAGGTCTCGGGATTTTATGAAAGAGGATCATCGACATTATTTAGAAATAGCCGATCCGGAACAAGCTTGGGGACGGATGGAAGGGGATATGAACCGCAATGTGCGCAAAACCCGTTGGACGTGGATTGGTTCAGTTGCGGCCGTGGCTGTTATTATCTTTTGCGTGACATTCTTTTGGGGAAGAGAGGGGAAAATTAGGCCACCGGTTTATTTGTCCGTTAACGTGCATGAATCGGTGCTGATTTCCTTGATTGTTGATGACGGGAAAGATTCGATACCGTTGAACGTGAATCAGGATGTTTGTTTCGTTGAAAATGGTGTCCGTGCGGAAAACAACACGTTGATTTACGATACTGTTTTACGGCAGATGTCAGAAGTTGAACACCACACGCTGGCCGTCGGGCGTGGAGGCGAATATCGATTGACGCTTTCCGATGGTTCTGTCGTGTGGTTAAATGCCGGTTCATCTCTGCGTTATCCGGTTTGTTTTACAGGAGACCGGAGGGTGGTGGAGTTACACGGGGAGGCATTTTTCCAAGTTAGTCCGAATGAAAAGATGCCCTTCGAGGTAAAAAGTGGGGATTTTAGTGTGAGCGTGTTAGGAACCTCGTTTAATGTTACGAATTACATGGATGAACAATATGCCCGGGTTACGCTTGCAACGGGTAAGTTGCAGGTAAATAAAGGGGAGCATTGCGTGATTATTCACCCGAACCAGCAGGTACAATTGGGATCGGATTGCTTTGATGTGCGGGAGGTGGATGCTCGTTATTACACGTCGTGGATTGAGAATAAGTTTATGTTTGATGATGAGCCGTTGAATGTGATTGTCCGTAAACTGGCTCGTTGGTATGATTTAGATTATGAATTTACAGACCCTTCTTTGGAAGGAACTCGTTTTTCAGGTCAGTTACTTAAATATGATGATATTACAAAAGCTTTTGAACTACTGGAAATGACCACGAATGTGCATTTTACTATTAACCAAAATACAATACTGATTATGAAAGGAAAACAATAAGATCGAGAGTAATTAAAAAACCGGAGAGGCAACTCCGGTTCAACCAAATGTTCATCACTAGGTGATGAAGTATAGCACTTCAAATATACGTGAATTAATTGGAAAAACAATCTGATCGGTTTTTATTGGCGCTTTCCTTCGGGTGGCGTTAGGAGGAGGCCTTTGTCCGATCGTTTGTGAAATGAATAAAAATAAGGAATGATGAAAAAGAAATCGAAGTATGTGATCGGATGGTTTCCGGTAATTCTTTTACTTCTGGTTTGTCCTCTCTCGGGACAGGCGCAAGACTATCTTCAGAAGAGAATAAACGTGGATTATCAAAATGCGACCATGAGGGATGTTTTGAAGGATCTGACCCAGAAAACGGGTGTCGAGTTTTTGTACAATCAAGATGAGGTGAAACAAGTAAAACCCCAGACATTCAAGATGGAACAAGTGTCTTTAAAGGAGGTCTTGGATCACTGTTTTAGGGGTACAAAACTTGGATTTAAATATGTTGACGGGATGATTGTCATTACTCTTTTGAAAGGGGCTCCGACTGCCAATTTAATGAAAATAACCGGTAAAGTCACCTCGAATAAGGGAGAGCCATTGATCGGTGCAACGATCACGCTGAAAGGTTCCACGATCGGAGTGGCAGCGGATGTTGACGGAAATTATGTTCTTAACGTTCCGCACTCCAAGGATATGATTCTACTCGTGTCGTTCATCGGGATGAAAACGAAAGAGGTGAAGATTTTACCGGATGAAACCGTGTATAATGTACAACTGGAGGATGAGGATGTTCAGATGGAGGACGTGGTTGTAACGGGATATGCTAATATCCGGAAATCCAGTTTCACGGGGAATACGGTAAGGGTGATGCAGGATGAATTGAAGAAGGTGGCATCTCGTAACCTGATCGTGGCGTTGCAGAATTTCGACCCTTCTTTGCGGATTCAGGAGAATTCGGAATGGGGATCGGATCCGAATGCTCTACCGGAGTTTTATATCCGGGGACGTTCTGGTATCGGGGTAAAAGATTTGGATCGGGATAACTTGTCAAAATCGTCTTTACAGGGGAATCCTAATCTCCCCCTGTTTATCATGGATGGTTTCGAGGTATCAGTAGAGAAAATATATGACTTTGATATGAGTCGGGTGGCATCGGTGGAGATATTGAAAGATGCGGCAGCGACAGCTATGTACGGCTCTCGGGGTGCTAACGGCGTGGTTGTCGTGACGACGCTGGCCCCGCAACCGGGAAAATTACGTGTTTCTTATAATTTTGACGGGGCATTGACAGCTCCGGACTTGTCGGATTATAACTTGATGAATGCGGCAGAGAAATTGAATGCCGAATTTTTAGCCGGTTGTTATGATGCGGAGGGACCGGGGGAACTATTGAAGAAACAGCAGGAGTATAATTTGAAAATGTATAACGTGCAGAGAGGCGTTGACACGTATTGGTTATCTAAGCCCCTACGTACGATTTTCAATCATAAACATAGCGTGTACGTGGAAGGTGGTTCTGATAACTTGCGTTTTGGGGTTGACTTGAAGTATGATAATCAGGACGGGGTGATGAAAGGCTCTTTCCGGGATCGGATGGGGGCGGGTTTCTCGTTGGACTACCGTTTTAAAAGGTTACAGATAAAAAATTACATTTCTTATAACGTCACGAAGTCTAAAGAGTCGCCTTACGGAACCTTCCGGGATTATACGGAGAAACAGCCTTACGACGAGTATAAGGATGAAATGGGGAATTATTTGAAAGAAACAAAACTTTGGCATGACGGGAGTAATACAAATTTAAAGAATCCTTTGTATGAAGCGACACTAGGCTCGTTTGACAGGTCGTCCTACCGGGAACTACTGGATAATATCAGCGTGAATTGGTACATCATGGATGGATTACAGTTGAAAGGAGAGTTTAGTGTAACGAAAAAAGATTCAAAGAGTGATAAATTCACGGATCCGAAATCATCTACATACGATTATTTGCAGGGAACGGACTTGAAAAGAGGGGAACTTTCAAGATATAACGCGGAGAGCGTGGAATGGAACCTGAATGCCGTGGTGATGTATAATAAATTGATCGATAGACACAGCATTAATTTTACCCTTGGGGTGAATGCCGTGGATAAGTCCGCGTCCAACGAGACTGCATTATACAAGGGATTTCCTTCGGCCGAGATGTGGAAACCGGCTTACGCTTACGAGATTGTGACGAAGCCGACGTTCGACGAGAGCGCATCCCGATTGTTTGGCGCCCTGTCTTTTTTGAACTATTCGTATAATGACATTTATCTGCTGGATTTGTCTTGTCGTTTTGACGGGTCGTCAGAATTCGGGACTGATAAAAAATTTGCTCCTTTCTGGTCGAGTGGGATCGGTGTGAACATCCATAATTACAAGTATATAAAGGAACATCTGCCTAATCTTGACATATTCAAAATTCGGGCGACTTACGGGCAGACGGGTAAGGTTAATTTCGCTCCTTTTGAGGCACAGACGATGTACACGACTTACACGAAGGATTGGTATTCCACGGGATTTGGGGCAATTATTCAATCCTTGGGAAATAATAGGCTGAAGTGGGAAAAAACAAATACCTGGGATCTCGGTTTCGATTTAAAAATATACCGTGGTGCCTTGGATATGAGGTTCTCGTATTACAATAAGAAGACCGTGGATCTGGTTACGGACGTGGCAATCCCGTCATCTTCCGGTTTCAGCTCTTACAAGGATAATTTGGGAGAGGTCAGGAATGAGGGGGTCGAGGTGTCGTTGAAAACGATGATCTTGAATCGGGGTGACTTGCTGGTTTCCGTGTACGCGAATATCGCACATAATAAAAATGAAATATTGAAAATTTCTGAATCGCTGGCCGCTTACAATGATAAAGTGAACGAGTATTATAAGACGAAAGAAGTAGGCCGGGATTATTCAAAGGCGTTGACCAAATACGTTCCGGGAGGTTCCCTGACATCAATTTTTGGTATGCGTTCTTTGGGTATAGACCCGGCGACCGGGGATGAACTTTTCCTGAAAAATGATGGGACGACGACTTACACGTGGGATCCCACCGAGACTGTCGTGATTGGCAATACGGAACCGGATGCGCAAGGATCTTTCGGGCTGAACGTGGCCTATAAGAATTTCTTCCTGTATTGTTCGTTTATGTACGAGTTCGGTGGACAACGCTATAATTATACGTTGGTGAATGACGTGGAGAATGCTGATGTCTATAATTATAACGTGGATAAGCGGGTGTCTGCTGACCGTTGGCAAAAAGAGGGGGATATATCTCCTTTGAAGGATATTCGGGATCGGGATATTACCACGAATCCCACATCCCGGTTTATACAGGATTATAACGTTTTGGCGTTGAATTCTTTATCGATAGGATATGATTTTAACCTGGCCTTTGTAAAACCAATAGGATTAAGCATGTTGCGGTTACAATTTAACATGGGGGATGTGGTTCGTTTCTCGTCCGTGAAACAGGAACGCGGCTTGTCTTATCCGTATGCCCGGACGTTTAATATATCGTTGAATGCAAGTTTTTAATTTAAAATAGAGTGCTATGAAGTATGGTAAGATATATTTGTTTATTCTGGCGGTAGTGTTGTTCAGTTCCTGTAATGACTGGTTGACTGTTACACCGCAGAATAAGACGCAGGAAGATGATCTTTTCAAGACGGGTGACGGGTATCGGGTTGCGTTGAACGGACTCTATCAGCAGATGTCCGAAAACTCGTTGTACGGTCAGGAACTGACTTGGGGATTTATGAGTGTTCTCTCGCAGAATTACGTGTATGATAACTTGAAATCGCAGAGATATAAAGATGCGGGAGCTTACGAGTATGGAACAAGCGGGTGTTCGTCGATTATAGACGGGATCTGGCGGAAATTGTATAACACGATTGCGAACTGCAATAATTTGCTACAACGGATAGAGACGGAAAATCCCGGCCTTTTTGAATTGAAGGAACTGGAAAGGAACATGATTATGGGCGAGGCTTATTCTATTCGTGCTTTTTGCCAGTTCGAGTTGTTACGTCTGTTTGCCCCGGCTCCCGTTACTGATGATAAAAAGGTTTATTTGGTTTATGTTACGGAATATCCGACTCTTGTTGGTAAGAAATTACCGGTTACGGATTATCTCGATCTGGTGATAGACGATTTGAAAAAGGGGAAAAATCTGCTGGCAACGTTTGACACGATAGAACCTTATGTTGTTGGGGAACAGGCTTATTGGTTCCGGATGGAATGTAGTAGTTATCCTTCTTCTCCGGGGGCGTTTTTTAACGCGAGGGGTACTCATCTGGACTATTACGCGACAACGGCTCTTTTGGCCCGGGTGTACCAGTATGCTAATATGCAGGAGTTAGCTCTAAAAGAGGCGAGAGAGATATTGGAGTGCGAGTATTTTGATTTCACACCCGAGAGTCAGTTATCTATGGATCAAGTAAATGATCGGAATCAGAAAGCTCATTGTGACATCATGTTTTCCTTGTTCAATAATCAGGAAAATAAGATTGCTGAGTCCTATTATAATGGGATTGCCGGTTTCATGGAAATTAAAGATATGACTAATCTTTTCACGGGGGATGGCGATGATTACCGGAAAGCTTATATGGTTATAAAATCATACGACAGTAAGGATATATCTATCAAATGGCGAGAAAGTTCGAACCAAGAGGTGTTCAATCAACAAAATCCTTTGATCCCGGTGATCCGGCTAAGCGAGATGTATTATATCGCGGGTGAGGCTATTTTTGATAAAGATCCAGGACAGGCGATTGACTGGTTGGACGAGGCTCGTCTCGGACGGGGATGTAAAACCCGTTTGCCGAGGGAGCTTACGAAAGCCCAGTATCTGGAACGAGTTATTCAGGATGCTCGTAGGGAATATATAGCCGAGGGGCAGTTGTTTTATCTTTACAAACGTTTGAATCATCCGGTGATAGATGGTGATAAAACGATAGAACTGGGGGCGAAATTCGTGTTGCCGATTCCTGATAGTGATCTGGTTAGTTTTTAATTAAAAAGGAGATGTATGAAGAATTTATTATGGATAGTTTTAGCGTTGTTTTTATTCTCTTGTAACGAAAAGGGATTTAAAACTTATGATGGGGAAAATTATTTGGCTTTTACTAAAGATTTCACGAAGGATAGTACGATCGTCTCTTTTTTCTTCCATCCGGGTGAATCGGAATTAGACGTGCCCTTGGAAGTTACTTTAGCCGGAATTCCATTGAGGGAAGCAAGGACGTTTACTCTGGTCGCAGTCAAGGACGAGACGGATATCGATGCGGCGAATTACCAGTTGAGCGAGAGCTACACGTTTCGTTCCGGGATGGTAAAAGATACGATATACGTGCATGTGGTAAATTCCGAGGTGCTGAAAGCGAAAGCTTTTAAGCTGGTGTTGGAAATTCAGGGAAATGATGATTTTGTCCCGGGGGTGTCTTCTTTCCGAAAAACGAAGTTGGTGATCAGCGATATAGCGGCTCAGCCGGATTGGTGGACTTCGGTCGTGATAAAGTCCTATCTCGGAAAATACTCGGATAAGAAATATCAATTGCTGATTGAAGTAACAGGGGAGTCGGATTTTAGTGCCTGTACCCCGAGTGAATTTACGGCTTATGCTTTACAATTGAAATATTATTTACAAAAGCATATTGATGCCGGGAATCCCCCGATTTATGACGAGGATAACAACGAGAACATGAAAGTTACGGTAATCGGTTAATTAATGATTTGAATACATGAGAAGATTACAAATAATATGGATATTACTTCTTCCTTTTGTGTTAGGAAGATGTTACGAGGACAAGGGATCGTATGATTATAAAGAGATGAACAAACCGCAGGTTGCCGGCTTGGAAGGTTCCTATGCCGTGGGCTTGGGAGATGAACTGGACATTCGTCCCGAGATTACATTCCCGTTAAATAACGATTCCGGCATAAAATACGAGTGGAATGTAGGGGGAAAGATTATTTCCACTGAAAAGAATCTATATATTCCGCAATATAGCGGGGAGATTGGTACGACATATTGTAGTTTTAATATTATCAATGAGGCGGAAAATGTGACCTACATGAATACCTTTAATTTGAGGGTATCACCGACTTATTCCGTGGGCTGGTTGATTCTGTCGGAGAAAGACGGGAATACCAGTATTTCTTACATTCGCCCGAAAGAACAGGAGAAAGACGGGAAAGCGGAATATACTTTTGAAGAGTTTCCAGATGCTTATTTTAAAAACACGGGTGAGATTTTGGGAAAAAGTCCAGTGAAGCTGATGGAGCATTGGTGTTTTAATTATTCCGTGATGGGCGAGGTCTTAGTGCTGAATGGAGAGGGGGATTGCGTGGAATTGGATGGAGGGGCTTTGACTAAAAAAGTAGCTGTGAAACAAGAGTTCATAGGAGAAGCTTACCCGAGAGGTTTTAAGGCAAAAGATGCGACATTTAGTTTTAATAATAGTTACTTGATCTCTGAGGATGGAAAGATGTACAGTAGGAAATCCGAAGACGTGGGAAATTATCACACGGGGTTATATGGACAAGAACCTGTTTACGTGGCGGATAGTTTGAGTATCAAGTTTGCTATTCCGGCTAAGTTCATGAATGCGTACCACATGCTGGTGTATGATGGTTATAACCGTCGTTTGATATGGATTGCTTATGATACATATCAACCCGGCAAGATTAATCCTCTAGTTTACGCTGCCGATCCGAAGTTCACGAATCTGGGCGACATGGGGGATAAGGATTTGGTTTATTGTGGGTATTATAAAGTGAGCGATTTTGCTACCTCCGGGTATTTTGCCTTGTTGAAGTCGGATGCTGGGCAATATTATGTACGTGATTTTAAACTGTATTCTTACATTTTCTCGGCTATGGTGACAGATAATTACGAGATGGAATTTCCGGGGGCCAGCTTGATTAAGCCGGACAGTAAATTCCTGTCGTTACCATTGCGAAAGTATTTCTTCCTTTCTTCTGGTGATGTGTTGTATTATTACGACAAGGCGACTTTGGAGAAAGCTCCTAAAAGATATGTCGGATTTGACGGTGTGAGGATTACTTCAATTCAGAGCAACAAGGATAACAATCAGATTGCAGTTGGGCTTGAAAATGGTAAGTTCTATATCTATGATATTACGGATAAGTCATTGGCTGGCGGGGAACCCCAACTGGTGTACGAGGCTGAAACGAATTTTGGGAAAATTGTGGATGTGATTTATAAATATGGTACTTTGTTGAATTACATGTAATTGTATGTGTGTAATAGAGTGTGAGGTCGGTTAATTGCTAGCCGGCCTCTTTTTGCGTGTAGAAACTTAATAGGTTTGAAAATGTTATAGATGGAGGTAGTAAATTGGAATAATTTGTAGGTTAGCAGGCTTTAAAAACGTCAATAAATGCTATATTTACAGCCTCTATTTTGTGTAAAGTGTTTAAATTGTAAAAGTGTTTAAATTGTAAAAGTGTTTATTATGTTATTACGCGGATGTTTAGTTATTTTGTTGTTAGGCGTGCAATTCGCTTTTGGACAACAGAAACCCAATCCGGATTGGGTAAATCAGAAGTTTTCCATGTTTATTCACTGGGGATTGTATTCGGAGTTGGGGGGAGTTTGGAAGGGACAACCGGTTCGTTCCGGGTATAGTGAGCAGATACAGTCTTTTGCCAAGATCCCGAAGGCGGAGTACGAGGCGGTGGCGAAAGAATTTGATCCGGAGAAATGGAATGCTGATTCCGTGGTGGCTTTGGCAAAGGCAGCGGGGATGAAGTCCATCGTGTTCACGTCGAAACATCATGACGGTTTTTGTATGTATCATTCCAAGTACACGAAGTATAATATCGTGGATGCAACCCCTTTCAAGCGGGACGTGATGAAAGAATTGTCGGATGCTTGCCGTCGGCAGGGGGTGAAGTTTGCGGTTTATTATTCGTTGATTGATTGGAATTTCCCCGGAAATGGCATTACCCCTCATAATGCGGATGCCATCTCGAAGGAACACCATGCGTTCAGTATGCATCAAGTGGAAGAGATCATGACAAATTACGGTCTGATTTCTGAAATTTGGTTTGACATGGGGTCTTTGAGCGGGCAACAGAGTAAAGAGTTGTATGACCTTGTGAGTCGTCTGCAACCGCAGTGTATGGTGAGTGGGCGTTTGGGAAATGACCGGGGAGACTTTGCCGTGATGGCGGATAATGCTTATCCGGATTACAAGATTGGAGTGCCTTGGCAGACACCGGCCTCGTTTTTCGATGAGACATGGAGTTATCGCTCTTGGCAGGAACGGGGAAGTTTGGATAAAAAGATTGATGAGAAGTTACGTAGTTTAGTGAAGGTGGTAAGCCGTGGCGGTAACTTTTTACTGAACATTGGTCCGAGAGGGGATGGTTCCGTGGTAGAATTCGAACGAGATGCTTTATTAGCAATGGGGAAATGGATGAAACGTTACGGAGAAGGAATTTATAATACGACAGCTAATCCTTTTGATCATGCAGTTAAATGGGGGGACATTACTTGTAAGGGGAGTAATCTCTACTTGTTTGTTGAGAAGATCCCGGCTAACCGGGAGATTATTTTGAACGGGTTGATCGGGAAAGCGAAAAAAGCAAGTTTGTTAGCTGACGGGAAGGCCTTGAACTTGAAACAGGATGGGCAGTCCGTGTCGGTAAATATTCCCGGGGATGTGAAACCGGACCGGGGTATGATCGTGGTGAAACTGGAATTTGCCGGAGCCTTCCGGGTTGTTCCCGACCAGATCCTTGAAACGAGTGAATTGTCGGCTGTGAATGCAATTCCCGTGTATGCTTATTCCAGCATGGATTATTATTCCAGTTTCCGGAGTACGGTTGGGTTTAGCTGGCATTTCAGAAAATCCGGAAAGACCATTACCCCGACAATTGTTTACACGGCAGGAGAGCAGGGAAAAGAACTCCGTTTGGTCATTGACGGGAAGGAGCAGGATGTGACTTTGGTTGGCGGGGAAGTACAGAAGTTGAATAACCACCCGGAGGGGATCACGTGGGGTAAGGTGTATATGTTCGATCCTCAAGAGGAACGCTTTAATGGTACGATTCTTGATCCGAAAGTAAATGCGGTAGCTTGGCGTTTGTGGGATGATTTTAAACCGGGAAAAGCCTTAAATATCCCAATGCAGGAGAAACAGTCGGTGCATATATTACACGAATTAACGAGTGATCGGGAGCAGGATGTACTGGTTGAATTAGGGGTTGCCGACGGGGTGCAGGTAGCCTTGAATGGTAAGGATGTGTTGTTGCGTACATATGTTGGCGGAATACCCCGGACAAATGAGGTGATAAAACTACATTTGAAGAAGGGAAATAATCAGTTGGTCGTGAAGTTACACAATCGTTACGGGACAGAAGTAACCTATTTGATGAATCCGAACGTGAAACAAGAAGAGTATAAACTTCGTTTGAAATCAATGAAGCTTTACTCCGAGGAAATTCACGATTGCAGTCTTGGAATGGCTCATCCTGCCAACAAGAATAGCGATATGGGATTACGGGATATACGAGTAGAATTAGAATAATAAAATATAGATATGAAAAAGAGATTACGTAAGAAATTACATAGGGGAGAGTTCCGGGAACTGGGATTTTCTTTTGATGCCAAATTCAAGGCAGATACGGAAATGCAAGTGGTTGAAGCATGGTTACAGGAGTTAGCAAGCTTGTTGAATTCTCATTCTTTGGAAATGGGGGGAGGTTGGAATTCCAATGTTTGTGGGGGATTCATTACCCGTGAACGGGGTAGTGTTACTCCGGAAGAACAGGACATCGTACGGAAATGGTTTGATGAACACGGGCAGAATTTGGAATCCGTTACTGTCGGTGAGTTGAAAGATGCCTGGTACGGGTGGTAAAAAAACACCGATCAGTTTTCATTTCATTATAAAATATTATATTTTTGTCTGCGCTTGGGGCTGTATTTACAGCCCCAAGTTTGTAAGGTTCTCGTGGGTTGTTTATGCTCAACTTCTTTTCAGGGTTAACATGAATCGTGTATGTGATTTTATTGGTTGAAAGAACTTTACGGGTATTTTCCGTTATGGCGAGATGACTAGAAAACTGATTATATGAGAACAAAATTTTATTTACCTTTTATTGCTTTAGCATTGATAGCTACAAGTTGCAATAGTAAAAAAGAGGCGACCAAGGAAAGTGGAATCCGCCTCGCGAATCTGGATCAGACGATTAATCCGAGAAATGATTTTTACCAGTATGCCTGTGGAGGCTGGATGAAAGCTAACCCGCTCACGGATGAGTATTCAAGTTTCGGTTCATTCGATCAATTGGCCGAAAATAATCGTACCCAGATCAAAGGATTGATTGAGGAATTGGCCAAGCAACAATCCCAGCCGGGCAGTATCACCCAGAAAATCGGGGATTTGTATAATATCGCCATGGATAGTGCTAAGTTGAATGCGGACGGGGTTGCCCCGATTAAAGAATACTTGGATAAATTGGCGGCGATCAAAGATAGAAATGGTTTATCTCAGGAGATAGCAACCATGCACCGGGATGGTTTCGGACCTTTCTTCGGTTTGTACGTGGGGGCTGATGACATGAACAGTTCTATGAATATGGCCCAGTTGTATCAAGGAGGTTTAAGCTTGGGGGAACGTGAATATTATTTGGATGATGATGACCATACAAAGGAAATTCGCACGAAGTTTGAAGAACACGTGGGTAAGATGTTCCAATTGGCCGGGTTTACCGCGGAAGAAGCTCAAAAAGCGGCAAAGAATGTGATGACAGTCGAGACTCGTTTGGCTGAAGCTTCTAAGTCTGCCGTGGAATTGCGTGACCCGTACGCGAATTACAATAAAATTACAGTGGCACAATTGAAGAAAGAAGTTCCGTCAATAGATTGGGATGCTTATTTCACGACGATCGGGTTGAAAGATTTGCAGGAAGTGAACGTGGGACAAATGGATGAGATCAAAACGGTTGCCGATTTATTGAAAAAAGAAGATTTGGATGTATTGAAGGCTTATTTACAGTGGAATGTGATTAATACGGCATCTTCTTATTTGAGTGATAACTTTGTTGCACAGAACTTTGATTTTTATGGAAGAACTCTTTCCGGAACGAAAGAAATGCAACCTCGATGGAAACGTGCCGTTAGCGCTGTGAATGGTGTGCTGGGAGAGGCCGTCGGACAAATGTATTCCGAAAAATATTTCCCTGCCGCGGCTAAAGAGCGTATGATTAAGTTGGTTGGAAACTTGCAGAAAGCTTTGGGAGAACGGATTCAAGGATTGGAATGGATGAGTGAAGAGACAAAAGCGAAAGCTTTGGAAAAATTGGCCGCATTCCATGTAAAAGTGGGTTATCCTGATAAATGGAGAGATTATTCCAATCTGGAAATAAAGAATGATTCTTACTGGGCGAATATTATTCGTTCCAATCATTTCGATCATGATAAAATGATTGCCAAGGCAGGTAAACCAGTCGATAAGGACGAATGGTTGATGACCCCGCAAACTGTAAATGCTTATTATAATCCGACGACGAACGAAATTTGTTTCCCGGCAGCTATTCTTCAGTATCCGTTCTTTGACATGAATGCGGATGATGCTTGTAATTATGGTGCTATTGGAGTTGTTATCGGTCACGAAATGACTCATGGTTTTGATGATCAAGGGCGTCAATATGATAAGGATGGAAACTTGAAAGACTGGTGGACTCCGGAGGATGCCAAGAACTTCAAGGAAAGAGCCCAAGTGTTAGTAGACTATTTTGGAAATATCGAGGTGTTACCGGGCTTGAAAGCGAATGGAGAACTGACGTTAGGTGAAAATATCGCTGACCATGGTGGTTTGCAGGTGTCATTCTTGGCATTACAGAAAGCGATGGCTGAAAACCCGCTTGGAAAAGACGAGCATGGTTTCACTCCGGAACAACGTTTCTTCTTGTCATACGCTAATGTTTGGGCAGATAACACCCGTGATGAACAAATCCGTTTGCAAACGAAATCCGATCCTCACTCTTTGGGACGGTGGCGTGTGAATGCAGCACTTCCTCACATCAGTATGTGGTATGACGCGTTTGGCGTGAAAGAAGGTGATGCATTGTATTTGCCGGTTGAAAAGAGAGCTTCTATCTGGTAATAGGTGGTTTTTATGATATTGATTCCCCGGGTTGGCTATGCTGATTCGGGGAATGTTTTTTAGGGGTATCTCGCCTGTATTACAGTATACTTGCGTCGGTGTCTCGTTAGTAGGTTAACGAAAGGTTAACGAAAGGTCAACGATAGGTTAACGGTGTGGACTATCAATTTATGGGCGATATTTTCTTCATATATCATGTATATATACAGGAGACACCGAGGAGTGTACGGCGAGACTACTAAGCGTGTCTAAGGAAGGTATAAATCGGGAAGGGGCTAGGAACTAGGATTGTTGCCTGCATGGATTTGTTTTTAACCAAAAAATAATTTATATTTGCTTGATACTAAAATTAAAAGGGTTATGGACATAGTTAAGCGAGATCAGTTTATTGCTCTTTGGAAGAAATATTTCAATGATGCGGAACTTCCTGTTGCATTTTATTATTCAAAGGAAAATAATAACGCCACGATCGTGAAGAAGGCGATGGGGCATACTTGTATCATAGCCCAGCTTGGGCGAGTTCGTAAAGGTGAATCGCTTTGTTTTTTACCGGATTCGGTGGGATGTGGCGGGGGAAAGTTTTACTTGGGATTCAGTAAAAGTATGAGGGAGGGATTCGAATATTTCCTGTCTCACGGGGAAAACACGCCTCACTGCGAGCGCTATAAACGGACCCCAGAACAGGTGAATGCTTTCTTGAAGACGATCCATGAACTTCCGAGAAAAGGTGATTGTCTGGTGTTTAAACGTTGGGATCACTTGACGGAGCAAGACGAGCCGGAGGCTGTGTTTTTCTTTGCCCCGGCGGATGTTATCTCTGGGCTTTTCACCTTAGCCGGTTTTGACAGTTCGAAACAGGAGGCAGTGATTTCTCCTTTTGGGGCCGGCTGTACCTCTATTATTTACTATCCTTACCGGGAACAAATAGAGGGTACGAAAAGAGCGGTGCTTGGGATGTTCGACCCGTCGGCAAGGTTATGTACGGGTAGTAATCTATTGTCTTTTGCCGTGCCGATCTCGAAATTCATGGAGATGATTGACCAGATGGAGGAGAGTTTCCTGATCACGAACACGTGGAAGATGATGCAAAAACGGATGTGATGGATGTGAAACGGGGAGCCCGGTTATGCGTCTCGTTTTATGAGATGTTTGCGGCTTCCGCTCTTGCCGTGTCCTTTGCCTGCGGGCTGATTATGTTCATTTACCGGATGAAATCATCGGCCGTAGTGGCGGTGATCATTGTGGCTACCTTTTGGTTCAAGGTAGCCACGATGGTATTCATCCGGTTTACTACAAAACGGAAATCAGGACGTTTTTTCTATTATTACAAGAACGTGGGGATGTCGATCCGGTGGCTTTGGGGTATGGCTTTGGTGTTTGATTTCCTGACGTACGTGGTCTGTATGTTAATCGCTTATCAATTGTAATCATGCATACGCTTGATGTAAGTAATCTCCACTTGGAATACGGGTTTAAGCGTGTCCTGTGGGATACTTGCCTGCACTGTGAAACGGGGCAGGTCGTCGGTATTCTTGGCCGGAACGGGGGTGGAAAAAGTTGTCTGATGCAAGTTATTTACGGGGGATTGAGATTGAAGGATCAATATGTGGCTATTGACGGAAGGGTTTTGTTGACAAGAGAAAGGCGCCCGGAGGATATGCGTTATCTTTTACAACAGAGTTTCGTGCTACCGGGTTTGTCTGTAAAACAGGTGTTTGATGATTTCGGGGTGGCGTTCGAGAGTTTCGTGGAGGACTTTCCCGATTTTGTAGGGACAGCCCGAAAGCGAATGAAGACTTTTTCCACGGGGGAGCGAAGGATGATTGAGGTGTACGCGGTTCTGGCCTCGGATTCGAAATTTTGTTTGTTGGATGAGCCGTTCTCTTTTATGATGCCCCTGCACGTGCAGAAAATGAAAGAGGTGATCCGGCGGGAGAAAGAACGGAAAGGGATTGTAATTACCGACCACTATTTCGAGGACGTGATAGATATTAGTGACGAGTTATTTATATTGAGAAGTGGTAAAACTTGGCGGGTCAATGGACGTGAGGATCTCGAATTGTTAGGATATATAAGGAATACAGATGGAATTCAAGATAGATGAACAGACGTTGAACGATCTGGAGTTGTTCAATCAAGCTTTGGACGGGAAAAGTATTTTCTCTTGTTTCAATACCGCTTGCTCTGACGGGGGTAAGGCTTGTATAAGAAAGATGTTAGAAAGGCCGTTGACAGATGTCAATAAAATTCGGGGTCGAGTCGAGGCGATTCGCTATCTGGGGCAATTGCCGTTCTTTTTGGATATTCGTCGGGAAGAATTGAGTTTTATCGAGGTTTACCTGCAACAGGAGGATGTGCCTCAACGCAATATATATCATTTAACGAGTCGGGCGGTGAAAGGATGGTTGAAACCGGATAACGATTGTTATCTGCGCCAACGTGCAGTCCCGTATCTTGGGCGGCTTATCCGTGAGTTGGGGACTTTTATGGACGAGTTGCCAGCGGGGAGAGTGCCGGAGGTGGTAAGGGATATGCAACAGAGGGTGAAAGAAACGCTTGCCCGTGAAGGGATGCAATACTTGGTGAACCAGAAAAAAGATTCTTTTTGGACACGAGAAAGTCTGGACCTTTATTTTCGAGGGAAGGAACTTGATGGGGTTCGTGTTGTGCTGGATACCTTATATATGCTGGATGCTTTACGATCGTTGGGGATTATGACTAAAGGGAAGGAGTTGACGTTTCCGATTTTCACGGAAAGTGGGAGAATGGTGAGGATCGAGGGATTGTATCACTTGTTTTTGGAGAATCCGGTAAAGAATGATGTTTTGCTTGACGAACGGCAACATCTATGTTTCCTGACAGGGCCGAATATGGCGGGAAAATCAACTTGCATGAAGGCTTTCGGGGTGGCGGTTTATCTGGCTCATTGCGGCTTTCCCGTACCGGCAGATCGGATGGAATTGTCCGTGTTTAAAGGGTTATTTACCACGATTAATTTGTCGGATAATCTGTCATTGGGATACAGTCATTATTATAATGAGGTTGCCCGGGTAAAATATATCGTGGAACAGGTGCGGGATTTACAGGAAGTGGTGGTGGTTTTTGATGAACTATTCCGGGGAACTAACGTGAAGGATGCGTATGATGCCTCTTGTGCGGTGATTGGTGGATTGGCCCGGTTGGCATATGGGGTGTTTATGATTTCCACGCATATTGTCGAGGTGGCGGAATTTTTGAAACCGTTTCCTTCGGTATGTTTCCGTTTCTTTGAAATAGACATGACGACGGGAGAACCCCGTTACACCTATCGCTTGCGGGAAGGAGTTTCCGACGAACGGATCGGGATGTATATTTTGAAGAAAGCGGGGGTGGTGGATTTGATAGAATCGTTATGAACAAGTGAATACAGAAAAAAATCATGAATTATTCTTTACTTGTTTGTTATCATTAGAATTATTTCTATTTTTGTGTTTGTAAAATGTTTCTTCGGGGCAGGGTGCAACTCCCTACCGGCGGTTATAGTCCGCGACTCCCTTTCGAGGGACTGATTCAGTGAAATTCTGAAACCGACGGTTAAAGTCCGGATGATAGAGGAGATATTTAGTTGTAATTGATGTTATATTAATACAATATAAATCTATGCCCCGAATGTGTATGCATTCGGGGCATTTTTGTTTAAAGGAGATTTTGAACATGGTGAGACAGGAAGACATTGAATACATGCGACGAGCGATGGAGCTTGCCGAACGGGGAGTAGGATTCACGAATCCGAACCCGATGGTGGGAGCCGTGATCGTGAAGGGAGGAAAGGTGATCGGGGAAGGATGGCACGAGAGATGCGGAGAATGGCATGCGGAGAGGAACGCTTTCAAGAATTGTACGGTTCCTGCGGAGGGTGCCACGATGTACGTGACGTTGGAACCTTGTTGCCATTATGGAAAGACCCCGCCTTGCACGGAGGCCATTATTGAACATGGGATTGCCCGGGTGGTGGTCGGGATGGAAGATCCGAACCCGTTGGTGGCAGGGAAAGGTATTGCTTTGTTAAGAGAGGCGGGGATAGAGGTGGTTTGCGGGGTCGAGGAAGAGGCTTTGCGGGAACAGAATCGAGTATTTTTGAAATATATATCGACAAAGTTGCCTTGGGTGGCAATGAAGACCGCGATGACGCTGGATGGGAAGATCGCGACCCGGACGGGAGATTCGAAATGGATCACGGGAGCGGAAGCGCGAGCTTACGTGCATGAATTGCGGCATCGTTTTATGGCAATCGTAGTGGGAATCGGGACGGCCGTGGCGGACGATCCTTTATTGAATTGCCGGATTGAGGGCCGTGGTGTCAGACAGCCGATACGAGTGGTGGTAGATAGTAATGCCCGTTTGTCTTTGGATAGCCAGCTCGTGAAAACGGCCGGAGAGTATCGTACCATCGTGGCTCATACCCGTTTCGCTCCGGAAGAGAGTGTGAAAGCCTTGCGGGAAGCGGGTGTGGAGATGTTACTTTGCAAGGAGAAGGAAGGACTTGTGGATGTCAGGAACTTGTTGGAATTGTTGGGGCAGTCTGGAATTGATTCCATCTTGTTAGAAGGAGGAGGAAGTTTGAATTACACGTTTTTGGCGGAGGGGCTTGCGGATGAATTGTATGCTTTTATTGCCCCGAAGATCGTGGGGGGAATGAATGCCAAGACTCCGGTAGAAGGTGCAGGGATGGAGAAAATGGCTGATGCTATTAACCTTGAATTGGAAAACGTACTGAACGTCGGTCATGATGTCCTTTTAAAACTAAAAGTTAAAAACTAAAAGATAATAGATTTCGTGATTAAAAAAGTGAGGGCATTGAGCGAGGAAATCTAAAATCATAAATTGTAAATCTAAAATTAAGATGTTTACAGGTATAATCGAAGAAATAGGAACCATACGGGGTATCAAGCGGGGAAACCGGAGCGTGGTGCTGGAGGTGCAGGCAAAGAAGGTGTTGGAGGATTTGCACGTGGGGGATAGTATTGCCACGAACGGGGTTTGCCTGACCGTGATCTCTTTTGCTAACGGGAGTTTCTGTGCAGATGTGATGCCGGAGACGATGCAGCGTAGCAATTTAGGAGAGCTGCACGTAGGGGACCGGGTGAATCTGGAGAGAGCATTGACGTTGAACGGGCGTTTGGGGGGACATATCGTGTCGGGCCATGTTGACGGGTTGGGGAAGATTGTCGGGAGAGAGAAAGACGAGAATGCCATTTGGATCATGATTTCAGCCCCGGCAGAGCTGTTGCGGTATATCGTGGACAAAGGTTCTATCACGATTGACGGGATAAGCCTAACGGTCGTGGCCGTGACGGATACGGGTTTTACGGTTTCTATTATTCCTCACACGCAGGATGAAACGACGTTAGTGAAGAAAAAGATTGGTGACGTGGTGAACCTTGAAAATGACGTGATTGCCAAATACGTGGAGAAGTTAATGCGTCCGGCAGCCCCGGTAGAGCCTAAAGGCGGGTTGACGTTGGATTTCTTGTTAGCGAATGGATTCTAGGGAAGTTAAAAGGTAAAAACTAAAAGATATAAAATAAAGAAAACTAGATATGGAAGAATTTAAATTTAGTACGATTGAAGAGGCTGTTGCAGATTTGAGAGCCGGAAAGATGATTATCGCCGTGGATGACCCGGATCGGGAGAACGAGGGAGATTTGATTTGTGCGGCCGAGTTTGCGACGTTGGAGAACGTGAACTTCATGGCTTCTTATGCTAAAGGATTGATTTGTATGCCGATGAGCAAGGCTTTGACCACGAAGTTGGGGTTGGAACAGATGGTTGCCACGAACACGGATAACCATTGCACGGCGTTCACGGTGTCAATCGATCACGTGGACACGACCACGGGTATTTCCGCGTTGGAGCGTTCCGTGACCGCGATGAAAGCGGTAGAGGATAATGCGAAACCGGAAGATTTCCGTCGTCCGGGACATATGTTCCCGTTGGAGGCAAAGAAGGGGGGCGTGCTGGAGCGTATGGGACACACGGAGGCCACGGTGGACTTGATGCGAATTGCCGGGTTGAAAGAGTGTGGCTTATGTTGCGAGATTATGCGAGAGGATGGAACGATGATGCGTACACCGGAGTTGAAGGAGTTTGCTAAAGCGCATGGAATGAAAATGATTACAGTGTCGGACTTGATTACCTATCGTCGGAAAACAGAAATTTTGGTGGAACGGGTAACCGAGGCTGATATGCCAACAAAATACGGGGACTTCAAAGCCTACGGGTATGTGAACAAGATTAACGGGGAACATCATATCGCTTTAGTGAAAGGTGACGTGACAGATGGGGAACCGGTATTGTGTCGGGTACATTCGGAGTGTTTGACGGGCGACGTGTTCGGTTCTTTGCGTTGTGATTGCGGGGATCAGCTGAACGAGGCCATGCGTCGGATCGGAGAGAGAGGTCGGGGAGTATTGTTGTACATGCGTCAGGAAGGCCGGGGTATCGGTTTGATTAATAAATTGAAGGCTTATCACCTACAAGACGAGGGAATGGATACCGTGGAGGCGAATATCGCTCTCGGGTTTAAGGCTGACCTGCGTGAATACGGTACCGGGGCAGAGATCTTGGCGGATTTGGGTGTGAAAAAAATGATCTTGATGACGAATAACCCGTTAAAAATTAATGGTTTGACCGGATACGGTATTGAAATCGTGGGACGTGAGCCGATTGAAATGACTTGTAACGAGAAGAACGAGTTTTATATGTACACGAAGTACAAGAAGATGGGACACATGATCCACGTGCGTCAACGGGAAGAGATCGAGAAATTGAAAGAAGGATTAGAAAACAAATAAATATAAAGACTATGAATTTACTGGAAGGGAAATTACTGGCAGAAGGCCAACGAATTGGTATCGTTGCAGGACGTTTTAACGAGTTTATCACGAGTAAATTGTTGGGTGGAGCGTTGGATGCTTTCAAACGTCATGGCGGAGATGAGGCAAATATTGACTTGGCTTGGGTTCCGGGTGCTTTTGAAATTCCGTTAGTGGCTAAGAAGATGGCCGAGACGAAAAAGTATGATGCCGTTGTTTGCTTGGGTGCCGTGATTCGTGGGGCAACTCCTCATTTCGATATGGTGGCTAACGAGGCAACCAAGGGGATTGCTAATGTCGGGTTGCAAACGGGAACCCCGATTATCTTCGGTGTCCTGACTACCGACACGATCGAACAAGCTGTTGAAAGAGCCGGAACAAAAGCCGGAAATAAAGGTTTCGAGGCGGTAACTACGGCTATCGAAATGATTAATTTGTTGAAACAGATTTGATTTTTACAAATTGGAAAGAGGTTACCGTCTCGGATTTAATCCGAGACGGTTTTTTAGTTTTTGGGTCACTCATATATTTAAGAGTTCTCTAATTTCATCGATGGTGTATGTTTTCACGTCACCATTTTGGACTGATGCCATATAAATAGTAAAATTGCTCTTGTTTATTATTTTTGTCCCTTTTCTATGGGCATTCTAACGGATAAATATCCCAATTCTCAGCTGGTTGACAGGCTGTTGGGCGACTGTTAGGCGCCATCGCCCGATTGTCGCCCGATCATCGCCCGATTATCGCCGCCATTTTAACAGGATATAAGTAAAAATAACATTGTCGGGATTCGGACGATGGAAAGCAATCGGGTGGCAACAGGGGAGCAACGATAAATTTTCGTGGCTACGTTGCCATAGGAATTTCCATAGATTAGGGTATATAGTTGCATTTTGATGAATTTATTCTCATGTTGCTGTTTGCTTTGTTTAAAAATGTTGTATATTTGTGGCGTACGTCATAATCAGCGAAGTAGTGGATCTGCTTCAATTTCAGTGGCAGGCATTTTTTTTGCCTGCTGCTGTTGCCGATATTCGGTTCCGCACCCCCGTGGAGTGCATTAATGTGCCTCCGGCTTCGCTGAAGTGACGTACAACGGGTCAGGCGGGACCGTTCTTTTTGGAATACCCGTCTAAATTAATACATATTATTATGGAAGAAGATGTAAGCCGTGTGTCTGCGGTAGACATGGAAGCACCCGGGCGGGTAGCCAATCAGTTATCAATTGAGGAGAAACAAAAATTGATGGAGTATTACTCGAAACAACTCGAAATGATGTATCCGATTGCGTCACCGAGAATGACGGATAAAGCGGGACTTGTGACTCTCCAGAAAAGAAACACGAGATTGATTGAAATGTTGACATTATTCGATCGTTCATGGGCAGATGAAATTTCGGTGATTCAAAAAGCTGTTCTGCAATATTTGGCTACCGAGGGTATTTCTAAAAAGGAGCGGTTACGGATTGTAGAAGTATGGGGCGATTGGACTACTTTTTTGTTAGATAATTCTCGCTTTCGGGTGTTGCTTGGTCGATTTTTACAATATCATCAGCGTCAAGCGTGTGAATTGAATGAGTTATTGAAAACGGAGAATATGTCGTTGAACATAGACGGACAATCAATTAATAATCAGGATTATGGGGAATAGTGATTTTATCCCAGCATCGAATGTGTCGGAAAAATTTACAGGTGATGAATGTCTTTCCGATTCCTTAACCGAGAATCGTTTTTACCGACAAATAGTCGAGGATCTTAAAAAATGTAACGTGGATTTGGTTTCTGAAGATCCGTTGGAAACGATCTATAATTGTATTTGTCATCTCAATAATCTTTTCCGGGTACTTCGTCGTCCATGGAGTATCGAGTGTGGAAAAATACAAAAAGCTTGTGCCTATTATGTCGCTAACGCTAAACAGTCAAAGCAAGAGAATGAGGCTGTTATTGATGCGTCAAATGGCTTTATATCTTCGATCTGTTATTTCACGGAATGGTATGATTTTATCTGTCAGATGCAACAATTCCTTTGTCATCAGGAAAAAGAACTGAAGCGGGTGTTTAAGCAACAGAAGCAAAAAGTTGTCAGTAATGATAAACCTGCCATGGAAGCCACGACTTATTGTATGACCGTGGGGAATAGTGAAATCTACGGTGTGACGTACGAGCAACTCGAAGAACTTTACAAGACGGTCGGTTTATTCATCAAGCGAGAAAAAGCTCCTTTTGATTGCAATATTAAAGGGTATAACAGATATCCGATTAGTATTGATAAGAGTATAAATTTTGATGCACGTAAGGAAGTGTTTTTTGTTGAATATGGTCTTGACACGTTTGAATCCAGTTTGAATTGTATGTCGGCAGATCAATTGAAAAGGGTGGCGGATATTATTTATGAATTCTTGAAAATGTATGGAGAAAATGGAGATCGGAAGGTTTGTTGGGATGTTGCGGATTATTCTCCTGTTGTGTCTGGTCGGGAAATTTATTTTAGAGTGAATGAAGATTCCCGAGCTTCACATTTCATGACACCACCTTATGTTCGAAAGCGTATTGATAAGGTGGAAGATCGGGGAGTAGAGATCAGTTACGATATTGATGTGAACGAATTGGAATCTGTAAATTTGTCTTTTGAGGAATTCATATCGTTTTATCGACAATTGGGGAGTTTTTTGAATTAGTGAGTCTATAAAACGAGGCTGTCCAAAAAGTCATTTTTCAAACTCCCTCCCGGCTTCGCCGTACTCCCTCTATAAACAGAGGGAGAGTTGAAATACTCCCTGTCTTCGGGAAGAGTCACCAGCTCCTCCTCTGTTTATAGAGGAGGTGGCACGAAGTGACGGAGGAGTTTTTTGAAATGAAATGACTTTTTAGACAGCCCCTCTATTTAAATAACTTGTAACCTGTAACCCGTTAACTTGTAACGGCAGAATCCTATTCTGCCTTCCCGTGCAAATGCACATCCAACTGCGGGAACGGGATATTCAGATTCTCCTCGGCGAACGTCTTGTACACCTTCTCGTTCATATCAAAATAAACACCCCAGTAATCCCCGGCGTTCACCCAAGCACGAACCACGATATTCACCGAACTCTCTCCCAAAGAAGTCAAGGCAATAAAATAAGCCGGGTCCTTCAACACACGTCCATCCGCATCCAGCAAACGGGCAATCACGGCCTTCGCCTTCGTGTAATCATCCCCGTAAGTAATTCCGAACTCCCAATCTACCCGGCGAGTAGCCTCCCGTGAATAGTTTTTCATCAACCCCGTTGACAAACCGCCATTCGGGATAATGATAATCTTATTATCGGGAGTCGCTAAAATCGTATTAAATATCTGGATCTCCCTCACCGTACCACTCTGTCCCTGAGCCTCGATCGTATCTCCAACCTTAAACGGCTTGAACAACAAAATCATCACCCCTCCGGCAAAATTCTGTAACGTACCGCTCAATGCCATACCAATGGCAACACCGGCAGATGCAAACAAGGCTATAAACGAGCTGGTCTCGATACCCAACACCCCGATCACCACGATAATCAACAACAACGTTAACGTGATATTCACCAAACTCTTCACGAACGTAGACAAAGAAGCCTCCACGTGACGCTTTTCCAATATCTTCGCCAACAACTTGTTCAATCGCCGAACGATCCAGCGTCCCACAATGAACACAACGATAGCCAACAAAATCTTAGAACCGACCGATATTCCCAAATCGATCATCTTAGTTACGAACACATCTAATGACACATTAGAAGTTTTTGCAAATAATTCTTCCATACACCTAAATTTATATTAATGATTAACAACTTATATCCGCCTCCAACATCAAACGACATTTCTCTTGAACATCCGGCAGGAAACGATCAAACAACTCCTGCAACCGATCCTGATTTCTCTCGAAAAAAACGATGGCCGCCTCCGGGTCAACTCCCAGATTCTTGTACTCCACCATGATTTCCAGCGAACGCTTAATCCCGGAAAGGGACGCGTAACGCACCAACCGATTCGTCAGGATAAAATGCCAAAGGAATCCTTTAAAGCGTTCCGGTAAATAACAATAATTCAAGACTAACGCCCCATAAAAACCACAAGCAAACCACCTCAATGACCGCCCGGAATAACGTCGAAAATCCCTTGCCAATAAATGATCAAAATAAATATCCGTCAAAACGCCGGAATAACGTCCGAAATCACCTCGCAACATATCTATTGCCTCCCGAACCACGAGATGATGATCCGTGTAATCATCAATTTCCCGGTGTAACAGAATACCCTCCCGAAAACCCGACGGATAATTCTCGTAAGTCCGTCCCTTAACAGCATCCCCGACAAAGTTCCCGATCTGAACTCTCCGATCATCTCCCGAGAGGAATATATGTGCTAAATAATTCATTCTTTGGTCTACGTTTTTACCCTATAACAAGTTTCAAGTTTTTCGGACTTTTTTTAACACCAATCCAAAAGCAAAAATAACAAAAAAAGACGAACCCTTCTCCCGAATTCCCTATCTTTGTTGACATTATTGGTAACTAATTGAATATGAATCGAACATTTAAATTTAACACGCTATATATCGGGATTCTTTTACTGGCCCTCGCCTTTTCGTCCTGCACCTCATCCAAACAACTCGCCATCCAGAAAAGTAAAACTGCACAGCTATCCCGCAAACTAGGCTTCACGGTGAATCGAAAAGACGACCTACCCCTACTGGAAGAAGTCAGTCGATGGTTGGGAACCCCCTACCGTTACGGCGGAACCACCCGCACGGGTGCCGATTGTTCAGGTTTCGTGGGAGCCGTGTATAAAAACGTTTACCATAAATCCCTACAACGCACGGTTGTTAATATCTATAATAAAGACTGCCAGCGCATCGGGAAACACCGTTTGAAACCGGGTGATCTTGTCTTTTTCAATTTCTCCAAGCGAAAAAAAAGAACCCTCAACCACATGGGTATCTACCTCAAAAACGGTTACTTCGCTCATGCCAGCACATCAAAAGGTGTCATGGTTAACCACCTAAGCGAAAATTACTATAAAAAAGGGTGGCGTAAATCCGGCAGGGTATGGTAGATTAAGTATAAATAAAGAGGGTATGTCAACATTTTTTTATCCTCAAAAAACTCCTCCGTCACTTCGTGCCACCTCCTCTATAAACAGAG